>Ga0164310_10000066_pt1 | contig 48471 bp, 69 predicted proteins | sample GuaBasSedimGuay1_FD_121795 | JGI IMG/M metagenome (GOLD analysis project Ga0164310, IMG submission 121795) | Subseafloor sediment microbial communities from Guaymas Basin, Gulf of California, Mexico - Guay1, Core 4569-9, 0-3 cm | ecosystem: Environmental > Aquatic > Marine > Hydrothermal vents... | reverse complement strand
CCTCAAGAACCGCTCGTACGCTAAGTCCTCACGCTCAATTCTGCGGATAACGCGTTTCTCCTCCTTGGTCAGCAGTTCGTATGGCAGTTGCTTTATGGTGTTGATGTAATCCTCAGAAAACTTGGCATTATCGGTTTTCGAACTTTCCAACTTGGTTTTAACTCTCATTTTAACTCATGCATTAATAAATCCTTAACGATATTTAAGCATTTGGATACAATTCTGTATTCGTTTTTACGAAATTCGCAAAAATCGTTAAAGAATTTTTAAAATCAGCGTAGAAAAGTTAAAGATTTATAACTGCACATGAGAAGAAAGAGCGCGGGTGGAAGCCAATAAGACCGATAACGCTGAGAGGTGGAGAAGTGGTGAAGAGGTGGACGTGATAGTATGGCTCACACTCACACTTACCTCGCGCGCCTATATCTATACTCCAACGACCAACGACCAGTGCTTGATATACAAGTGTATACAAGTGTTGGACATGCTGATTAGTGACTAATTAGATCACTAATTAGTGACTAATTAGCATGTTAGTTAGTGAATATTAAATAAATACGTATTTATTAAATATTGAGCATGTTGAATGTTGAACAAGATGAGCGTTAAGGAAGCCTTGAGAATTTAAGACTTTCGCAAGATGGCTAAAGACTTGAGCCAAAAATCGACATGTGTAAACAAGTGTAGAACAAGGTTAGGCAAGCCGAATCAGTAAAGTATATATGTGATTTACGAATTTCGTATTGTTGAATGTTGCTGACCCATTCAACAATTTTCAACAACATTCAATTTTAAAAATCAAGTGTGAAAATTGAAGATTCATTAACTGAAGCACTCGATTATTGAGGTTTGCTTAACGAATTTTGAAAATCAAGACTTGATGAGAATATATTATTAGAAATTAAAGGAGGTGATAAAAACGAATTTGAGAGATCGTTACGTGAAAGAACAAGTACAAAAATCAACCAAAGGTAACTTCTGGGTGAATTTCGGCAAACGTTCAAGTCCAGAAGTCCAGAAAATGCTTAAGTTCGTTGGTACACAATCAAACAAAGAGTTTGCGCAAATTGTAAAAGGTTTATTCAACGATTTAGCGAATGGCAACCTAAAAATTGTTGAAGTTAAGAAAAACAAGTGAAATAGCAGTAATTCAGCGAATAAACACCAATTTTCAATTTTTTTGAATTTCAATATATGACAAGTATTTTTTTTCGAGACAAGTGACAGATCCCCTCTCACACAATTCTCAACTTTCACCGGCGATTCGTAGCAGTGTCTTGTATAAGTCTCTCAGCTGTTGAGACAATTCTGCGCATAATTTCTCTGTACTTGACCAATGCACTGGTCAAGCTTTGGTATAGCTTTGACCAATGCATCGGTTAAGATAGTATAGCTACTGCAAGCTCGTGCGGGAAGTACGTCGCCTCTATCTCGGCTATCCTCTGCCTGAAGAGGTTGATGCGCGCCTGGTACTGAGCGGGGATGTACGTGCCCAAGTCTCCTCCAACGAACTCGGTCAACCCTTCACCACTGCTCGTGCCCATCTTAGCCTGAAGCACCTTGACAGCTACCTTCAGCGTGCACCACTCCTGCAGTATCTTCTCGCTTATGTTGTACCCGTACGTGTAGCTCATCTTCAGCCTCTTCGGTCCCGGTAGTGGCATCTTGTCGTATATCCAGAGCGCGTATCCAAACGTCTTGCTACCCGATACGGATTCGAGGAGGAGGAAGTGCGTACCTGAACCCGGTCCCTCCTTCAGCTCAACCCAGTCAGGTGCCTGGGTCGGATCCTTGTCGTTCTTGTAGAGCGAAGTTATCGAGATGATTGGGCCTTTTATGTTCGTCAGAGGTACGAGTCTCCCAGCTCCCATGCTCGTCAGGACGAAGAGCTGACCCGTCCTAGCCCTGTACGTCACGTCGTAGTAGCCGGATACTTCCTCAAGCGAAGGCACGTCTATGTAAACGTCAGTCGCGGTATGAGATCCCAATCGTCTCTCCTCGACCTCCTTCTCGACTTCCTCTATCCAGGTCAGCACCTGTGAGGAGCTCGGGCTTGTTGTCTCGGTTATGTCTATCTGTGTGACTGCTTCCACAAGTGATTCAGAGGTGTATTTAGGTGAATACGACATGAATCACAACCTCATAAGAAATAAGGCGTCAGAGTATAAAAGCTTTGACGAGCTCAAGGATCACGTAGAAGAGGAAAGTAAGCGAGCTGGAAGCGAAGAGGAACTTCCACTTCCTGTCGATCTCCATCTTCGCCTGTCTCTCGTCCATGAGCATCTTCACCGAGTGCGACAGGTCGTTTATGCTCCTCATGTTCTTTATAACGCGGTCGACCAATACCTGCTGAGACTCCTCGAACTTGTCGAACCTCTGCGTCAGGTTGTTTATCCTCTCCTCAAGGACAGCCAAGCACTCTCTGGCGGTCAGCCTCCTCGAGCCCACCTCTATCGCCTACCTTCCCGCATACAGGTACACTGTGTATTTCCCATCAGTCCTCGAAGTTATGTTCGCCCTTATCATCGGATGAGCTTCGTTCTTCGAGAGGTAAGAAGCTCCATTAGCTGTTACGTTTACCGATCCTATCGTGTACCAATTAGAACCATCGGCCGATCCTTCAAGCACTACAGTCGCTCCATTGGTCACGTTGAAGGCTATTACTATCATGGTGATCTTTCCTCTGCCATTCGTGTTGTACGCTGAAGACGCTCCCGTACTTTCCACACCATCGAGTACCTTAACCGGACCCATTTCACGCATCTGCATCACCTAATAAGGTTGAGGAGCTTAGAGCTCACCGGCTTGGCTCAAGTCGGCGTACACGATGTAGATCTTGCCCTTTCCGCTGTCTAAGTCTCCGCCCTTCGGAGTGTAGGTCACGCTCTTAGCGGTCGCAGAGCCTGCGTAGTACGGCTTCCGCTCATAGGCTACGAATCCGTGGTCTCCAGCCGTATCGGTTCCCAGCTCGTACTCCAGATACCTCAGAAGGACGCCTCTGGTGCATGATACCGCCGAAATGTAGTTCTCGTTCGTCCCAGCCGTCTTGGTGACGCTCAGCGCTCCCTGAACGAGGCCTGTCGAGCCGAGGGATACCCCGTCTAAGAATCCATCCGCATCTCCTCCAGTCTCGGAGCTCTTGAGACCGACATCGAGGCTCACTCCGGAGTCAGCGGTCTCTACCAACACGACTACATCGAGGACCAGAGCCTTCGCCGGCAGATCCCATCCGCTGTCGGTCTCAGTGTCCTGGGAGATCGTTGGACCAAAGGAGATCGACTTCACCTTCACCCTGTTGTCGAGCGCGTTCAGGATCTTCGCTAAGTTCGTCGTTGAGTCTCCGGTCGGATCGAATATTATCGGACAAGGAGCTCTGTCTCCCAGCTTGTGCTCCTGTATTACCTTGGTATCTACCTTATTTACCATCTCATCCACCGACTCAATAGACGACGGCAAACTATTTAAACCCTACTAACAAAATTATTAACAAAATGTTCGAGAAGAGGAAACCCGGGAGACCGAGGCTCTGCCCAGTCATCGTCGGGCTCATAATCAAAATGAGGAAAGAGGGTTACACCTACAGAGCGATAGCGAGGAAGCTCCGCATAAGTCAGATGACCGTCTGGAGATATCTAAAATCAGCTGGTCTTGTTAAAGAAACAAAAAAATAAGGGAGATCAAATAGGCGCTTAAGTGCTCTTGAGGTACTTGACCGCACCGTTTGCCCTGAAATTGGTGCATATCAGCTGGGCGCCGTACATGAGCATGTGTCTTGTCTTCAGCATGTCTCCGGTCAGCATCGCGTGTGGAGGTGTCTCCAGATAGGTTACCGGTACAGCTGTCCTTATCTCGATCGTATCGAGGTCTATGATGTAGATGTTGCCTATATCGGCATCGGTTATCGTCGCAGACCTGTTCGCTGAAGTTTCGTTCGCTATGTGCCTCGAAGTGAAGAATGGGATCTCTATTCCCGACGCGACGTAGGCTCCTACAGTGAAGCCTGCCTTCGCTCCCTTCCTCGTTGACACACCGTTTATCGTCACCTGCACGTCGACGGGGACGTTCAGGTACCTCTGCTTTGGATCGATGAGCTTCTGCATCTCGTTGAGGGTCTTGGGCCCTGTTATGCCGATGAATCTCTTGTTCTTGCTGTATGGAACGATCGCGGCAACCACGTCGTCTATGTAGTCGAGCTTGAGGGTTCTAGCCGCACCGGTATCTGGGAGTGAAAGCCCATCTCCCGCACCGCATCCGAACGTGTCGTCCGTATCGGCAGATCTGTCGATTAAGGCGGTGCTCTTGCCCCAGTGTATGTCCGGATCAGCCGCGTCTGATACGTATGTCGTCGAGGCTTCAGCATTCGCAGAGCATATCCTGTCTATCGACTCTATGAAGAACACAGAAGAGCCGTCGTTGTTCGGAGTGTCGATTGTCCTGCACAGGAGCGCGTCTATCTGGTGCGGGAACAGCTCGGCGTGGTACTGCTTGATCCACTTGGGATCTAATTTGGGCTCAGACTGCCATGTGCTCCTCGTCCTTGATGGGAGGGTCGTCTCCCACGCATCCACGAGGTAAGCTGGCTCTATCTCCTCAAGTGTCGCTACTGTTGGAGCAGACTCATTGGTTCCGGATGCGAATGGGGTCGAAGATCCGGTCACTCCCTGGATCGATGAGAGGTCAGACTCGACGTACTTCAGCGAGTCTCCCTCTGCTAGGAACGTGGTCTTCCTCAGGAGCTTCCAGACCTCTGTACTGCGCTCGACCCACATCTGCACCGTAGCCGAGAACTTTGGCTCGAAGTACTCGGCGTACGGAGAGTTGGGCGCATCCCAAGGTCCTATAGCCTTCTTTATCGCGTCGGATACCGCAGAGGCCCCTCCTACGCTGTCAAGCCCTAGAAGCGTGGCTACCATTCCGCCCTTGTTGTACCACCAGTCTAAGTACTCTTTTCCGTATGGAAGTCTGGGTAGCATCTTCTCACTCACCTACCATATACAATAAGTCCCTGAAAGTGATAGCCTCATCGGCTTTCTTCCTGATCTCATCGAGGTTAATCCCTCCGAACCTGCTCTCCTCCTTCGGCTGTACGCTCTTCTTTATCACTTCCTCGGCGTTCTCCAAGCCCAGCTCCTTGATTATTTGAGCCTTGAGCTTGTTGAACTCCTCGACAGCCTTCTTGTATTCCTCCTCGCTCTCGAAGTCCTCCTTCTCTGGATACTTGTAGTAGTAGTACTCCTCTTCCTCGTCCTTCTTCTTTTTCTTCTTCTTCTTTGCCTTCTCGGTCTCTTCCTCGACAGCCTCGTCCTCTGGAGGCTGAGCCTTGCTCTTCTTCTTCCACTCGAGGGCGCATTCCTTCATGCTCTTTCCGGACTTGAGGCAGTTCTTCATAAAGCTCCTGTAGGACTCCTTGTCCACGACGTCTAATATCTCGGCGAAATCTTCGATCTCCTTCTCCAGCTTCTTCTCTTCCTCGGCGCGCACTATGACTTCGTTGAGCTTGCCGGTCAGCTTCTTGACTTCCTCGATGAGGGTCGCCACTTCGGCCTTCTCGATAATTTCTCCTTCTTCCTCCATTTTGGATCGCCGATTTTTTAATATACGCGTATTAATAAACGTTTCACCCAAGCTATCGTCCCAGTCATCCTCAGCGTTATCCTCCTTTTCAACTATAAACGCCTTCGCCTTGGGATTCTTCCCTTCGTCGCATGAAGTAACTTCATAAAGCTCAAGCTTAACTATCTCGGTCCAGCACTTGTTCTCGTCGCACCTGACCTCCCGACCACCCGGCAGAACCCTCCCTCCTATGCTGAAGCTCATCAGCTGTCCTTTCTTCATCTTCTCGATGACTTCCCTTCCAGTGACCGTATCGTTGAAGACCTCAGCTACTATGAACAGGCCCTTGTCGTCAACTCCGCTCTTCCACACCTTTCCGTTCTTGTCCACGTACTTCGGCAGTATCTCTCCGATCTGTATGTTCTGATGATGAAGCATCAGGTTACGCCTTGACTTTCTCTTCATCATTTTCTCGAATGCTTCTTTTAGCGCCTTGGGAGATATCCTCTCGTTGTCCTTGTCTATTATGTTCACCGATGCGTAGCCAGCTATGATGAACCTCTTCTTCTCAGACTTGAGGATGAAGCATGGAGCCGAGTAGTACTCAGCTTCTTCAAATGCATGATCAGAAGCTTGATCTAAAGGTACGAGGACATACTCGCCTGTGCTCATCCTCTCACCTGCACCCCTTCCCACTCAACGAATGGTTTAAAGTCGAACTCTCTTTTAATCCTTTCTATGCTCCAGAGCCTCTTGTCGAACTTCAGCGATTGGATCTTAGCGCCGTGTATCGTTCCGGGTCTGGGAAAGAGACAGATATTGGCCTCGACCCCTTCTGGTAGCTTCGGTATCTTGTAGCGCTTGGCCTTCTCCTCGCTCTCGCACCTCGTGAAGTCTCTTATGTCGTGCAGGTGCACTCTGATGTATCCAGACTTCTCCTCGTACTTCAGCTGTTTCTTCATGCCCGGAAGAGCTGACCTGATGAACCTCCACCCTTTGCCGTCCGACTTCAGCACGTAGTAGCCCTTTAGAGAGTCACCGTGGAAGACGAAGCTCCTGAACAGCTGAGACTTCTCTATGAAGTCGACCTTACCGCTGTCGAGAATCTTAACGTCGGTCACCACGCCTCCAACCTTCCTCTTCCCTTCAAATGTAAGCCAGCTCTTGTCGTAGCACTTCTTAAGTATCACTTTCTCAGACTCATCCGTCTTGAACTTCCGTGGGTCTTTGTTGAGCGACCACTCAAGGAGGTAGTCTCCTCCCTCGTCAATTCTAATGTCGTAGTGCGATCCTCCCTTCCACGAGTGCTTCTGAAGCACGAAGCTACCGAACGCCTTCTTTATACTCGACTTACTGAACGAGTAGAGGTCAGATCCTCGTTCTTCCTGCTCAAGCTTCCAGAACTTGCCAAGCTTGCCTGAGAACGACAGCACGAGCACCTCGCGTCCGTTCACCCTCTTGGCGTCAACGAACACTCTGCCTTTGTCGAGTATCTTCACGTCGGCGTTCAGCCTCTTGCGCGGATTGAACAGCTCTCCCGGTTTGAGCTTGCCCTCGAACTCGAACCACTTCTTCGGAGCTTGACCGACGTATCCTGCCGCAGTCGGATGCACGTAAAGCGGATTGTACCACAGCTCCCAGGTTCTGATTTTATCACCCTGTTTGATATTTAAGAACCAGTGCATCACCGGAATATCGCGGATTACCTTCTGCCCCTTCCAGCTCATCTGCTGGAGCGTGTACTCTCCCTCGGCCTTCATCAGCTCCTTCGTCTCAGCCCACTTCTCCTGAACCCACTCAAGCCACTCCTCGAACTCCTTCCTGTGCTCTTCTATCCACCACTTCGGGATCGGGATGAAGCCCTTGGGAGGTATCCATCCCTTCTTCCTTCCTCTCTCGACCGCATAGGGATCCTGATCCTTGGGCACCCATCCCTCCCACATGAGCTCGAACTTGCCCGGCTTGGGCTTCTTCGTCTCGGGGTCTATCACCGCCTGAACCACAGCCCTCATATTCACCCTTATCTTCTCGAACGTCAGCCTGTGCTTCCTCTTCGCTATCGAGTCTAGGAAGTACTCGTGATACCAAGGCTTCTGAGCCCCGAACGTCACGTAGCCCTTATCGACGATGAGGAATCTTCCCGGTTCATACCTAGTCGCTCCCACAGTTCCCGGCTTGGCTTCAAACACTTCGCCGGTGTCCATCTTCACTATCAGCTCATCCGGCTTTACCCTAACCTCGTAGGAAGTACCTACGTCTAATTTCCAGAGCTGGTCAAAGGGAATTGCAGAACATGGCCCCCACTCCTCTTTCCAGAATAGCCAGACTTTAGGCTGTCTCGCCTTAGTCTCACACCTGCACTTCTTGTTGTTCATTCCGGGTACAGGTCTGAACGTCCAGTCTAGCTTGTCGATCAGAGATGGAAGCTCTTCAAGCGTGGGAGCGTGGTCTATCTTCGGGTTGTCGAGTATCGTCCAACCTATCAAATGGTTATTGACTTCGCACCTGAAGTCCCAGTGCACGCTACGACCTCTCCAGTGGTGCTGTAGGACATATCTCACCTTGCCGTTCTTCTCAGGCGGAGGGAGCTCTAAGTAGATGGGCTTAGACCACGGGATCTTGGGCTCTTCCTTCAACAACATGTCCTGAGTTATTTTCATTCCTCTCGCCACCCGTAATAGTACGGCTTCACTCTCCTGCATCTATAATAGTTAGCCAGCTTGCAGTCTATCGGATACTTCAGCTCCTGAACCTTAAGCTTCACCTTCGGCTTGTCAGACTTCCAGACTCCATCCACGAGTATCTTAACTCTGTTAATGAGAGGACAAATTTCCTCGTTGAACGCGTACTTCTCAGGGCACAGGGGAAGCTCTATCTTTATCACCTTCTCGCTCTTAGCTTTCTCGAACGGTCTCGTCCCAAGCTTCGAGAGCTTCTCGACCACATCGATTGGATCAGGCTCCTTCTTCTCTGGTCTCCACAGCCCAGCCTTCGGGAACATCCAAGTGTAGTATATTTTGCCGTCTTCAGTTGTGTTCTTCTCTATTCTTATTGGCATCACGGTCAGGATGCTACCCTCAGGCTTCTTGCCCTTCACATTGTAGCACGTTCCAATCCTCAGGTACTTCTTGCCCTTGAATTCCATAATGTCTCGCTCTCTGTACTTGTCCAGGTCTTTCTCAGGAATCGGACCTACTACTCCCTGCCACGTGAACACGTCTTTGGTACCTTCGACGAGGTGAGGCTTTAGGACCATCACGTCGAGCTCCTTGAGGTTCTTGAGCTTACTGTTATGCAACACGAGATTTCCAGTTAAGAACGAATCTTCATTCTCCACTTCAATATCGTAAACCAAATCCTGATGGTCTGTTGAAAGCCTTTTGACCGATATTTTATGAGTGGGTCGTTTCAATCTTGTGATTGTGAAATTGTCCTTTCTATTGGTTCTCTGTTTGTGAATACCGACTTCCTCACCGCGAGCATTCAGAATTGCGAATAATCTCCCAGCGAGAGAGTTATCGGAGGTCGAGATCGCATCTCGATCTGGAGCTTTTCGATCTCCGAGCCAAAGACCTTCCCAGAACGCCTCGAACTTCTCATCATCGAGGTATGCGATAAACCAAGGAAGGGTCTTATCATCGTTCTTATCTAAGAAGTTCTTACTCAACCAATCACAGAAGGGCTTGTCCCAGACGATGTACCGGTTTACTCCATCATAGCAATACCTTTTGCCCTTTGTCTTCAGTATTCTGTCTGCCAAATCAGCGAGCTCAGAGAATATTTGATCGTCTTTCTGGGAGAATTCGAATTCACCTCGTCTGTAATTCTTGTTTCGGTTATTCCCTAGCGAACCTTCGGCAACCCAGAAACCAACAAGCTTCCAAAACTCTTTAGTACATTTTATGATTTTTTCGTAACCGTGCCATGATAAACAAAGCTCTTCAGGCGGTTTTTCCTTAGGAATCTTCAATCGCGGAAATACCGGAGTTAATCCGAACGAGGCTGAGCATTCTTGCCAACCGCATTCCCTTGTTAGTACTTCGTGTTCTGAAGTCAATCTGACGGTTAATCCATGGTAATCCTTGACTTCGAATAGCTGTTCGTTAGGTTCGATTTTCCGCCTTGCAATTCTAAGCACTCTGTGAAGTTTGCCATCCTTTGCGAAGACCAGAACGCCCGGTTTAAGATAAGCTACTCGCTCAAATCCGTTTTCTGTTAGGACATAGCTTCCACCGGTTAAGCACCAGTCTTTATTCCTCGAAGCTCTATCATATCTGATCTTGTAGATCGAATCAGTGGTCTTGAAGACAGCACCTTCAGAGTTCGGGAAGTACCTCGCCCAATTTGCATACTCGAAGAACTCCCTCATGTTGTGAGCTGTCTTGGACTCAACGACGTGGAAGTGCTTGCCCTCTTTCAGTATCTCCTTCAGCTTCTCATACCGCTCGATCGCCGGTTTATCATACCATTTCTCGCCGTCAAGATAGAGCAGGTCATGCACATGGAATATCACACGTTTGTCATCAAGAGAAGAAGGCCTAGCCGCGATCCATTTAACCAGATCCTCTCTCGGAATCTGCTTGTACTTCGTCCAGAGCTTGTCGTTCTCAGGATACTCAACTTCATCGGAGTACTCGACCATTTCGGCTACTAAGATCGCATCCTTAGCTTTCAAAAGCTTCGGGAGCTCAGCCGAAGACTTCTTAAACGCCTCAATTCTGTTCCTAAGCTGGTCTTCGGTGAAGAACCCAATTGGCTTTCCGTCTTTCACATGTATCTGAAAGCTCATGCCGTCGTACTTGGGCTGAACCATGATGCCTCTATCAATTCTAGGAGCTCCCCACTTTGTCCACGCCTCGTCTATCTTCCAAAACTCGTTCTTCTGCCATCCCGTAGCTGGCTTCTGAGGCTGAGAGGGCTTGCCCAACCTCAGCTCTTCGTCCTTCTTCAGACCATCCTCAACCGGTATGTAGAGCGGTATCGAGAGGCCTATCCCACCTCTTGAGTCGAATATGAACTGAAGCTTCTCCCGTATGTCGTTCCTCGTGCATGCGTGTATTAGAGCTCGTTTAACTTTTGGTAAGTATTTGTCTGAAGCTACTCGAATGTCTATGTCGTGGTGAGTGACCCATCCTCGATTAGCAAGACCTCCAACTATGTAGATGGCCGGTACGTCAGCCGGTAGCTTGATGACATCCGGGAATGAGTCTATCACTTCCTGGAGCGTGATCTTCTTTTCCTTCTCCCAAGGCGGATACTCCTGAACCCAGAACCTCGCCTCCTGACTCAGCCTGTCGTTTATGTTTCTCTCCATGCCTCGCTTCTTCATCTCGTTCTCAACGAATATCTCGGCGTTCAAAAGAGGTTCAGTGACTCTCCCTTCTTGCTCATATATCTTATGGAGCTTCTCATACAGCTCTCTGAGCTTCTTATCACTGAGCTTCTCGACATATTCATCGTCTATCTCTTCTAGGTTAACAGCTTTGCTGACTAATACGTTTGTGACCCATCCATCATACGCCATCTCAGCACCTAGTTCAGCGAGCTTCTCCTCAAGCTTTCTGCCGAGCTTTATAGGCTCAGATCCGAAGTGCGTGAAGATTATCCGCTTCACACCCGCCTCTTCACACCATTTTACCTGCCTAGGTATTCCAGCGTGTCCTATCGCTTCATCCCTCTTCTCGTCCCACCTCACAAGACCGTCTTCTCTAAGCGTGGATCCATCGCCGATGTACAGGTCGCATCCTCTCAGGAACTTATCCCTGTGCTCCTTCTTTATGCTCAGGACATCGGATGCGTAGCAGATCCTGTATCCACCCACATTGATGAATAGAGCGATATTGGGAGCTTTGGTCGAGTGCAGTACAGGAACGCTTATTATTTCGATATCCCCAACTCTAAACGCACTCCTGCGCTTGAACACCGTCTTGCTGAACTTGTAGACTCCTTCTCTGTAGTACTCGGAGTGTGTCGTCGCATCCGTGATGAACACTGGGACGTCTATCTCTTTGTTCTTCAGGCCGAAGAGGTGGTCGGGGTGTGCATGTGTGATGATTATAGCATCGCAGTCAGGAAGCTCTCCGTTCACGTCTCCCCAGTCTATTAAAAGCTTCGTCTTGCCGTCGTCTATCAGCAAAGAAGCCCGCTTGTTGTGTAGTTCAGACTTCTCGTCGACATATCCTCTTGTGCCCAAGAACTTAAGCATCACATCAGACTTCTTGAGCTTCGGTATCTTAATTGGATAGTTAGCTATCAATAGCTCTCTCTTAATCGGATAGTTTTTGCTTAAAGGCCTCTTGGCGAGAAAGCTCTTCACTTCGAAGCCTGCATCTTTGAACAGCTTCCTGATGAGGGGATCATCGCTGAAGCTCAGCAAAAATTTGCCCTTAAGTCTCTTGCATGCTTCGAACAGCCTCTTCTTGAAAGCTTCGGGATCTTCCTTGATATCCTCGTCCATGTATGGAGGATCGAGGTAGAAGAACGTGTCAGGCGAGTCGTATTCTCTTATCACCTCCTCGAAGTCTTTGTTAGTAATGATGGTATTCTTAAGGCGCTCCCTGTAGTCTTCGGGGTTGGTAATGTATCCGCACTTCCTCAGTTTCTTCCTGTGCGCGTAGTCCTCCATATTGCCTCCGTACGAGTGTATTATCAGATAGATGAGCTTGTACGCCCTCTCCACGTCATCATCCGGATCGAGCTTCTTGAGCCTCTCGAACTTCTCCTCAGACGGCATGTAGTCCATATTCTTGAGCTTCTCCAACTGTTCATCCGATGCATTCTTCAAGAACCTGAGGAGGAATACATATCGCTCGTCTATATCGTTCAGCACCTCCTTAGCGACAGGCTCTTTTCTCCAGAAGAGCGAAGCTCCACCAGCAAACGGCTCTACGTAGACCTTGTGAGGAGGAAGGTTCTCCAAAAATATGGAAACTTGTCGATCCTTACCGAGCGGATGAGAGAAGGGCTTCTTCATCTTCTTGATCTGAACGTTGTCTATCTTCACCTGAGCTCCCTGAGGTCTAACGTATTCCTTCGGCTTGTCGAACCTCTTGAACGAGAACTTGTAAACATAGTACCTGTTCCTCTCGCCCCACCACTCCCTAGCTTCCTTATCGGTTACCAAATGGTGCTTCTTCAGGTTCTGAAAGCCGTTCTCGTCAACCTCAGTCATGCCTGTTAGAGTGATTATTCCATACACCTTGTCACCACAGAGGTACATGGGGTAGAAGAGGAGGTTCTCATACCTCCTCGCCTTGACGATCAAGGTCTTCATTCCTTTCCATATCAGCTTCGCATGCGGTTCGACGAGGTAGAGACCATCCAGCGCTTTGAGAACGATGCCCTTTCTCGCTAACCTCCTCGCTATCTTGCGGAAGAGCTCCTTGCCGTGCTCGTTGTACCTCTCCGGGTGGAACTCTATGCCTCGCCTGTGAAGCTCTTCAGCTATCTTACTAGCTAGATCAATAATTTGTTTATATGTATGCCTAAGCTTCTTACCCTGCTTTTTAGTCGAGTACCAAGCGAACGCTATGCGGTAGTCGTCTTGTAAAACTTTAGTTCTAAGCTTCTTAGGATCGTAGGACTCGATGTTTTGTATTTTGTACAGGAGGCTCATTACTGAGGCTCACCTCGTGTACCGTGTGGCCAGCGCTCTACGGTTGTCCCAGCTATAACTCTTTCAGATGCATCGCTGACTTTGGGCTTCTGAGGAGTCTTGCCTTTAGGTCTCTTCTTCTTCGGCATCTCCTCCTGAGACAGAGTTGGTTCTGTGGGTATCACGAGCTTGCCGTATTCGTTGAACTTGGCATCGAACCCTGCATTCCTCAGGGTCACCAAAGTATTCGCGTCTATCTGCCTTATTTGAGCCTCCCTCAGCTCGTCCTTCTGCTCTATCGGGTTGAACTTGAAGAGCCAGTCTGTGATGCCAAAGCGAGGTAATAGGAAGTTGTTGAACATCTCCTCTTTGTCGCGCTGTATCTCCTTTATCGTCCTATTCTGCACTTCAAGGCGAATGTAGGGTGCTACTGAAGAGCTCTTGACCGACTTGGTGGCAAACGAGATCGCTAAGGGCTGAACACCGAATACGGCGCATACTGCCTGTATGTAGACCATGTAGAAGTCGAGTGACTGCATGTCTTCTAATGGAGGCATGGCCCTTATGAACTGAATGGGCTGTTCAGACCCGAGCATCAGAGTCCTTATCGTCTTCTTGGTCCTCAGCAAGCCTCGAACGTCCTGCACTTCTCTCCTCTTGATATCAGCCTGTATCTCAGCTTGAAGAGCTTTTATCTGCTCCTGAGAGTAGCCCGGGAAGTTGAGTATGCCTCCAAGCTTCCCTTCACTGTACGCATCCAAGTTATACTCATCCATCACCTTTATTGTGTGTATCAGATCCCATACGGCGATGATCTTAGGTCTTCCGTGGAGCTCAGGAAGCACTCGACCAGTCGATCCGTGTATCATCCAGTTCTCTGAGGATCTGGCAGTTATCTCTCCATTAACGACTTGGACATAAGCAGTTCGCTCAAGGGGAAGACCGCACTTGGGACAGTTGCCCGGCTCAGTGTAGTACTCGTCCGGAGTGTAGCAGACGGGGCAGTAGTACTCGTCGACTCCCAATCTCCCGTACTCATCAGCTATGGGCACCCAGTACCTCGGATCTTCAACCCGTATCTCAGCCGGTCTTATGACCACGTTGCCGTCCTTATCCTTGAACTTAGCTGGAAGTATCGAGACGTACCAGTCGTCGGCTATAACGTCGTGATAGACTATGCTTCTCATCAGATCGCCGAACGAGTAGTCAGGATTAGGATGCTGAATGAGCCTGTCGAAGAGCCTAGCCTGAGCCTGACTTGGAGGTCTGGTCTTGCCACCGCATATCGGGCACTCTTCAACCGTCTCTTGAAACTCAGCACCGCACTCCTCGCACTTCCTCCTAAAGCGAGGTTCTCTCCTCCAGCCAGGTCTCACAACCTCCTGAGTTATCACTCTTACAATTGACTGAATGAGCCAGGATTCCTCAGCCACCTGATAGATCGTGGAGTAGTTCCACTTGGGGATGCGGAGCTGAGGCTCAGGACTCAGGTGGTAAGAAGGAATAACGGATCTCGTTGACTTCTCGATTATCGCAGGAGGCTTCTCCGATACCCAAGGCAAGCTACTCCTCCTCCTTTTCGACCACTATCTCAACCCGTTCGAGCAATACGCTCTCAGAGATGTCCACACCGTTTATGAGAATCCTAAGCTCAGAGGGCTTCGCGTCGAGCTTCATGCCGAGCGCTTCCACAGTTCCGTCTTTATCGGCGTAGAATACCCTCCTCTTCATGTTCACCACTTCAACACTCTAAAAGAAGCATAAATGCTTAATTAAGCTTTTGCCTACCAGTCGAGGAATGCGAAGCCCGGACGCGATCCTCCCTTCCTCAACGCCCAAGCCGCGAGTGCAAGGGCTATCACACAGTCGTCATGGTGCCCCTTAGGCGCCTGGTACTTATGCCTCCCCGTAGGCGTCGTCTCTATGCCGAAGAGCTCCAGCTCTGTCAGCAGTTCTGGTATCTCTGGAAACGTGATCTCAACTTGTTCGATCATTATCGCCAAGTTGTCTATCAGCGCCGTCTTCTTGCTAGGGCTTAAATAGTACGGTCTGACCTTGGGATACTTCTGCGCTATGAAGTCGTAGAGAGGATCACCGAGACCCGTAGAATCGACCATCAGCTCTGCATCGTACTGGCTCACTAGGTTAATTACTCGCCTTACCTGAGCTGGCCAGTCCACGCTCTTGAACCTGTCCCATGCGACTACATGACCGTTCTCATCCAAGACGAATACTACCGTGAAGTCAGTCCTCTTGCCGAAGTCAACACCGGCTACGTATCTCTTCTCCTTGCTCGGGAGCTCGAAGTCGCCCTTAATGTTCATAATCCGGTTGGTCGTCGGATGCCTCCTGAATCTGAAGATAGAGCCCAAGTCGGAGAGGAACTCAGCTCCGTACTCCTGCCTGAACAGGCGCTCAGGCATGCTCCTCCTCGCAGACTCTATCTCGCTCTTGGGGATGAATGGATTCGTCCAAGTTGGGAAGTGGAAACTCTCCCACTCTCCTCCCTTTATATGCCCCATCATGTACACTTCATAGAACCAGTTCATTCCCTGAGGAGTGGAGATGAACAGAGCCTTGCCGAACTTGTCGGGATCTGAGAGCCTTGGTCTCACGCACTCGAACCACACGTCTCGCTTCATCCTAGCCGCCTCGTCTAACACCACGAAGTCAAGCCCTTGTGCTCTCAGGTGCTCGTAGTCCTCAGCGCTCTTGAACCATATCCAGCTTTGGTTGATCATCTGTATAGCTCGTTCAGAGTGGTTTACCTTAGCTATTAAAGCTTTAGGTATCTCTTCTAAGAACATCCTCCAAGCTACGTTCACTTCAAACCAAGAAGGAGCTAACCACCACACTTTTGCTTTGGGCTTGCCGAGATACCACAGGCACTCGTAGATCCCCATCTTGGTCTTGCCCCATCTCACGCCAGCTCTGACCACTCTGAATCTGGCCTTGCTCCTGTGCACCTTAGCCTGACCCGGATGGGGCCTGTAGTTTATCACAACTTGCTGGACAGACACTCCTCATCCCTCCTTCAGATAGTCGGCTATCCTAGGAGGCTTGAAGAGATAGTGGTGAATTGTAATTCTGTCGTAGTCGTCTATGAAGAGTATCACACCGCCTATGTGGGGCTGGAGCTTGCCGTAGAGCTTTAGAGTGCCCCTGTAGGGAAACCATGCACACCAGCACGGAAGCTGGAGTATGTGCTGGTTTGGTAAGTGAATGTGGATGAACCTGTGCCAGTGCGCTCTCACGACTACATCGGGGAGGAAGTCTAAGTCTCCGAGACCATACGCCGCCGCCTCAAACAGCGCTTCTCGATCCATCAGTGTTGTTCTGTAGATCGAAGCTCCTGATACTCCGTGAGCTAGATTTAGTATCCGATTAGTACCCTTGAGCTTGATATTCGCTAGGAGACCGTGGAAGTGCCACTCCTTCGCTACGGTCTCTCCCAATTCTTTGGCTATGTCGTAGTGTATCCTCGTGTCTATCGACTCGTGATAAGGCGTACCGGATAGACAGTGCACTATCCGATCTTTGCAGATTTTGGATAGCAGAGTAACCGCCGCGTCCTTCTGCTCGTCAAGGTCGGTAGTTATCGTCCCGATGCCTCTCCCAGCCGGGTTGTTGCCCTGTATTATATCACCCAAGAGGATGACCGTATCCGCTCCCCATGCATCACATATCTCCTCCCACTTCTGCCAGTACTCGTAGAGCTTCACCTGACCTGCGTTCCTCATGGCGCTCAGGTTGTTTCCCTCTTTGCTCATCACTCCGGGAGGAAAGATAGCGTATCTTGAGCCAATATGCGTATCGGCTACGAATGCCACCACCCGCTTGAACTTCACTGATAAAGTCCGAGGCTCAGGTGGAGGAGTCCACTTATTGTTTATCATCCCTCTCTTACCTCCAGAATCTTCCTCAAAAGCTCTTCGTCGACAGAACCTTCAGGGAATCTGAGACCCAATCTGCTTGCCTGCTGTTTGACCGCATCTACGCTCCTGTTGAATATCCTCGCGAGGTCTCTCGTCGGTATCCTTCCGTAATACTCTTTGAGAACTTCTATTTCCCGCTCAGACCATCTTCTCTTCAGATTTCTTCTTCTCAATTTCTTTCACGACCGGTATTTTAATTGTGAAGGCTTCCTCTTTAAATTCCTCTCCCAATCCGGCTCCCCAGACTATCTCTATTCTCGGAGGCGACACTTCCTCTCCCAGAAGCTTCGACCTATCTTCGAGTATCCTCAGCAGATCCTTGAATGTCATCTGTTCGAAGAACTTCTCTGGGTTGTCGGCGAAGTATTCCAAGAACTTATCATAGTACTCAAGCGTGGAGAGTATTCGCTTCCTCGTCTCTATCTTCTTGATCTTCTTAAGCTGTCTGATTTCTTCAGCTAAGTGGTTTTTCTTGTGTCTCCTTACCGAATCATAGGGGAGATTAAAGCGCTCGGCCACTACCTTGATTGGCACGCCTTTTAACAAAAGCTCGTTTATCTCAGCCACGTCAGGATGCTCACATGTCTTGCATACACGAGGGATATTATTACACCTCCATTTATGGTGTTAAGAGAAGCACTCTGTGCAGGTGAACCGCATCCTTCGCCTCGCTGACCCAATCATCGACCGACTTGTATCCAGACTTCTTTACGTAGTTTTCAAGCTCCTCTTTGTTCAGCACCTGACCGAGATATTCGACCTTTGCCATTCTGCCTGTCTTAGGCGGGTTCAGCACGAGCTTGCTGAGGACGACGTAGATACCGTTCTTTATCGTCTTTCTTAATGTGTAAACCTCTCCTTCAGTCATCAGCTGGTTGAAAGCTTTCGGATGGTTGAACCAGATAACACCTTCAACCAATTAGGCTCACCTTACTTCGCTAAACGCTTATAACACAAACTGCTATTTAAGTCTTGTATAGTGCTTCTAAACGAATATTAAATAAATATATATTTATTTAATATTCATGTCCAGAGCATTAGTCGAGGCGCTGACAAGCTTTATATAAGCGTCTTGTCAATAAGATAGCGAGAAGGAAATGGGGTACTCAGACGTCGTTAAGAGCGTGAAGTCTTCTATTCTGAGCATGATAAAGGCTACTGACTCATTCGGAGATGCGAATACATTCGCAGACTACGTGAAGGACTTAAGCGGTCTCAGCTATCCCGTTGTGTTCTTGAGGTTGAGAGAGGACAGACATGAGATGAGCGGTCCATCCCACACGTTTCATCACCTGATCTGGAGGATAGAGGTGCACAGCAAGGGTACGGGTACCGAAGCGGACCTGAACGACATAATTAACTATGTCGGAGAGATAATAGACCAGATAGAGAGTGATAGAACGTTAGGCAACTCGTACGTCCAGACGACTGAAGTGACCAGAGTATCGTACTCGTGGCGTGCCGTAAGGTCAGTTGTCTTTTATTATGCATTCATCGAGATAGACACACAGGTGATCCGGGTATCGGCATAAGCTTTTAATACCTCCATCTCCATCTTCTTGAGTGAGTGAGTGAATGAGTGAGGAAGCGGTAGGTTGGCGTATATTGAATACAAGATAAGCAAGAGTCTGGATAAGATACCAGAGGTTCTACAAAGGGAAATCGCGTTCTGGTCAAGACTTCTGAGCAGAGTTGGTAAAGAAGGCGTAGAGATCATGAAAGAGGAGGCTCCAGAGGAGACGGGTTATCTGAAGTCGATGATTTATCACATAGAATTCTTGCAGGACAGAGAAGTCAGGATAAGGTGCGATGCGGAGTACGCGGTTGCAGTTGAACGAGGAACAAGACCTCACGATATCGTCTTATCGAGGCCTCTGAGCCTGAGGGACAAGGCTGAGAGGGAAGGTAAGCGGAACCTGTTTTTCAGAGTCGGAACCGTACTGCATCATCCGGGTACTCGACCCAATCCATTCGGCATGAGGACTTACATAAGGCTTAAAAGCAGGATCGGTGCTATAACAGCGGAGGAGATAGAAAGCTGGTTGAGAGGAGGATAGCTCGCCAAGCCGTCTCGCAAGACGGGATGGCTGGTAGGGAGGAATGAAGATGGTAAGATTCCTCGGGATAGGTAAAGAGTCGACGTATAGGACCGCCGTAAGCGCCTCGGAGTACATCAACATAATAAGCGAGAGTATAGCGCCTGACTGGGACAGAGTGAAGCTCGAAGAGGCAGGCTACAGATTCGCGAGGGACAAAATACCAGGAGGCTTCAAGGTAACAGGAGACATTAGCCTTTACGTGGACGCGCAGAGCATAACCAAATTCCTCGAAGGACTGCTGGGAAGCGTATCGACTTCGAATGACGGAGAGATCACCGCATACAAGCACACGTTCACGCCTGCTAACTCACTGCCTTCTTACACGCTCGAAATATTCCCAGAGTCTCCAAGCGACTACTCAAGGCAAATAAGCGGTGTCGGTATACTCTCCATGAGGCTCGAAGCTGAGGCCGGATCTCCTCTGACCGCAACGATAGGAATACTCGGCGCTAAGGAGGAGCTGATATCCCCATCAAGTACTACTCCGTCTTTCGCTAACATATCGCCTCTGCCATTCAACAACTCCTCTGTCGAAATTGAGGATTCAGCAGTAGCCACGGTCGAAGCTTTCAGGCTCGACATTTCGAACAGCATACCAGACGATGCGTTCGTGCTGAACAACATGTTCTTGCCAGCCCTGAGACTTGAGGGAGGAGAGATAACCGGAGAGATGGACATAGCTTTCACCTCGTGGGACTACTACAGGCTGTTCTACGGGTCTTCAACCGCAACTGAACCTTCTGAGACGCCTTCGACAGTCAAGATAGAGTTCATAGCTACGGGAGGCTCAACCGGATCGGGCACAGCTGGATACGAGAACTACAAGCTGGCTATAACGCTTCCCAAGTGCAGGCTTGACACCTCGAATGCGAACTTCGACAGGAGATCGAGGATAATCCAGAGGCTCGGATTCGAGGCTCTCCATGACTCGTCAAGCGGATACGCAATACAGGTAGAAGTAGTGAATACCAAGTCAGCTCCTTAGGCAGGTGGTTGAATGCCAAGGAAAGTAACCTCACCGTCTGAGTACAGGAGAAAGTCTCCGCGCACTAAGATAGTGGAAACTCCATCAGGTGCAGTGTTCAAGATTAAGGAGATCGATATTCTGGCATTCGGCGAACTGCAGAAGCTCTATGCGAAGATGCCTGCCGGACAGGTAAATGTGCAGAACGTCGTCGAATACCTGCCAGAGCTAGCCAGAATACTTCTGCCGGCTGGTGTGGAAGAGCCGAAGATCGTGATCGGTGAGCCGTCTGAAGATGCGCTCTCAATCGATGAGATAAGAACAGGCGACAAGATAGCTTTAATACTTGAGATAATGGACTTCAGCGGGATAAGCGATCTGGCCGAGAAGCTACCGAGATCCTTTCGCGGACAGCCCTCTCGGAAGACTCGTGGCTAACATGAGTGTACTGCTCGGCATCAGACCCTCGGATCTCGTCGAGTATGAGGGGACTCCGATAGAGCGCCTCCTCTTCGATGCTGTGGTGCTCTCGAAGGCTGAGGTGACCGAGCCGAGGAGCACAAGAGAGCTGATCAGGAGATCGAGGGCGAGGATGGGGATCTATGTCTGAGGAGAGAAGGATAGAAGTAATAGTAAAGTGGCTTGAGCAGAACAAAGAGGTAGGGGAGAAGCTAGTCAGCCAGCTCAACGCGATAAGGGCCAACCTCGAAGCTCTGAACCAGACCGCTCAGCACACGCAGAAGACGCTCATCTACGGCTTCTCCGCGATCCACGACCAGCTTTTGAGAATGAAGAGAGCCTCGAAGGAGGCTGAAGAGACGACAAAAGCGACAGGAAGGAGGTTCGAGAGCTTCGGAAAGAAGCTCAGCATAGTGGGATGGCGTCTGTCGTGGATGGCATACCGTCTGATGATGATGGGCAGAATTGTGATGAGGTGGATGATAAAACCCGTCAACTTCGCGATCAGTACGCTGACGGACTGGGAGAGATCCCTCGATACCGTCGCGACGTCCATGGGTCTTCTGGCATCGGCTGGAGAACTGACGGGAGAGCGTCAGGAGTTTCTTCAGAAGATTTTAGAAGGGTTAGCCGAAGTTGGACCGATGGTTCAGGGTGCGTTCCTTTACTTTCAATCAGCCCTGATAGGTCTCGTGGTTCAGGCTGGTCAGCCCATTTCCGAGTTCTTCCTCAAGCTCGGCGACTTGCTGAGGAGCATCGCTCCGATCGTTTCGGAAACAGTCATCCCTGCCATTAACCAGCTCCTCAACACTTTCGCTAAGTTTCTGCCTGCTTTGAAAGAGATAGTCGTTTCAGCAATCCCGCCCTTCATTCAGGGCTTGAAGGATTCCATACCGATCCTTCAGGCAGTGCTCAACCTCGTGAAGCCGTTCATTCCATATTTAGCGAGACTCGCTGGTATGCTCGCGCCTCTCGCTCCCCTCCTCATGGCTCTCGGCACGGCTCTCTACTTCGTCACGCCTCTGTTCCAAGCGCTGGGAGGAGTCATCAGCCACTTCCCCGCGCTTCTCGGAGCGCTCGGAACCGCGTTCTCGTTCCTAGCGGCTCATCCAATGGTTGCGGTTGTGGTGGCGATCACCGCGATCACTGCCACGCTCATCTACCTCTACAAGACGAACGAGAACTTCAGAAAGTCGGTCAACAGGATATGGGAGATGATCAAGGGCGCGTTCTTGGGAGCAATCGCATCGATAATTGGTGGGTTCAAGAGCTTTGGGGCTTTCATCATAGGTGTATTCGGAGGCGTTCAGAATGCATTTGCAGGCTTTCACCGCTTCGTTCAGGGCGCGTTTGCCAGCTTCGGAAGCATCGTTAAAGGCGCATTCGAGGGATTCCGCAACTTCGTGATGGGCGTGATCGTCGGCGTCAAGGGTTCGTTTCAGGGCTTTCTCGATTGGTTCGGGAACTTGGGAGCATCGTTCAGAAGCATGCTGAGCAATCTTGGAGAGGCGTTCGGAAGGGTCTTCGGAAACTTGCAGAACGCCGTGCTGGGGGCTGTCAATATCATCAAGAACGCACTGCGTGGCTTTCTGGATTGGATAGGAGCGCTGAGGAAAGGTATCGAGAGCTTCGCATCTCCCATAACAGGTCTCTTCACCGGGATAATCGAGAAGGTGAACGAGTTCAAGGCAAGCCAGCTTGATCTCGGTAGTATAGTTTCGAAGCTCTTCGGTCACTCCATCGGGAGGACGATAGCAGAAGATCTGTCCTACGCCATCGAAAGCGTTCAGGAAGCTCAGAGGGCATTTAACAGAGCGAATCTGACTATAGGGGCGAAAGTTGAGCCTCGTGCGGGGAGAGCTTCATCCGCATCGTCTGTTCAATACATCACGATCTCAGCTCCCATAACCATAGAGTCCATATCGAGCTCTATGGATCTGGATGAAGTGACGGATGCGGTTACCGATGCGATAAGCGAGGCAGTGAGGGAGGTAATGGGATGACTTGGAGTATAGGACCCGTAGAGCTTGACAGGAATCCCCAGAAGGTATCGAGGAAGGGCTCTCAGTCGCTTAAATCGATCCCGATAGTCAACCAGAACCCGTTCATCTACTCTCTGGGCTCTAAGCCCCTTGTCATGTCCCTCGAAGCCTACTTATCAGAGATCACTTCGGTTGAGCTCGTGGAGCTTGAGAGGAACACGTTAGTTCAGCCAATCAGAGTAGTGAGTGAAGATACCGAATACGACGGCTTCTACTTCATCAGCGCAATATCTGAAGACAAGGAAGGTGGACCACCGGGCTACAAGCTGATCAAAGTTGAGCTGTATTTATACGGTGGTCTTGGCTCTTACACTCAGGGCTACAGAGTAACTAATTTAAGCAAGGTAACGAATGATTGGAATATATGAGGTGGTGATGTGTGATTAGGATAGTAGGGATTGGAAGAGAGGGCGACACAGTGGTATTCGAGGTGGAGTTCGACTTTAGAGGAGAGACTCATCGGCTGACTATAAAGAAGACGATTGATGAAATTCTCCAATTCGAGAGCAAGGAAGCTTTCATCGACTACATAAAGAAGGTGGTGAACAACAAGAGAACTGAGATGTTCGCGGACTTGGCTGATGAATATGTGCCTTTGAATGAAGATTTAGAGGCTGAGGAAGAAAGTGCCTAGCTACGAAGTAACTCTTCCTCCGGGCGCACAAAATATCAAGATTAAAACTTCAACGCAAGAGATCCCAGTGGATTGGTACTTCTACAGACATGGCAAAGATGGAGCTGAAGTTATAATCCCATTATTCGGTGGGGACGAATTCATTGGCGAAGTACTCGAGGGGATGTGGAAGAAAGGCGATGATGGAAGCATACAAGGACCGTTCACAGTGAAGCTGAATGGATCGGGAAGTTTAGAACTAACGGGAAAGAGCGATTCGGCGGGAACTACGAGATATGGATGGATCTCATCACAATCGAAGGTTCCACTGTTAGATGATATAGTGATTGATATCCATTTTAATGTCGGTAGTCTTCCATCATCTGATAGCTTTCGAATGCAATTCTATCTATCAGAGGAGGGCGCAGGTTCAAACCCTCACTGTGAAAATTTCCTTCGACTATTATTTCGAGCTTCAGCCACTTCGGACTATCAAATTTATATCGATAAAAGAGTGAATGGCACTATCACTACGATATTAAATTATACTACCGTTACAAACAATGAGGGCACTTTCCGAATCAAGATTGAGGAAAGCAAATTAGGGCATGAGCATACACATATTTACTATCACGATGGGACTGGAAGTATTGATGAATCGACTGACGAAGTTCCCGGGAGCCCATTTCAACTGGATCTTGCCATTAACTCGGCTTATGTGGGCTATAGAATTGAAACCTCCACGACCGAACCCCATACAGTCAGCAGCGATTTCGTCCGCGTCACCTATCCAGACTTCAAAGTGGTCTATGATCTCGATGACGACGATGTGAATAAAGGCGATGTAAAGTGCTATGACACAATGAACTCAAATGATGAGTCGGATTGGATTCGTGTGTTTGATCCGAGTCATAAATTCGTTGGAGACTGCGTGGTGGAGAATGGGCTGATAAGGCTGTGGATAGATGAGGATGTTCAATACGGGTTGAAAGTGTTCTGGTGGGATGGAGAGTGGACTCAGAGAGGATGGATCGGAATTTATGAAGATGTTCCTGAGACAGGCATAATGAGTCATTTCCAGATCCCGAAGTTTTTAAAAATCGAAACGATTAATAGTGAGACGGCTCAAGTAAAAATCGAGCTTACTCGAAGTGATAGTAGCCGAACGTATGCATTTTTGGCCACAATACATCGAGGACGTCCATGGATTGAATTCAAGATGAATGAAAATATCTATCAGTTTTATTTCTCCACGGATAATGTGACAAATAAACGATTTGGATTCTTGCAAGACAATGCTATAACAGATTTGAACATCGACGTTTTCAATGAACGAGTAACTGAGGACAACTTCGCATTAATTTTTCATCCAGATTCTCCTTCACAGATAATGACGTGGACACGAGAAGATCAGCAAATGATTAACTATGACAATCGGGTAATTAGTTTTTGTTGTGAGGATGTCAATGAAACAGAAACTTTGCGACTTGGCTCAGTTCCATTCACTCAAATTTCCAATCTCTTCAAGGAAGCCGAGGATGCGACGCTGGGAGAAGGGGTAACGGTTGATACGACGCAGACGGATGATAGTGGAGATTCGGTGCTATTGGATGCGCAAGGAGAAGTTGTTTTATATGACTTAACAGGGGTTACAGATCTTCCAACTGGCCGGTATATTGCTTTCATAAGAGCAAAAGATACGAATCAAGTTGCAAACGATTTGGCAATGTGGGTGAGAAACGTTACTGATGCTCGTTATTTAAATGAAGAAAACCACGAAGTTTATAAGACTTTAACTTCATCTTTCTCCTATTACGGGTTAGTGTTCGATATTACAAGTGATGATTCAGGTGATACGATCCGATTTGGTGCTCGAAAGAACACTACGGATACAAACTCCATTTACGTCGATTACTTCCTCATCGTGCCAATCGGAAACGGAGAAAGCTGGGCTCAGGACTTAGCCCACAACGCGATGAGAACATTCACCAAGCGGTATAAGGTGTATAAGCGATGAGCTGGGAGATTTACATAGACGGTGAACTCGTAGATGCCCGGCTCGATAAGATAGTCGACGAGCTTGACGGCATACGCTATGCTCGATTTAGTCTTCCTAATACAGACGATAATAGAGATCTGGTAGGATCTGATAGATCAGTAGTTATCAAATACGACGGTACAACGGTATTCGAAGGTACGCTCACGGGTGCGAAGTACGAAGCTCAGGTCTTGAAGGCGATAGCATACGACTCGGTTTATTATAGCATGGATGGCAAGGTGCACTCAGGCGACTACACGAGCACACCGGCTGACACCATACTCTCGGATATCTGCTCAAGCGCTGGAGTGAGCGCTGGCGAGTGCCCGTCTGACTCTCTCTCAGTCAAGTTCATAAGCACGGACTGCTGGGTCGCCGCAACGTTCCTCGCCTACTGCCTCAACAAGGACTTCTGGACCTCAGACGGTAAGTTCAACATAGGGGATAAGGGAGAAGACAAGGGCGAGGTATCTCCGACCGCAATCGGCAAGCGCGAAGTCAACAGGGCTAAGATCTACAACAAGGTGATAGTCAGGGGATACGACAAAGATGGTAATGAGCTGGTGGCCGAAGCGAGCGTTGGATCGGGAGACCGCGCTAAGGTCTTCTTTGAACGCAAGGCTACGGATCTCGCAACCCTCCAGAACATAGCGCAGAAGAAGCTGAGTGAATTGAGCGCTGGAGCGGTGGGTGGCAAGATCATCCTTACGGTCGATGATGGAGTCTATCTGAATTCGGGTGACACGATAACGATAAACGATGAGCTCAGGAACTTATCCTCGTCTTATAGAATAGCCAGAATAACGAAGAAGGCTGACAGGGTAGAAGTCGAGCTGGAGGTTAAGGACAAGTCGATAGCTGACCGCTTCAGGGATCAGTTCTCAAATCTTGAGGACTTGGGCATCTATCTCGTGTCGTCTCATCTGGAAGTGCCGTCTGGCACTGCATTCCCCTCTAGCCCCTCGACCGGACAGCTGTTCTACAGAACTGATTTGGATGCCTGCTTCAGATACAACGGTTCAAGCTGGGACAAGATAGCGAGGACATCAGGAGAGGGAACAGCCTTTCCGTCTAATCCTTCAACGGGCGATCTGTTCTACAAAACCGACGAGAATGCGCTCTACAGGTATGATGGATCGGATTGGAAGGTTGTGCATCAGCTGTCTACACACGGCACTTCATTCCCAGCTTCACCCAGAATCGGAGACTTCTTCTACAACACCGATGATGGCTACCTCTACCGCTATGACGGCTCGGAATGGAGGAAGGTGATGCATCAGGCATACGGGAGCTCGTTTCCGTCAAATCCCGAAGCCGGCGATACGTTCTACCATACGGGATACGAGCAGACATTCTACTACAACGGCTCTGAGTGGATTCCCCTCGCCACGATCTGCAGGTACGGGACCTCGTTTCCAGCTAACGCAGAGGATGGTGATATCTTCTACAGGACCGATGAGAACAAGTTCTACAGGTATGATGGAAGTTCTTGGCACTTCATAGCAACTCCTAATCTGGCTAACATGGACGGAGATCTCGACGATATAAGCGATGGGTCTTCGAAGAAGACAATCGAAGTCGTGAGCTCTCTTCCAAGCGCATCATCGTATACCGGCAAATACGTGTATGTGACGGGAGGGGAGTACGCTGGTCAGACGTTCTACAGCGATGGCTCGGAATGGATACCTCAGCACCCTGAGTTTTCGTATAAGTTCAGAGAACACGTCAGGATCACAGGCGAGAGTCTGGATGGATGGCTTGTAGAGGCTGACTACGGATCTGTAACGGCTTCTATAGGTCGGATAGACCTCGATACGGGATATCAGTCAGGAGTAGCACCGGTCGCCAACATCAGCTCTGGTAGCGCTATCGTGAGGAACGAACGCAACCCGAGCTTCAAATGCAAGATCACGCCTGATTACGATTCGAACCAGAGAATCTTGATTTTGATTTACAATGAGAACACCCCTCTGGATCAGTGGGGCTTCGATATTGAGGATGCAACCATAAGAGCTCGCGTCAGGGTCAGTGACACGACGTATCTAACGGATATAGGGACGATCACTGCTGGAACGCCCGTTGAGCTTGAGGCGAGGTATGAGTACGGTTCAAGTATCAAGTTCTATGTGAACGGAGAGCTGAAACACACCGAGACGACGAATTTGCCCACAACTGATGACGCCTACCTGTTAATTCAAATCAGTGCTGATATGGACTATCAGAGGACCATGACTCTGTGGTACTTCGACCTCTTTCAGGAGTGGTCTTAGATGATCGTGAAATTTAGAAAGTACAGACCAAATAAGCGGGATCTGGAGGTAAGAACGAAGATCAAGAGAGTAGTCTTCACGAAAGGAGAGATCGAAATAGAATTTGAGGGCACGCCGTCTAAGAGCGAGCTGGAGGAGATCGCAAGAAGACTGAGCTCCTATAAAATTGAAGTAGAACCTCCAAAACACAAATCAATAATACGAAAAATAAGGGAGAGAGAAAAGCACCTTATTGATAGCGTTGTTGTAAGGATTCGAGCAAACGCTGAATCCTCTGGATGATCCGCTGGAGCATCATGTGAATCTCGTCTAGAATCTTAGCAAGCCTATTCTCCGGTTCTAGCGGTTCCGGATCGACCTCTATGCGGTACATGGTTCTGTCGACCCTGCAAGTGCCGTATTTGATCCATGCATATCCACCCATACCCCAATCCTCGCCCCAGCTATTTCTTATCAGCCATGCATTGAGCTCGTCGTCATATCCGACTATAGTGACGCAGTGATAGCCCACGAATGCATCGTTTTCAAGTGGGTGGTAGACTCCGCTCTTGTAGTGGAAGAACGACTGATACACGGCCATCACGGTTATCAGAGGGCCATCCTTCAAGAACTTCTTCATCTCGTCGGTATCGTAGACGTAGTACCAATCCTTGATCCTGTATGCACCTTGCTTCCAATCAGAGCAGGGCTCTTCCTTACAGCTCTGCGTTACCGGCTCGTAGGGCCAGCACTCTTCACGGCAGATGCCCTCCTTTGCTCTATCAAGTACCTTGTTCATCAGCACTCCATACCAGCAGTCTCCATCCGCGCAGAAGAAGAGGTGGGCTTCTGACAGGTCAATATGTATCCCCGGATCCTTTTTCTTTATCTTAAGATGCGTTTCAATAGCGCCTATGGTTCCGAATGCCGAGCATGCTCCGCATACATCCTGATCCCGGACAGGCGGGCAGTAGAGCCTCCAATCGACCTTACTCGACACCTCTGACACCTCCAGCTATCCTCTTCTGAACGCTGGGAGGAAGTCTCCCCGCTTTGGTATCCCCTATCTCGAAGTCTTCAGGTGCAAGCTCTACCACGTCTGTCTTCACACCGCCTATCTCTGGAGGTATCAGCTCATCAGGTCTGAGCTCCGATGCCTTTACTTTCCTCGCAACGAACACTGTGATACAAGGTTCGCCCGTGTTCTTTCCGTTCTTTACCTTCGTTAGATCGTCTCTCCAGCTCAAGACGTTGGGCTTGCTCCTTATCAGCCTGTCTATCTCCTCTTCTCTCATATTTCATCACTCCTTTATTCTCGTTCTGATATAAATACTTTAGAGAGATCCCATCCAACACGCGGTATCCTCTCAAGCTTAGTACCTATCTCCTCTAATGCGTCTCTGGGTATGCTCTTCCTCTCTCCTCTCAGCGCATCTTCAACCGCCTTGTAGTCGAAGTAGTGAACAGCATAGCACATCACAGGCCTCTTCCTCCTGAAACTGAACAACAAGACTCCTCTTCCTCCAGCTTTCACTACCTGTGCTAATCCCTCTCTCTGATGCGGGAGCAGATGGTTCATGTCGAACCTATCAACGTGCATGGACTTGCACTCGATGAGGTAGAACACGCCTCTGTAGAGAGCTATGAAGTCTCCGGGTTGTTTAGGAATTATCACGTTCGGAACCTGTATATAGCTCATGGTGTCGCTCAGTCTGTGATAGAAGAACGTATTCGGATGCCTATTCTTGAATGCTCTTAGCGATCTGGATACCTCCTGCTCAAATATCTTGCCGAGCTTTGAATGAGACTTCTTTCGTGGCATGTCACTCCCTCAGGTATTCGTGCTTATACACTTTCCAGCATCCTAAACAGTATCTCTTGGTTATATAAGAGATCCCAAGCTTGGTCTCAATAGGCGTATTGACTTCGACGTAGCGCTCATCAGGCTGGATATAGAACCCGCAGTCTCCATCGCACTTGAGCTCTCTGGTAGCTCTGTGTATCGTTATCCTAGCACCTCTTCTTGTCCAGACTTCTCTCAAGCTTTTCGAGATCCTCCTTTATATCTTCGGCGAGCTTCTTAGTCCTGTACAGGCAAAACAGGTGTCCGTCCTTTATCACTTCCCAATACACGCCTGACTTCTTTATCTCGATCATCACCCACACTCCTGTCTGTACTTCTCGGATAGCGGCATATCGTTCGGATGAGAATAGTCGAGTGGTAAGATGATGAGGAAAAGAATAAGGAGAGTTATTGGCACTCCTCGTTCGCCTCCTTGGATACTTCTTTAGCGCACTTCATACACATGCCCTGTCTTGCGTGATATCTGAGCCAAGACATCTTCCTGCCACACCTTATACATGGCAAATAAGGCGGTTCTAGCTTTAGTATAAGTTTCTCAAGTTCCTCTCCTATCAAGTAATAATCTCCCGAGTCCATGGATCTCAGCCACGCTCTGGTCAGGAGATCCAACACTTCGCTGTGAGCTTTGTGTTGCTCTGAGATGCACAGCTGAAGATCTCGGAAGACTTCATCTCCTAAAATCTCGCTAAGAAGCTGGATTTGAGCAAGCGCTGAGATCTCTTCCTCCTTAGTCAAAGGAAGAGTCTCTGCTTTGATTTCAAGCGATGCGAGCTTCACTCTGAGCTCGGTCTCGAACTCTTTGAGCATACTGTTTATTGTTATCCAGAGATCTTGGTAATCCGAAGACGGACCAGCTTTACACCTCTTGATCAGCTCGTCACGCATCTCTTTTAAGTTCATTTCAAATCCTCCGTCATCCACCTATCAGTCTTAGCTAATGCCCAGAGCATAGTTTTAGCATCGCTTACAGCTTCAGGCGTTGGCTGTTCCTCGAATACTCTCAGCAGGTTTGCCACGGCTGTCTCCTCGTCTATCAGACCCATGTTGTAGAGGCTCGGAACTAATCTGAACGGGTACTCCTCTCCCTCATCGTGCACCGATGCTATCTGTCCTACCTTGTCCTTCCACTCGTGCCAGAACACCTTCAGCAGTCTGAAGAAGTTGCGTATGGCGCCCTCTCTGCTCTCAGCCTCAACTTCTACATCGAGGTCTTTGGTAGTGATCCGGTACTTCTTAACAGTCATACCCGCACTCTCCCGACGTATCTTTAGCGTACGGACAGTTGGTGCATCTGACCGCATCTATGAAGCTCTGCACTAGCGGGCACCACCTCAACTCAACGAGTCTATCGCTCTCCGAAGTATTCTTGGGTCTCTCCCATATCAACAGCTCCATCTTCAAATCCACCACCTTATCAGCATCCAGATGAGGAATACCGCGTGCACCATAGCTGATATGAAGCTCGCTAGTGCATCTTCCTTCCATGTGCTCTTTCGATCCTTCTCTGTTATCATTCTGTAGATCATGTTCACCGCTTCAGCGCACAGTACGAATGCGAACCACACGGTCACGGCCAGCTTCAGCATGGTATATCACTCGCTCACTACATACTCGATTGAAACGTATTTCCGAACTTCTTCAGATCCGAGGGCAAACTGCTTGAGGATGTCAATAGACAGCAGGTATGCGCTGTCTCCGAGGTTTAAGACTTTGGCGAATTCCTCAAACGTGTATGTCTTTCTCTTTACCTTCAGCAAATACATCACCTCCTATTCCGAGGCTCTAGGATCGGTGAGCCTGCCCCTATCCTCCTTCCCGCTCGCAAGGAGGAAGAGCTGGCTTCTCGTGGAGTGAGGCTGATCAGGCCCCCGTTCCACGACCACTGTAATGAGCGGGTCGTTGCAGTGCTCTTCTCGGGGCTTGCTGGCCCACCTACATTCCCGCCTCTTTATCTTTCTTCTTCGCTGAACAATATGTCCTCCACTTCGTCGATGATGTTGAGTGCATCGCTCAGGCGGTAAGCCATGAGGTTGTGCTTGAGGTCGAACAGGTGATCCCTCGCTACGCCTATCTTATCCTTCATTTCCTGAAACATCTCAAAGATTCTCTCCAGCTCTTTATCGCTCAATACTTTCATCATCTCACCTCCCATCTCTTATTCATATAAAGCTTTCTGATCATCTTTCTAATCTCATCCTGAGCCTCTTCTAAGCATAGGAAGAGCTCATCTTCGTTGAGCCTGTAACACCTCTCGTTCTCCTTTATCTCACTCATCACCAATTTCTCTAAGTCGAGCTTCGCTAAATGGAACGATGCAGTCTCCTCATCTATATCTAAAGCTTCAGCTACTTCTTTACAGCTAATTGGTTGACGTATTAGTAATAGCTTTATGATCCTATAACGAATAGGATGGAATAGAGGGTTCACAGCATCACATCCCGAATATTTTGTATACCAAGAGCCTTATCAGCTGATCCTTGGGCTTCCTGCTCTTAGCGAGCTTCTTGACGATGCGTCTTGCCTGCAGGTGGTTCCACAGCATTTCTAGCAGGACGAAGTAGAGCACCGCTGGAGTTATGAATATTCCGAAAGCTATCCAGAATACGCGTTTCAGCTTCATCCGATCTCCTCCTTCGCTTTGAAGTACGCATCGACCATCTTCGAGACTATGCGGTTTATCTCGGATGGGTTCGAGTGGCCTAATCTGTACAGCAGTCTGGAAAGCTCCCCGTGCAGTATTACTCTCTTATCCATCTCAATACCCCCTGCATATGTGGACGAAAGGACAGTAAACGCACTTGAAGCTTATCTGGCACGGCATCTTCATGCCCCTCTTTATCGCCTCAAGCATTCCGACGTGCTCGTTCATCAGATCATAGAACTCGGATTCAACCTTCTTAATCTCCTCGTTTGTGTACTCGATTTCCTTCGGCTCTTTGCCTCCCAGGAACACATTGACTAACCTCGGATCTTTAGCTATTTTGTTGTGCTCGGCTAATATCTTATACGCAACGAGCTGAATCTTGTGCTCCTTCCTCCTCTGAGCCGTACCGGTCTTGAAATCTATGATGAGGTTCGGAGTGATCAAATCAAGCTTGCCGACCAAGACGTACTCCTCGCTGTTTGGAGTTGAGAGAGGCGCGGGCATCTCAAGCTTCAGCTCGTACTGTGCGCCCGATATGTCAAGCTCCGTAGACTCAAGCCACTTCTGAAAGTTAGACAGGGGCTTCTCTACTTCCCGCTTCACTTCCTCGTCTGCTTCTATGGTTGGCTCTTCTCCTCTCAGTATCTGCTCGATAGCCTCATGCGTGATTTCGCCCTTGAGCTGGTAGAAGTGCGGAGGTAGCATTTCGGCTTCCTGATATCTTAGTTGTATTCGCCTTGGACAAGTTCCGAGATCCGTAACCCAGATCCTGTACAGAGACCACTCCTCAGAATCCGTTTATCCTCACCTCGTCCCACACCGATTTAACTAAGTCGCGCCACTCTTCCCATTTCATATCTTTGCCCAGCTCCCTTAAATCCCTTGCGCACTCCAAGTAATCGGTGTAGTGAATGTTGACTATCGCAGTCGCTATCCTCTCCCTGAGCTCCATCAGACGCTGTTGTCTTTCATATTCGGCTTTCTTCTTCCTCAGCTCCTCGAGCTTCATCTTCTTGAACTTTACCTTGTCGTTCAGCTCCTGAATCTCCTTTTCGAGCTTCTCTATCTGAGCCTGATAGCTCTGCTCACGCTCTATCTTCTCAACCACAGCCTCTCTGATGAACCCTGCTATCGACCTGCTGTTCGCCCTTATCCACTCCAGAGCCTTCGTCGGGATATAAACCGTTGTTAAACTCATAGGCTCCTCTTTCTTAGGTCTCGGCATTTTCATCCTCTCCGTCTAGCGTCCAGCCCATTAACTCTTCATCCGTGAGCCTTACGTCGAAATGGCGCATAGGCATTTCTGGTCCCATAGGTCTTCCTAATATCAGTTGAACGAACCACTTAAGCGGGTTCTCCTTAAATCTGATCTTTCTCCTCTCAAGCGTCCAGTGCGATTGGATAATTATTTTACACAACTGCTAGCTTGCCTCCTCTCGTCCACCTTATCTTCCTCAACCTTAAAAGCTTGTCTATAATCCGGGAAGAGGTTTCCCAGTTTATCGAGTAGCGCAGGAGCTCGGTCTGTAGATCCTCCTTGCTCATCAGGCCTCCGTGCCTCTTCAGTATCTCAATGACCTGAGCTCCCTCTGGGTCTGCCAAAAGCTGTTCCCTCCACTTCATGGCACGCTTCAGTAAGACTTTCAGCCTCGCATCGAGCGTAACCTCGAAGTCCGGAGATATAGTCCTCGTAAACAGGTTGTACCCCAGAGCCATCTTCTTGTAGAGCAGGATCTCGAAGTGCGGTTTACTGCTGAGGAAGTCGTAGAGGTCGTCCGAGAAAGTCACACGCCTTATCCTGTCGAGCGACTTCTGGAGGTCCATTAGCCTGTTTCTGTACTCGACCAAGGAGCGCTTGTCCAACGGAACGTTCTCTCCTTCCCTAACAGCTTGTGCTAATTTTCTAAAGTCTGAAGGAGAGGGCACCCAATAAATGTAGCTCAGTCTCCTTCCCAGCCCACCGCTTATGTCGAACTTCGCTATCTGAGTACCGGCTATGAGCGTTACCCTCGTCCTGTAGCTTATACTGCCTGAAGCTAGCCTCTTCTTGACGAGACCTCCGAACAGCGCTGAGTTGAGCTGGGCTTCAAATGTTAGAGAATGCTTCTGCTCAAGGACTTTGGTTATTGCAGTGAACTCCTCTATCGCAACTATGCCATCCTTGTACTCCTCTGCTAAGCCCATGCGCTTGATCGGAGTTCCCTTGTTCTTCTCTATGGTACCAACGAATCCTGCCTCAGTGCACGAGCCCTGAAACGTGGTCTTGATCGTCGGAGTGTTGAGTATGCCGAAGTCCTCGGAGAAGCACTGCTTCATGAAGAAGGACTTTGAATTGTGGACTATAACATTATTCGCCACAAAATGGCCAGCCGAAGTTGTTATGTCTATGAGATATCTTGGTCCTTTAATCTTTCTAATGGATTTAACCGCGGCGAATCCAAGAGCTTTCCTTGGTTCGAATCTTGCAGTTCTCTTTAGGAAGTCCCAAGAATTCTTATGGATGTAGAACGCCGAGCACTGCTTCGTTGCCTTATAATCATGTGGGTAGTAGGAAAATTCTACGTTTAGATCTCTTAGTAATTGATTAAGATCATTCGCTAATCTCGTTGAGCTGGTTGCGTATCCGTGCTTCCATCCGTCGCCATCCCACAATCCTCGACATAGCATCCGCTTAGCAAAACACGGAAGTGTGAAGAGTTCCTCTGGAATGAATTTCTCCTGTGCCTTTGCTTTTCGAAAGCCTAAATACCTTAAGAATTTAGCGAATTGGTTCTCATGGTAAGTTTTATAGTTCGGTTGGACACATGCAAATTCGTTATGACTTCTTGGAGTCAATTTTACTCCAAAGGCATCTAGAGCTCTCTGATAAGAGGCGAGCAACTTCTGATCCGTATTTGAGAGCGTAGGCGTCCATGGGCCTTTACCTTCAAAGCGACCTTCAGCTATCCAGAAGCCCAACAGCCTCAAATCGTTGTAAGTGAAGCAAGTTGCCATCCTATCCCCTACTTTAAGTTCGCCAGCTCTTCTCCAGCCCTTATCGGTCAAGATAAGATGCTCTGGCGAACACTTAATATCGTGAGGTTGGATCTCCAAGATTTCTGTCGCTACTCTCTCGACCTTCGCTAATACAACATTTCTCTTCTTGCTGTAAGCTTTCATTAGTTCGTCTCCGACTTCGATTTCAGACAGTGGTTTTCTAGAGCCATCAGCTAACATCACTGACGTTTTGGGATCGAGGCAGAATCCAGGTGGAGCAACAAACAGAAGATGGCACCGCATATCCGGGATTCTCCCGTGCTCGAAGTAGATGTGCCTCCTGAAGTTCATCAGGTTGAAGATGTGGGCTCCGTAGGACATGAAAAAATAGGGGATGAAGCGCTCGGCGAATATCACTTTCCTCTCACTGAGTATTTTGAGGCCTTCGTCGTACAGGGTCAGCCTTCTCCACCTCCCTGAACGTCATCTTGATCTTGATGGAAGCGAACGTGAGCTCAGTGTCTCCCTCCATCTTCTCAGCGAACTCCAGGATTGACCTGAGCATTGATTTAAAGTCTTTGCTGGAATACACCTTGTTCTTAAATGTCATCGAGATATGGTCAGAGCTGTTCATCTATTCACTCACCTTCACGGGTCTCTTCGGATTGGGAAATCCGTGAAAGATTATGGCAAATCCAGCCGCTGTGTCCACCTTCTTCATCTCCTCGTAGGACCACCAGTACATCAGTCTCTCCAAGCCTGTCTCTTTCATTAATCTGTACAGCTTCGTGGCTTCTTCGAAGCTTATATCGTGCACTACCACGTAGCCCCTGTGAGGCTTCGGGTAGTCGCCATCATAGACGTCCTTCAGCTTACTCATCCTTCGGCCTCTCCTGCCTGATTCTCAGGCTGAAGTCGTTGAGCACGGTTATCTCGACGTCGGAATCTTGGCTGAAGAAGTAGAACCTCCAGCCCTCTTCGGTCAGCTCCACTTTGCAGGCGTAGATTTCATCTATTCTCAGCACTGTTAACCATCCCTCCATATCTCGTTGAGATGCTTGGGGCTGACTAAGAGCAGAGGTCTATCGAGCTCCACGTTCCTCATTACCATCATCTTGACATCTTTGAGCTCAACGGGATTCGAGAGCTTTACAGCTGACTCTGCAATGCTCTTGACAGCCAGCTTCTTGATCTCGTCCTTCAGGTCTCTCTTCGCCATCTCCCTGCACTTCTCTTGCATCTTCTCTGGTAGCATCTTTGAGATGCCGGCTGTCAGGGCGCAGTAGAAGGAGTAGCAGACTCTGATCTCGTTGGGTAAATCGACTTCCTTTGTCTGGATCAGATCGTCTAAAGTACGTTTCTCTTGATTCATTCCTCAGGTCCACCTCTTGTAAATCCAGAATGTATTCCGAGGAATCTGATCAGATACGAGTGTCTGCAGTTTGGACACCAGACTTTAGTGCCATTTTCCGTCACTCTCACCTGAAGATGCTTAAATCCACAGTTCGGGCAGTGAATATCGTTGCTCATAACAACTCTTTCTCTTTCAGCCACTCCTCGGCCTCCTTGATTATCGTCTCGGTAACCTCGGAGAGCTTCACAGGTCCCCAAGGCTTCAGCATCTCGTTGCATATCCCCTCGTAGGATATGTCGAAGAGATAGGGCTTCTGGTAGGTCACTCCTTTCTTTACGTCTACTCCCCAGAAGTTGTTCTTAATCACCCTGCCGAACTTGTAGAACTTGAAGTGCACCTTGCCGGTCTTCGGATCTGTTATGCCGTTCTGAATCCATATTGCCATGCTGAGGTTCCACGGGAACTTCTTATAGCCGTCCCTTATCTTTCGTCCCGTGGGCACATGCGCTATATACTCATCTTTGGTTCTGCAAGTTACTACAAGATACTTCCTAGCTAGTTGGATTTTCCTCACTACGTTGTCGATTATCTCGTAAACCTGAGCCCAGAGCACGGGTACTGCCTGACCGTCTATGTACGCTACGGGAGACTTCTTGCCCGTCCTCCTCTTCCACTCCTCAAGCGCTAAGTCCCTTATGTCGCCACCTGAGTCTATGACTATGGTCTTGATATCGGGTTGTTGCAGTGCCCACTCCACTCCCAGCTCTATGTCCTGCCACGACGTCACTCGCTTCCACACATGGCCCTTCTCTGGCATCTTTCTTAACACTATGTCGGCTTTGTGCTCTGTATCGAGGAACAAAGCTTTGGGAAAAGTGGCGCTGAAGTGCGTCTTGCCTTGGTCGGGTTCTCCGATTCGGCGTCGCAGGGCTAATCCTCCATCTCTCTAAATTCTCGCTCCCAACGACGGAGAAGGTCGTAGTCCCGATGAGTTCTTGATCCAGCTCCACCATGTTTGCCTTTCTGATGAAGAGGTTCGAACTTTACTCGTTCTAGATAATCTATTATCTTTAAGAGCATCTGTATTTTCCTCCGCTTTGTAGTTAGGAATGGTTCAATCGCTTTACATACTCGTTTTAGCTCTGATTTTTTATGAAGATTGAGGATGTAAACAGGCTTTCTATTTCCGGGCGGTTGATACGTTCTGATTTCCTTCTTTATCCCAAATTCCTGCATATAGATTTGTTGAATCTTCTTCATCATCGCAAGACTTGTCGTTTGTAGCTCTAGGACGAGTGACACTTGCCAAGATTTGTTGTTCGTGTGTTTTCGGACTCTGAAGTAAGGGCAACCTTCTCCGTCGATTATCCCCGCGAGATACGCTATATCTAAGCTCATATACTCACCATTAGAGAGATGGAGATTCCGATATTTAACCCTTGCGACTTTACCTCGATCGAGAACACCGTCTCCTGCGGTACGGTATCAGGCACAAATGAGGGCTTACTTATCGGCCTCCTGCTCATACTCCTCGCCTCCGTAGTACTCATCAACTATCAGGTCGTAGAGCTTCCATCTCAGGGAGTTGATCTTGTGCCAGGAAGAGCCCTTCTCGACGTATATACCGTGGTGCTCGGCATACTGACAGCGCTCGCAGTCCGGATAGACGAGTCCGGTTTTGTACTTAATGCAGAAGTAGCACGTATCGCTCCAGAGGGGTATCGAGCTCACCCAAGCTTCCAAGATCCTCTGCTTGAGCATCATTACCTCCTCGACTGTTTTAGCATTCTTGAGGCGCTTGATGTAGCACTCGACCTCCTTGGTGAGATCTCCAAGCCTGTATTGGAGATTTTCAACAATCTTATCCACTATCTTTTTCTCAGCCTTTAAGCTTGTAGCCTCCTTTCTCAATTATTTGAATCATGGCTCTAATGTCGAAATTGGTCGCGATCAGCTCCCGATCACAGCTCGCCCACTTGATCGCCGTTACCTTCTTCTTCCCGTCTTTGTCCTCTGCGTAGTGGACGTAATAGAGACGACCAAGACCATCTTTTTCCTTTACGATCCACTCCTCGACCTGACTCTTGCACTTCATCAGGGTTAATTCTCCCATCTTCTCGCCTCCATAAAAAATAGGAGAGGTATTGGTGGTCTAAAGCTTCACTATGCGTATCGCCCTCATGCTGACGTTCGAGCCCGCTATGTTAACGTAGCCGAACACCAGAACTTCGTCGCCTGGCTGTAGGCTCATCGCCAACTGCTCCTGCTCCTCGGTCATCCTCGAATACTGACCTCCGAACCAGACGGTCACGGGTAGCGGAGACTCTATATCGGCTATATCTATGCCCAGAACTTCGTTGGTGTCCCTCCGTGTAACTAAACGTCCAACCCATCCGTGCGTTAGGTCGTTGTTGCCTCCTGAGTCAACCAGCCTATCGAGTGGAGTCGGCTCTATATCGGTGATCTTCGGCACCGGAGCTGGTTCAGTTATCTCCTGAACGTCTCTTATGCGGATTATCCGACCGTCATTCCTCAGAGAGCACTTGAAGCTGTAGCACTTGTCCAGCTCGAATAGGTCGAAGTACTGATTGATCCTGTCCTCGCCCCACAGCGATGCCGGTCTGAAGATTATATCGTGGGTGTCCGGGTCCTCGCATGCGAAGTGGATCGTTGCGACCTTGTTCTCTCCCGCATCCCTCATTGGCTCCTTGGCTATGACTCTGCCCACCATCTCGACCTTGCCTGCGCCTAGCTGGAAGCTGTTCCTCGTCTTCCAGACTATCACTGCGACCAGTGGCGGTCTGCTCTCCTCGGATATTATCCTCTGGATCTCTGCTAAGACCTGCTCCTTGGGAAGCTCAGCCTGCTTGGCGAGCTTTTCAGCCTCCTTTTCCAAATCTATATCATACAGATCTACCATTTCTCTCATTCCTCCTGTTTGTTTCACGCCATTTAACCCATGGCTGGGGTCACGTCTAGTGACCGTGATTTATCTCACCTCACATACATGAGGAGCCTGAAGAACTGTAAGGGGAGCTCCTTCACGCTCCCGACATGAATATAGCTGTTTGGAGTTCTCGACAGGAGCGATTCAAACTCTCTATAAATTTCGAAACCGATTAAACTAGATATCTCCTCGCTCTGAAGGAGTATAACCCCGAGTCTCTTGCCCCTGTCTCTTATTTCCTCTATGAAGTGCATGGCGAGTTGGGGGTTGTCAGGGAATCCATCCGTTATCACGACTATCCTTTCGATATTATCGAGGTATTTCTCGTTCAACACTCTGAGGATATAGCCGAGAGGAGTGCCTGCAGTTGCCTCAAGACCTGCTATTCTCTCCTTCGTGTGAATGTTGAATGGAGTTGATAAGTCCTTGATAACCGATATCGTCTTGCCTGAGAATGTGAATAGGGAGAACCTCGTGCCAACGTAGTCGAGTGCAGAGGTTATCACCGCTAAGCTCTGCTTGTAGAGCTCAAGTTGCTGGTCTATCGAACCCGACATGTCCACGAGCAGTAATAAGTCAGCTTTCTGACTGAGCTGTTCCTCGTCTATCAGGAACTTCGGCTTGTCGTATGAATCGTAGTATCTAGAGAGGAGGTAAGACTCGGGCTCTATGTCATCTCCAACATGGCTCAGGTGCTCGACCCATCCCACCTTCCACTTCGTCAGCTGGTTCTTGAGTATCTCTGCGTATGTCCTCACGGGATCGTAGATCTCATTCCAATCGCCTAAATTGGTCTGCACTTTGCCTCCGAGTGAAGATGCGAGCTTCTGTAAATTCTTCATCTCCTCGTTGAACTCCTGAATGGATTTCATCATAGCTTTGAACTCCTCTTTTATCTTTTCCGGGATCTTAGTATTTAGCTTGACGTTGCCCTCGAAGATGAGAGTGGCTCCTATGAGGCGAATGCCTCTGGCATCTGGAAACGTTATGTAGTCAGGCCAATATTCGTGCAGAAGAGGATAGCTCTTGACGACTGCATCCTCCAGATCTTGGACGGTCTCTATCTTCAGCATGTTCTCCTTGACTTCATCGAGGGCTTGGAGAAAGGCTGGATTTACAGCTACAGTGTTCGGTATATTAGCATCGAAGAGGAGGTAACCAGTCAAGACCGCGCTGTATATGTCCCATTCTCTCGCTATCTTCTCAAGCGCCTTTTCCGAGGCTACTTTCCCGATCTCATCCACAAACTTCTTTTCCTCTTCGTATTTATAATCTCTGAGGCCGAGCTTCTCGATCCTATAATCTTCGAAGACGCCCAGCAGAGCTTCTACAAGAGAGCTCTTAACGTCAAATCCCATCTTCTCAAGCCTCTTCTCTATCTTCGGAGCGATCTCCCATTTGGAAGGGCTGAAGCGTATGTGCTGTGCCTCGTGCCACGCCGAGAACCTGTAGAACCTCCATCTCCTTATGTTCGCCAAGTTTACGTGTTTTTCCATGGGGAGCTTTTGAAAGTAGCTCGGAAGGAATATGATGCGATCTTCGATGGAGGCGAAGAACCACTTATCTCGCCTTATCAGCGTCTTCTTGTCTTCGCTCCACGCCCTCGCTAAGAAGCTCAGGACTTCATCCGGATCGACCAGCTTGACCATATCAGCGCCTCCTTATCCTAATTGGTTTAACTATTATGTAGCTCGGTTTGACGATCTTAATAACGCAGTCGACCACGTCTCCGGGCTTTATTCTGTAGGAGAATGGATCACGCTCCTCGAAGAGGACTATCTTACCGCTTGGAAGTCTTGAATAAGGTAGAGATTTCTGCCTCCTGCTCTTCATCGCCACTACTGTTATCTCCTCTCCGACGGATTCCGTAAGCGTCAGTGCTATGGACTCCTCTATCGGATCGCTCAAGCGAACACCTCCAATTTCCCTATCTTGCTTTCAATTAATTCGGTAGCCTGATGGATGACGACTTCACCCCACTGAGCATAAACGTCTATCAGAACCATCTTAACCGCCTCGAAGGGCTTGACGTCGCTAGCTATCAGCTTGGCTAACGCTATGCTCTCCCTAATAGTTGGAACATAGGGTAAATCAGTGGTTCTCAAGAACTGAACTGTTTTAATTAACTCGATCATCCTAGACGAGTGTTTCGCTATTTCAGGTACGTGGAGCTTAACTATGTTGTACTCGGTGGAGACGTCTGGGTAAGCGAGCCTCAGCTTGACCGGGAATCTCGATATGATCTGAGAGGGAAGCGTCTTCGTGCCCAGATGGAGCTTGTCGAGCGGATTTATACTCGCCACCACCCACCATCCTTCTTTCGCCCTGAACGTCTGACCCTCTACGTTTATCTCCTTTCTCTGATCCAGCGCCTCGTCAACCCTCACCAGTGCATCGGGCTCCATGATATTCAGCTCGTCGAGGTAGCAGATGCCTCCTTCCTCCATGCTCAGGACGAGTGGTCCCTTCTTGAAGTACAGGTTGCCATTTTCATCCGTATCGAGCCTGCCTATTATGTGATGCTCTCTCGTTCTAAGAGAACACGGAATGATCCTAAGAGGCTTCTTGAGGATCTCGGCTACCTTGCGCACAGCCTCGGTCTTGCCTGTACCGGCTGGACCGATGAGAAGCACGTTCAATCCAAGCTTGTAGCACTTGAGAAGTCTGGACACTATGCCCTGCCAGTCATCATAGATGACGTTCTTCGGTATGAGCGGGTTCTCTTCTTCGCTTGACTTACCGGGTATGTTCACAGCAACCCACGTATTGCGCCCCACTTTCTTTATCTGACCCGTACTTCTCAGAATCGAAAGCTGGTTCAGAAGCTCCTGAGGAGGGACTTGAAGCCGTTCGAGAAGCTCGCTTACTGTCCAGTCTCCCTTCTCCCTAAAACACTCAATTAATTGGTCTCTTAACTGCCCATCCATTCAACTCACGCTTCTAACTCAACTCAAGAGCGGATTAGTAATTCTCGATTTGAGTATATAAGCATTATTGCTATTTCGATGAATATTAAATAAATATGTATTTATTTAATATTGATTGAAATGCATATATGCATCTAAGACCTGAAGAACCTGCTGAGCCAGCGTCGCCATATCGTTTTTTTCAAATACTCTAGAAGAGAAATGGCTCCCACTGAGGCTAAGTAGTCATAAGCGTCGTTGTAGCTCATGCCGGCGATCTGAGCTACTGCGCCCACAAGTCCGCCTATTACAAGCGTCTGAGCAAATTTGCCGAGGTCGAACTTCTCGTCTTTGCTCTTCATGTAGCCCAAGAACGCGGTTATCAGACCCGAGACTATACCAGACGCTATATTCTTTACTACCTCAAACATATCCCATCATCCGATAAGTATGCGCATCGGTTTATAAAGGTTCTGGTGGCGAGGCTTCTGTTCGATCTCTCTCTTCATCCGATATTAGAGCGGACAAGCCCGATCATCGCCTCGCCTTATCCAGAAGCCTCTTTACCCGATGAGCTTCATACCTCATATACAGACGGGCGATAAAAAATAGGAGGGAAGCTAGGGGACGGCAGTAGTAGATCCTGAACCTCATGTAGAGCGCTTTGTAGACGAGGAAGATGGTGTCGAGCATGTCTACTCCTCGATTATGTACTCTTCCATACCGAGGAGCCTGAGCACTTCCCGAATTTCGTCATCACTGATCCCCTTAAGTCCCTGCGGATCTGCCTTCTCTAAGATCTCATTCATGGTCTTCCTGATCTCTTTGAGAGGAAAGGCAAGAGACGGAACGCCGAACTTCAATCGAGTCGTCCGAATCCATACTGAACTGAAATGACCGAGTATATACGCTATCTTAAGCTGTCTCTCGGTTACCATCCTTCATCTCGCCTCTCAAGAACTTCTCAGCGTCGTCCTCGTATTTGAACAGCACCTCACCGCACTCCGGGCACTTGTACTTGCACCCCTCGAATCCGTGGCTGTAGAAGTTGAAGTATTGCACAGTGCCGACTGAGTTGAGCTCCACGGTCGCCGACATGCGCTCGCATCCTTCGTAGATCAATTGGTCTATTTCCCTGCCACACTTGGGGCATTTAGGCATCCTTATTTTCTCCTTTTAGGAACGCTTCGGCGTCCTTTTCCTTATTGAAGAGAGTAGCACCACACTCCGGGCACTTATACTCAGGTAAGTCTCTCGTTATTCCATGCGATTCCCAGCTTATGTAGTCTATTATGTCAGCCGGAGTCAGGAGCGCCGTTGCCGTTACCAGCTCATACGCCTGATAAACCAGATGGTCTATCTCTTTACCGCACTTCGGGCACTTAGGCATTTCATCTCCTCTTAAATTCTATCAAGTCGGGATCTATCGGCTTACCGCACTTGGGGCAGAGTATTTGCTCGATCTCTGAATCGACGGTATCCTCGTCTTCTAAGTGGGCATACTTAAATAAACCGTCTTCCGTCTCCTCGTAGACCTCCTTTATCCAAGTCAGCTCTGTGCTCTCCACGATTATCCTCGTTATCTCCTCTCCGCAGTTTGGACATTTCATGCTACTTCCTCCCCAGTACAAGTCTTCCGTCTCTTATTTGAATGTTCGGTAAGTCTATTGGGTCTATGTTGTAGCCGTGCAGTGTAAAGCCCCTGAACCAGAGTATCAGACCGTCGTTTAGATCGGATTCGAGTATTTTATGAACCCTCTCGGCTTTCTTCGGACTGCAGACATATCCCGCTTTGATCTCCCAGTCGTCTTCCTTCCAGACGAATATCCTGATATACATTCTTATCCCTCCTTTCCAATCTTATACTTCTCATCTTCAACGAACTTGTTATACTCGTCTTTGATCAAATTGGTTATCTCCTTAAAGTGGTTCTTGACGTAGAAGTAGAAGTCACTTGAATCGTAGTCTCCAACAACCACTATCGCATCGCCAGCCCATCTTCCTGCGTTGGGAAAGTTCGAGAAGTTCGGTATGTCTCCTCCTCCGAGGTCATCGCTCTTCCTCAAGAGGTAAATCAGCACTCCCATCCTTGGATCAGTGCATAACTCGTAGAGCTTGGCGCTAGATCCCAGCCTGTGCGGATGAAGATATTCATGTTTTGATAAATTAACTATTAGGAAGTATTGACCCATGCTCAGTCACCGTAGAACGCTGAATACCCCTTGTGCTGGTCGATTGTTAGATTGATCTTAAGCATTAGAGATCACTCCCTTGATATTATGCTTGGTGCAGAACTCAGCCCATATTAGATTTTTCAGCTGGTCTAGAATCTCTTTGCGGGCTTCTTCCAATCTGCCACTTATTCGGTATATGTTGATGTCCCAGTCTTTACCGACCTCTTTCAGGAGCTCTTGGGTCTCTTCGATTCCTCTCAGAATCTCCAACAGAATTCCAGCTTCTTTTCTCAACTCATCTGCCTCCTACGCTTTGAGGTTGTGCTTGGTGCAGTATTCACACCACACCAGATCCTTGAGTTCTTCCTTAATCAGAGCTTCCAGATCATTCAGCTGATGATTGATGGTATTGATGGTATAGGCACTGATGCCGGGCATCTCCTTTGCTTTGCTGAGCACTTCCCGGATTATGTCGATATGCGTCAAAGCTTCCAATAAAGCTTTTTCTCCTCTTTTCAACTCATCCACCTCTTTAAGTTCCGCCTCTCAGGCCTGCTGAGAGGCTCTGGAACAACGCCTGAGATAGACGCCGAACGGACCAGCCCACACCGACAGCGTTCTTATATCGCGGAAATAACCGTAAGCCGAAGTGAATATTTGTTTCCATTCTCTTTCAAAGTAGAAGACCAGCTCAAAGCCGAGGAAACGGATGCGTCTTTCCATCTTTCATCACCAAACAAAATAAAAGAGGGAGGTTTGGAGGAACGCTCTGGAACTTCGATGCTTAGTCGGTGAACGATATTTGAGCCTTGCCGGCTTTCAGGTCCTTAGCGAGACCAATGATTATCTGGCCGAGCTCCTTGGGAGAGCTCGTGCCGAAAACTTCTGTGACTACTGCCCAATCCTCTGGATTCTCGATGGGCCCTATGTAGTGCTTCTTCGGTTCTCCGGTGGATACTTTCTTCGCAACATATCTCCTGAAGTCCATCTTTTAACTACCTCTCCTATTCGAGGCTAGGAGCCTCGTCTGGAGTAGCTCCCGAATCCGGAAACTATCTCCCGAGGCTCAGCACCAAAATACGTATTCAAATGAAATTCCCTCATACTCAAACTTGGAGACTTCACCCTCTTCTTCTGGATACGGAATGATCTTGAGATAATGCATGAGCGAAATGACCAGATCTATCTTGTCCTGCAAGTTCCAATTAGTAACCTCTTTACCATCGTTGACCAAGATTTCTCTCCAGCCCTCAACGCCGACTTCATACCTGATGCGGTTGATTCCAGCTCCTTTCAGCTCTCCAATCAGCTCTTTTAACAGCTTTTCGCATCCGCTCATTTTCCAAGCCTCGTCTGGAGGAACCGCCTGTACGGGTCAGTCCTCTCCCGAGGCTTGTCTTCCTTCCAGACCAGCTTTTCACAAAAGAATATGAAATTTGGAGATTCTACAAGATACTCTTCTTTAGTCTCCTTCAGTCCCCAAATTTTCGAAGCTTTCATCAGCACATCAAACGGAAGTCTTATGCGCTCTTTCATAGGAAGTCACCAAGGAGTTCCTCGTTTAGAATCCATTCATAGGTTCTCTCTTTGCGCTTGAGAATTATCAGGTGCTTGTCTCCGAGATTATGGAGCTTGTTGAAGAGGTTGTGTTCGTTCGGGAAGATCCAGGTCACGGTGTTGGAATTGATGGGCAAGTGAAGCCTCCTCATGGCTATGAGTACCTTGAGAATGTGAAAGGTTCTGAGGTTCGGAGTTAGACGTCTTATCTTGAGGCGTCTTAAATGCATGTAGAGCTTCCAGTCGTCTATCTTTTCCGCCTCTTCTAAAACCCGCTTCTTCAATTCATCGAGGGTTAACGCCATCCAAGCCAACTCTCCAACTTTAACTCTAAACTCTAACTCTCATATAATAGCATAAAGCGTTGGTGTTATTGGCTGGAGTTGAGTATCCTCTGCTTGAAGTCCTTGTACGGATTTTTTGGAACTCTGACCTTGCCCGGTATGTTGAATGCTACTGCTATGAGAGCCGCGCACTTGGACAGCGCACGGATCATCGCATGGGTGCCATCCGGTGCGTTGTACAGCGCATGGGCCAGCTCGTGGTGGAACGGGTCGAATGCCGTGAAGTAGGTATCGAGTGCATCCTTCGATATGGCTATCGTGTTAGCGTGGCGCATCCAGACACCGTTCTCATCTGGAGGAAGCCTGAACGCCTTAACCTGTACATCCTTCAGCTCGCCTCGGTACTTGGCTAACTCCTTTATCACCTTCCGCAACCTCAACAGATTTTCAAGCTGGATCCTTGAGAGCTCGGAATCATCGATCGGAATCCTCTGCCTCCCGGACTTCATCAGAACGAATGCCTCATCAGTTGGGATGCCGGACTTGATGAAGCCTTCTTGAAGCTCGGATGGTAGCTCAACTGCCCTACCGCCCTGCCACTCTGCCTCGGTGGTCCAGACATCGGTGCACTTGATAAATGCATTTTGACCAAATACTTCTTTGAAGGCTCTGACAAACTTCTTTGGATGCTTGCTTGGATAGTCGAAGTAGCAGTTGTGGTACTCCCACTTCTTAAGCTTAATGGCTTGCATGAATTTGACCAGAAGGTAGTAGTCATCCACGTTTTCCCATAACCGACCGATCTCATAGCTTAAACTCCACGAATCGGCTATATTCCTCGATTCTTCCAACTTAACGTCCCAGAGATTATAGCTGAACATAGCATTCGGCAGATCCTGAACGTATATGTCCTTGACGTAGAGCTTCGGCTGATCCTCTTCGTAGATCTCCGCCTTATCGCCCCAAATCGTTGTGCCTCTCCAAACCGGATTCTTGCTCGTCGTGAATCTATCCTCGAACACCGAGCCTTGATATCCGTGTATTATCACTTCGGTGCCGTTCACATGGTTATCGATCCTGCGGTACAAGAGCTTCAGGCACTGCTCGCCCTCTATCTCGTGCGTAGCCGTCTTAACTTCCAATCCGTTGGACCTTATCGTGACGTCGTAGCCGAGCCTCTTCAGGACCACGAGAGCTATCTTCAGGCCCTCACCAAATCGACCTCTTGAATCTTTGGATTTCTTCTCCGATACGCCGAACAATAGGTGCTTGACTGCCAAGCCAGAGCCACTGTCCCGGATTATCGTGTCCTGACCGTCTTGGATGACCTCGAAGTCACCGCACTCGTCAAGTGCGTTCTGGACTATCTCTCTTATCGCCTCCCACTCGCCCCAGTGTTTTCTATACTGGAGCGAGATGGGATAGGCTATCTCATGCCACTCTCCCAACTCATATCACCTCCTCTACTTAAAATCCGCAAACTCACGTATCGGACGTAAGGCGTATGAGTGCTCGAACTCCACGGCGTAAGCATAGGCATCCTCCGCCGATCTGAAGCCCCAAGTGACTTCCTCCCAAGACTCTTTTCCATCTCTTGAAAGTATCTGAACTCCATAGACATCTTTGAGTTTAAGGATGATCATCGCCCGATTTCCGTGTATCACAACCGCACAAACTCTCATTTCCACATTTCACCTCCCAACTTTGGTCTCTCCTCTCCCATCGAATTGATGAGAGATGGAGCCGAGTCCACGAGACAAGCAAACCATGTAGCACAAATAAAAGAGAGGGCAAGTGGAGTTGGTTGGGCACTTTAATGAGCCAAAGCACTTGATATGGCGCTTGAAGAACAGGACACGGCTCTGCAAATCACTCATTCCCCAAAATTCGTTTTTTAAAGTCGGCGTACGCATTTTCACGGACTCGCCTGGATCTGCGCTTCTGCTTCCGCTGTTCGGCTTCGAGCTTTTCATACCGCTTTTTAATGTCCGGCCAGTATTCCCTCATGAACCGATCGTAGTTGCAGAGCTCACCGGTAGGCCACAATTTGAAGAACACCATCGGCTTGGTTTCGTTCTGAGTCGGCACTTTGTGGAGCTGTTGAGGCGTTGGTTCAAGTCTGGAACGCCTGAGTTCATCGACTATTTTCTGGTGCTCAAGATACCGCCTGTTGGCTCTGCGAACTCGCTTGATTTCGGTTGGAGTCAACTGACCTTTGT
>Ga0164310_10000065_pt1 | contig 48872 bp, 46 predicted proteins | sample GuaBasSedimGuay1_FD_121795 | JGI IMG/M metagenome (GOLD analysis project Ga0164310, IMG submission 121795) | Subseafloor sediment microbial communities from Guaymas Basin, Gulf of California, Mexico - Guay1, Core 4569-9, 0-3 cm | ecosystem: Environmental > Aquatic > Marine > Hydrothermal vents... | reverse complement strand
TCACTTTTGTTCAAAGAGTTGACGAAGTTTTATAGGTGTTCAAGTGCAGTCAATGTTGGGGTTGAGATAACAGGTGCAAGCCACGTTAAGTGCGACGTACATATTCTACTGGGTACTGGCAGGCGGGTCCATTCTGTTCACTCTGTATCTTCTGGTCAAGATGTGCACTAGCGGAGTGGGAGGTCGGCCCGCGCCCATCAAGAGTAGACCGTCAGAGGAGGATCTTCAGGTCACACAGGGAACGTATGGATATGATGTCTCGTACACTCCCGGAAACCGTGCGTCTTCAGCGGGACCCCTTCCCATCGGAGGCAGGGTTGACAGACCTCCCACCCGGTCATTTGGGTCGTACACCACACCGGAACGAGAGGAAGACGAGTAGTTCACATACGGGGGCTCATTGAGAGACTCCTCAGAATATGGACTACTGCGTCCTGTGAGAGAGTGTGCCAGAAAGTCAAAGCATGTGACTAGCCGCGTACACGAGTACCATGGACCTTCTTGTGGGCCCAGTTGTAGTGACGGAGTCTACTAGACACGCCGAATCCACAAGCGGCGCATCTCTTATGTCTGACGTGGTATGATCGCCTTCCGCACCTTCTGCAGCGTATGTGATGAGGGTTATTCTTCTTACCCTTTGATGGAGTTCCTTTTCCCATAGTTCATTGCTCCCTAGCTCTTTGGCGGAGGTGACACGATCACCACGTTGTCGCCCCTCACAATGATCTTATCGATTTGTGTCACGACTTCCTGGTTGGTCTCAGGATCGACATGGATCTCCTGAGCATCCTCAAGGACTAGGTTGAGGTGCATGTCGAACTTGCGCAGCTTGCCCTTGATTTTCTTACGACCCTTCAGCTCCACAAGAACCTGTGCGCCAATAGAGTCCTGGAGTAGGTCCATAGGTCTGCCTGCGTTCATTCGTTTCACCAATAGAAGTGACATCATCTGGCCGAGTGGCGGGCGATGTTCGCGCTAGTCTTTGAGGTCGGCTTAAAAACATGACGATACTATACGTTGCTCCTGCGTTCCGATGCAGTAGTCTTCAAAAGGAGAAGGCACTCTGGAGATACTGAAATGCCGAAGATAGAACGTATCAAGAAGAGACATCTTCTGAAGAAGAAGGAACAGAGGCAGGAGATTGAACGCATAGAGCGGGATCTTGGCACCGCTGTCAAGTCTCCGGATGGCAAGATGCAGATTGAGGGAGGCGTTCTCGATGACGGTTCCAGAGTGCTCCTGCTGAATGGAGAGATCCTCTTCTTCGAGCACAACGGTCGAATGTTTCCCACCTTGCGCGCATTGTTGAGTGGCATGATCACAATCCCAAGGGTCACGGTGGACATGGGTGCCGTCAAGTACGTGGTCAACGGCGCTGACATAATGCGCCCGGGGATCACAGAAGTGGATGATGGCATTCGAGAGAACTCGATAGTTGCAGTGGTCGATGAGCGCCACGGGAAGCCTCTCGCAGTGGGCATCTCGAAGATGTCCACTCAGGACCTTCGTAACGCCTCCAGCGGAAAAGTGATTCTCTCAGTTCATCATATCAATGACCCTCTCTGGGACTTTGGAAAGACTTAGGACTATTCTTCAAATGCTGCTCGGATGTGTCTCATTGCAGCCTTGTAGACCTCTAGGGCATGGCTCGGGTCGAGTCCACTGTTCTTCGCAAACCTATCTCGGGCAAACCCCTTCTTGGTAGCTCCCAGATCCTTTCTGACTATGTCCGAGATGGATTTGTATCCCCTCTTAAACAAGGTCCGGGCATCTTTTCTGGACAGCCGATTCGATGGAGTCTGTTCACCTGGAATCAGGAGGAGTTCCAGCAGGTCCGTTTCTGCAAGATCCCTCTTGACTCCAAACCGCAATTGCCTGCTCAGTAGACGCATCCGCAGTGCCAGCTTTCTCTCTCTCTTCGCAAGGAAGTAGTCACTCACGCTCTCGGCGGTGGCACTGCATACCCCCAGCAAGGCCACGAGGTCTCCCTCATCCAGACTGATTCCATGGGCGGTCTCACTCGCCACTCTAACAATCTCTCCAACCGCCTCCTCGTTCATCCATCTCTGCAGGACCGTCTTCTTGACATTCCTTCTGTCTGGAACCATCTTGAGGTACCATTCATCAGGTGGTTCCAGATTGAGTATCTTCATCTCAGCGATTGATGGCATGAGTGTCAGGGGCCGAATGACCTGAGGCAGACGCAGGTCCAACAACAGATCGACTAATTCACTATCAGTCGCCTTGTTTGATACGGTCCTGACTCTCAGAAAGTCTATGATGTCCAGTCCTGCAACCACAGCGTCCTTACTGTCCTTGGTCATCTTCAGACCCTTTTCGTTCTCCTCAAACACATCCTCCTCAAGCAGCCAATTCAGTACACTATCACAGAATGAGTCCATCGAGTCAGCATAGTCCCTGTCCACAGTTCCTCTCAATGTGCTTCGAACATGAGATAGGAATGTCTTCTTTATCTGATCGCGTTTGACGGCTCTCCGTTTCAGTGCATGCCTGACAAGGATACCGACCGCCAGAGACGGGAATATCGCACCTGGAATGAGCGGTTCTAGAGGACGATGCAGCAGGGTTTCTTCAAGCACTTCCAGACTGGAGAAACGTCGGGAAGGCTCCTCAAACACGAGATATACCCTCCCCCCATGTCTTCTGAGGTGATACTCGCCTATCCTTCCAGCCACCTGGAGATAGCGGGCTCGTGTGGAGAGATAGTACAGGCGTCGGTCGAGAAGGATTATGACACAGTCAAATGGGAAGCTGATGCCCGATGTGATGCCTGTCGTGGCCACCACTGTTCGCACATATCTGTTCTTTATAGCGTTCTCAAGCCGTTCTCTCACCGCAGAGTCCAGGCCGGAGTGATGAAAAGCAGTCCCAGACCTGAGAGTCTTTTCCAGCATGTCTGATAGAGGTAGGTGCTCTCCATTTCCGACAATCTGTTTGACGAGTTCCTCGCTTGTGTTTCGTGGATGACTGTGTGCGAGTCGTCTGGCGATTCCCTGTGCCCGCAGGCGTGAGCCGACTACAATCAGAATCGACTTGTTCTTGTACTCACCCAGATGATCAATCACAGCATCAAGGACATCATCGCGCTCAATGGTACTCTTGAGGGTTCCATCGCTGCTGCAGATGCTGAAGGCATCCCCCTTCTTCATCACAGTGAACTCATCAGGAGTCAGGCGCACATCCGGTCTGAAGACCCTTGCACCCAGCCAGCCTGACACTGTGTCCGTTTCACCAAACCGAGACGACAGCGTGATTATCTGAGACCGCTCCTTCATGATTGCCATGATTGAGTCCAGTTTGGTACTACGGTCCGTACCTATGTTCTGTGCTTCCATCACTGGCTGGACAGACCCCAGTTCTGTAAGTTCATCTACCACTGTGAGGCCGACATTCTCAGTCCACTTCTTTCTCTGCAATGTGGCAGCCAAGAACGACTCGTACATGACCACTATCAAATCGCCACCTTCGAGAGTGACATCCGATGCCGGGTTGGCGCCGTCATGTCTGACCACAGAGTATCCCAGTTCTTCAAATAGGGGACCGTATTCCTCAACGACCTGCCTGCTGAGAGATGTGTACGGACTCAAGTACAGACATCTCACGCCTCTCCGGAGTTTCATGAGGACTGCAATCATTGCGAGGAAGGTCTTTCCAGAGCCCGGGGGCATCTGAATCACCAGGTTCTCGTCGAGGTCCTCCACTTCACGAATGAACTTCTCTTGGGCCGGGAGGAGTCTCACGAAGTTCTTGTGTCTGAGAAGGATTCTCGCGGCCTCCTCAACCTTTGTCCCTCTCCCGATGGGCCCTCCCATTTGCCCGACCGTGGCAAGAGCGAGCCTGCCCCTGTGAGTGATCATGAACCCCCGTTGTCTCTTTCCCTTTTCACCGGTCGATACGACAAACTTGGCTCTGACAAGCTTGTTCATGGTCTCGTAGATTGTCCCTCCGGACATGAGGCTCTGACGTTTTCTCTCATAGAGCACCTGCTGCGCGGTCTTCTCTCCTTTCCTCATCCGCCTCGGTTTCTTGACTCCTTCAAGTTCAAGCAGCCCCTCCACAATCTGATCCCATCCCCGTGTGGGTACAATCTCTCCGGTCTCCGGACTGAGAACCTGGAGGATCTCGATGGCATATCTATTGCTTAGCGCCTTCAACTGCTCACGGAGTTCAGCAGTGGATTGGTCCTCACTTCTTGTAGCCATTCTCCTCGCATCTCTCTCCTTACAATGCTATCACTATGAGTCCTTCAGTCTTATAATACTCGGTCTTTTCTTCGTTAGGCATCTGAGAGGGAATGAGTCAGAGGTGTCCACGGTGCGGTCCCTTTTCAAGCGCAAGAGCCATGAAGCAGATGAAGCGGAGGTACCCGAGCGAAGGCTTACCAGTCTTGGTGTCTTCTCCCCAGCCGCTGGACGACATACTGAGCCTCAGCCACTGCTTGAACTGAAGAAGCTCAATGAACTTGATCAGATATTCCTCCGGTCCAAGAGGTTGGAGTCTCTCGATGATGTCCCCGCGGTGGTCAATGAGGTCCGGGACGGTAACATAGTCTTGCTGGATATCTCACGTCTCAATGACGGTCGAGAGCAGACTCACCTAGAACTAAGAAGGATTATTGAGAGAATACGTGGTGAGACCAGAGGCTACAAGGCAGAGATAGCACTCGTTAACGACGACTGCATGATAGTCACACCCCACTTTGTGAAGTTCTAGCCCAGTCTCACTACTTCAGTTTGATAGACTCGGTGACCATTGGTGCCTTTGTTTCAATATTGAGTGCCTTGTGAATGGTTGATGCGAGTCCGATAGTCTTTGAAGCCTCTCCATGGGCCACGAGTATCCTCTCTGGCACTGGGCTCACGCGTTTGACATAGTTCAGAATCTGCTTTCTATCTGAGTGACCAGAGAAACCTTCGACTGTAGTGACCTCGAGATTCACTGGGACCACAGTTGTCTGTCCCTCTCGGTTTCTCATCTGCACCTCTTTCCATCCCTTCTGAATCCGTCTGCCCAGAGTGCCTTCTCCCTGATAGCTCACGAAGCAGAGAAGGTTCTTCTCATCGGGAGCCATGAGTCTAAGATAGTCCACACTAGGTCCTCCTGCCAACATACCCGATGTGGCCATGATGATACAAGGCTCCCCCAAGGTGATCTCCTCTCTCTGGTCTGGGTTGTCCACCTGAACGAAAATGTCTGACAGGAAGGGGTTGACGCCTTGATGGAAGATCATCTCACGAATCTTCTTACTCAGGGCCTCTGGGTGTGTGGTGTGGATTGCAGTGGCCTGTGCAATCATTCCCTCAATATAGACGGGAACCCTCGGAATCCTCTTCTTTGAAACTAGGTCTTCGATGACAAGCATAATCTCTTGAGCCCTTCCTACTGCAAGCACTGGAATGAGAACCTTTCCACCCCGTTCCAGAGTCCGCTTGAGGACCTGTGCAAACTTTCTCTCGACCTCTTGTCTTGGAGGCATCTTATCAGTCGGATGGCCATATGTGCTCTCGATGATTAGGGTCTCAAGACGCGGAAATGTGAATGTGGCAGGTTCTAGGAGTCTCGTTCTTCCGAACTTGAAGTCCCCAGTGTATGCCATGTTGTACTGTCCATCTCCTATATGGAAATGAACGATTGCAGACCCCAGAATATGGCCCGCATTATGCATCGTGAGGCGGATGTCCGGAGCGATATCAGTCACCTCTCCATAGTTCAGAGTGATTGTATGGAGGATTGACTCTTTGACATCGCGATCCCTGTACGGTCTGAGCTTTCCTTCCCTCTCAGCCACCTCAAGATAATCTAACTGGAGCAGGGTCGAGAGGTTCAGTGTCGGTGCGGTCATGTAGACTGGCCCCCGATAACCGTACTTGAACAGGAACGGTACCATTCCACTGTGGTCAAGGTGTGCATGGGTGATGACCACCGCGTCAAGATTCTCGATGCTGAATTCAGGCATATCCAGACGTGGAAACGCCTTGCTTGGAGTTCCCACATTGACCCCGCACTCGATGAGGACGTTGCTCTCTGAAGTCTGGAGAAACATGCATTGTCTTCCGACCTCCCGGAAGCCACCCATCGCAGTGAGACGAATCCATCCATTGTTCATAAGGGTGGGCCTATGAATCCTCTTTCCAATCTCGCGAAATGACTTGTTCCTTGAAGCAGCCTCTGACTGAATGATATAGCGAATCTGTTTGATGAGCTTGCTCTCGATGGGAGGAGTCCGCATCACGTTTGGACGCCAGAATGTCTGTCGTGTTATCTCCTTGAGAGTTGTGCCGTTCCGTCCGATGACAAGTCCGGGCTTCTGGGCCTCGATAATGACCTCACCTCTGGAGATGTCGAAGTCGATGGACGTAATTTCGGCCTCTTTGGGTACCAACTCTCTTACAGTCTTTTCAGCCTCTTCATGAGGAAGTCTCACTTCAGGGGCTGAGCGAACAACAATCCGCTTTCTCATCTTCCTTGCCAGGGCCTTTATCCTATCGCCGTCGTCAAGGAGTATCTTGGGAGCCTTCGAATAGATGGCTATCTCAGGGCCCTCAAACTCCACTGAACTGATCGCGGCTGAGCGAGGGAGTGACTTCTTCACAACCTCGCGGATATCAACATTTTCGTGTTCGCTGTTTGACTGCATCAATTGTCACATCACGGATTGTTGGTGTCACTATGTCCACTGTGTCTGATACATAGTGCCCATGTCTTGTGCTGAATGATGAAGCGCAGAGTATCTTATGCGCGTGTAACAGACATCAACACTACTGACCTTTCCAGAGTTTCATGATGGTCGCTTTATCGACTTCCTGGTATCCGTCCTTGTCTATGACACTCACAAGAATCGAATTCCCAGTTGCAGCGTCCCTCTCAATCGCAGCAGCAATCGCTCGGACTGCAAGTTCGATAGCCTTCTTCTTCGGGAGGTCATCCTTGTACTCGGCCTCCAGTACACCAAGTGCCACTGGAGAGCCAGAACCATTTGCAACAAACTTGTCAGGTAGTACACTCCCGACAAAGTCTGTGTAGTAGACTTGAGGACCTTCGTCATCAAATCCTCCTACAAGGCTTCCCAACATGTAGAGTCCTCGTCCTTGGAACATGATATTGCTCAGAAGACGTGTCAACGCCTTGACTCTGATTGGTCTCCCCCTCTGAATCTCAAAGAGCTTGGCCTCCGCCCTCAGGAGGTCCATGATTGCCTGTGCATCCGCCACAGATCCTGCAATCGTGGCTCCGATGCGGTCAGTGATCTTGTAGATCTTCTGTGCGGTCTTGTTTGCTATCAGATAGCCCATTGTGGCTCTCTGGTCACTGGCAAGAACAACACAGTCCTTGGCAATCATTCCTATGGTCGTAGTACCAGTCTTCAATTCAGCAGGAGGTTCCATACCGTGTTCCATTGTCTATAAACTCCCTATTGGAGATGAACTCAAGAGAACGAGTGACATCGTCCCGTGTCAAATCATGCATTTTAAGGTTTTCTCAGTGACCGTCCTTACCGAGTCATGTGCTGTTCGCAGTCTGTTCAGGTCGCTCGAATGTGACTACAAGTTTCACTTCCTTGGCAGTGGGAATCACTTTCAGTGCGTCAGCTGCAATCCCTATCTCTGCATACTGGATGTTCTGGACATATCTCGTCTCCTTGGGCATCTCAATGGTCACGACCTTCCTTGCCACCGAGACCTTGAAGTCGTCCAGAGGTAGTCCTGGCACACGTCGCTTCACAATGGCCCTGAGTTTGTCAAGCGGGTCTGAGATTATCTCTCGCACAGTGACATCAAATGTCAGAGTCCTGCCAGCCAGAGGGCTGTTGAAGTCGACCCTGACGCTTCTTCCAAGGACCGCAGTGATGACACCCCTCTCATCACCGAACTTTATCTCCTGTCCCTTGACAGCTCTTGTTCCGTGCTTGGCGAGCTTGACCTTTGGAATGGTCTTGATCTTTGCAGGGTCTCTCTGTCCTGATCCCTTCTCCGGAGGAATGTCGACTGTCTTGCTCTCTCCGACCTTCATTCCGACCAACTCCTCCTCAAGAGCGCCTAGGAGCCAGTTCCACCCCATGGCCACCAACATGGGCTCGTAGCGGTCCTCCCTGTTGTACACACCATACTTCTTTGCGTCTTCCTCCATGGTGGTATCGAAGACCTTGCCATCATCCTTGGTCCTCGCAGTATAGTCGATGTAAAGCACACTGTCTTCCTTCACAACGGTCTCTGCCTTTGGTTTGGTCGTCTTCTTTGGCTTTGACTTGGTTGTCTTCTTTCCAGCGGTCTTCTTTGCTGTCTTCCTTGTCGTTTTCTTGCTTGACATTTATGGGCCCCTCTCAAGATTTCAAGAGACTAGTGGGCCGCCTCCCTGAGGTCTTATAAAACGGTTTCCTTATGGCGACAGGTTCCCTGCAAGACAACAAGGGTCTCAAAGAACATCTTTTGCTCAGCCACAAGGTCCACATTCAAGCCCAAATCCTCCATTCTCTTCCGGACCTTGTCCATATTGGAGAGGGAGGATGCGACAACGTATATTCTTCCGTCATACCGAAGGTGAGGTACGGCCTGTTCAAGAAACCTCAGAGTGGTCTCAGTGCCCTCTGGACCACCTATCAGGGCATGATCCATGTCAGAGTGGTTGTCCTCTTCGGGAAGGTACGGGGGATTGAATGCAATGACGGAGAAAAGCGCATCCGGCCGAAGTGCAGTGAGGAGGTCTGCCTGAAACACCATTGCAGAACTAGCGAAACCGTTCTTGTCAAGGTTCGTACGCGTATTCCTGACAGCCTCCAATGATCTGTCTATACTGACCACCAGTCGTGCCCTATCGTGTGCCATGAGTGAAACGAGACCTGCACCACAGCCCACGTCCAGCACGGAGTCTGCGGTAGTGAAACGAATCGCGTCGAGCAGAAGATAGGAATCCTCTGAAGGAGGGTATACATCTGGAAAGATGGTGACCTCAAATCTATCGAACCTCATCTCTGAGATTCCCCCGGTCTCGGCAGACGTTTCTCCCTCACCAGTTCTAGTATTGTATCTGCGAGTAACACGAGCGACTCCAAGTCCAGCGATCTCAGTTTGGCGGTTGGTGGGATGCGACTCGAACACAGCGATAACACATCATCTGCCATCTTCTTGTCGATCCCGAGGGTTCGGAACCAAATGGCAAATGCTCTTCGAACATGCTTGTTTGGATAGGAATAGATCCCTCGAACCATCCAGTGAAAGATTGCTTCGTCTTTGGCGAATGGTCCTTCACTCCTCCTCTGCACCTTGACAACCAAAGAGCTCACAGCTGGCACAGGATAGAACTCCTCTGGTTCGACTTCCATTAATTGTACTGCCGAAGCGGAATACTGGAAATTTACCGACAGTCTGGAATAGATGGGTGAACCCGGCTCTACCATCAACCTCTCCGCAAACTCTCGCTGGTACATCAGGACCGCACAGTCGAGGTCCATCTCACGCAGTAGCCTGAACGTGATCTCTGAAGAGATACTGTATGGCAGATTCGATACGACCTTGTTAGCAGCAGGAAGTGGCAGACGAAGGGCATCCCCCTCAATCACCGTCAGATTTGGATACTCACATGCCAGCTCCCTCAATGCAGTCGCCAGACCCTTGTCAATCTCAACGACATAGACCCGTCCTGCCGGTTGGACTAGGTATCTTGTCAGGATTCCGAGTCCTCCACCAATCTCGAGGACCACGTCGCTCTCAGTCAGACCAGCATGCCGAACAATCTCTCTTGCAGTGGTGTGGTTCTTGAGAAAGCTCTGTCCATGCCTCTTGTCTGGTTTCACACCATATTTCCTTAGAAGTGCAGGAATCTCTAGGTCTGACAGAGAGTTCATCTCCCAGAAGACTGATTATCTCCTTGGATGGTAGCTCCGTTCTTCAGGCTCTCTTCTTGGCGGTCGGACAAAGATCCATCGCTTGACATCTTCCTTCAGCTCATCGATTATCCGAGCCGCGATAACCTTCTTTGGGTTTCTCAGCTTTGTGCGCTCAGCGATGTCATCAAAGCTCTTGAACGGTTCCTTCTTCCTCTCTTCAAGGATAGCCCACATGAGGGCTTGACCAATTCCTGGCAGGAGTTGAAGTGAGTGCATCTTAGTGGTGAGAGGAGCGGCCTCATTGAAGAATTGTACGTACCTCGCCTCATGTTTTGTGATGATGATCTCTATGACTAAAGGAAGTTCCGACTCACTCTCCGGTGTGAGGTCCTCATAGAATATCCGTCGCCTGACGTGACTTATCTTACTGGGAACGTCGCGCTGAATGGACACACGTTCCTCCGGCCGCAATGTTGCTCCCCTCTCAGGCACCATCTCAAGAAGAGTGAAGTGGCTCTCGCCAATCCCTTGGACTAGGGTCTCTCCTCTGGGTCGAGAGTCGCGCAGGAAGATCTTTGGAGGTACCACTGACAGGACGTATGCATGGGTCTCAAACATCCTGTTCTGTTGTCCTTCCATTCCTTAACACATCCTACGCTACAGTGGCACATTATCGAAGAATCTGTCCTGTTATGATAAAAAGTAATCGGACAGCGTCATTTTTCGACAACTTCTCAAGAGCGATTCTTGATGACGAGATTAACAATCTCTAGAAGCTGTTCTTCGCTCAGGTTTGTCGAGCGCGCATCGATAATCGTCTTCAGTTCCTCGATGGTTATCGGTGCGATGTTCACAACTTGGACCGCAGTCGCTCTGGTTATACCGTAGTTCTTTACGAGTCGATCCACCAGCTTGGCTGCGACGGCCGGAGCCATCTTTGAGAATTGAGTTGCATGTTCAAGAGTGATGACCTGCTGGAACGAAGGCTCATCAGGCCCCTCTTTGGCCCTCTGAGCGAGCAGCTTCTTGACCTGTGGAAGCGTAATCTCTTCCTCACTGATGATCTCCTTTGGCATCCTTGATCACTTACCCTCTACTTGGTCGAAGGTGCTCAGGTCTCACAATCAATGTCTTTATGGCCTTACCAAGTCCAACATCAACGATGACGCCTCTTCCGCGCAAGCCCTTTACGACTCCTGTTCTACCATGGTATCTTCGATGGGGCATTCCTTTATGGAATCCGGGGTCTATCACAATGTCCACCCTCTGCCCTTCCTTGTAGTCAATGAGGACCTTGTTTGTTGAGCCCAAACCTCTCTGACGAACCCTCTTGCTCATCAGACTGCGTGTCCGTGCGCGGAATCCATGACTCTTCTTGACCATAATGACCACAAACGTCGTAGTACTGACCTCACTGGCTTTAAGCAGGCGAACGTATGCCCGAGGTCTTGCATGACCTCTGGAGTCGCCAAATAAGCATTTCGCAACAGCTACGTACAGCCTCACAGGCATCAAGTTGTTTCTTCGCCATATATCGCTGTCACGTTCAGTGTTGTGCATACGCAGCTGGTTCCGAGGACCTCGGCAACAGAGGGTGATGTTCTTCCTTCGTCACCCGAAACGAGTTCCTTGATGTAGGTACCTCCTTGGACCCTGAAGAATAGCTCCAGCCTGTTCCTCTTCTTGCGCTTGGCCCGAATCTCATAAACGTGTTTGATTCTAACTAGATCGCTTCTGCGATGAGAAACACGATGAGGAGTCCTTTGTTCTATGTCGATATCTCTGAACCTCTCCTGAAGCATCACGATATCCTTGGATGTGAGGTCCCTACCGGTCTCGACAATCGCGTGGTACTCCTTGATGTTGCTCGAAGCGCCAGCCTTGAGTTGTTGAAGTTTCTTACGACTTGTGAGTTCAAGTCCGATGACCTCCACTTTCTTTCTTGCTCCTCTGTTTATCTTCTTGGCGAGCCTCACAAGGTCTGGTCTTCTGACCCGTGGTTCTGACACCTCGACAACGAAGGGACGGCCATCTCCCAACATCAGGACGTCTACGTCCTCTCTCCCCGCAGCATGGAACTTGAACTTGGAACCTCCCAGCATCTCTTGGGATGGCAGTCCTATGCATTCGGATATCGAGTCCTGATATCGACGACCTGTGCCATGGCATTCTTTGCATCCTCTTCCGCCGCATGCCTTGCAGTCCCACCTGCTTTGAGGTATCCCCCTCTTGAGCTTGCGATAGCGGCCCGCGATGAAGACCGGATTGATCTGAGTCTTGACGCTCCTCTGCTCCATATCATAGATGAAGACCACGTCCGGTCCCTCGAAGTCAACTTCCCTGTCAAGCGCTCTCTGGAGGTACCTCCCGAGTTCCCTGTTGAAGTGGGCCTTGAGGGTCTCTGCGCTGCTCAGTGAGTATCTGGCATTCAACTCGTCCTGTCTCTCGACCAATGAGGGAGATGGAATTGACCCTACGAGGAAGGTTTCAAACTCCAATGAATCCAAGCCTTGTATGATGTCTTCAGCAATCTTTGGAATCTCGTCGAAGGGTGAGGAGTCATCAAGAGTGCACAGGTAGCATTTGTCTCTTGTTTCATACTCGATGCCATTACCTTCGGCCACCAAACGCGCGGGTCCATACATTCCATTTGAGGCCAGAATTGATACTACTAGTCGAGACTCATCCTTCTCTCCTGATTTGAGTGCTCGGTCCGCATCCATCAAGAGTGTGAGCTTTATCGATCTCCCTCTCTCCTGATTGGTTGTACCAGTCCCCAACCATGCAAACAGTCTACCCAAGCATCTATCGCATAGTGGGGTCTCTTGAAGCATACGCAGTGCAACACCTGCAACACTGTTGTCCGGCATGAGGTTCAATGCACCCCTCCCTTCCACCCGTTCATAAAGGGATTGATGTGTCTGATGGCGCGAAGACCAACGAGAACCATTCTGGGATTCTGCAATAGTCGACTGATGACTCTCCCCTGATAGTCCATATCACCTTCTCTCTTGACAATATCCAACAGGTTGAGGTCTCTAGCATCTCGAATCACTGAGTCAAGTCCCTTGTCTGTCAAGAGTGTCAGAGCACGCTGTGCGATGTGCATGGGCCTGATCTCTCTCTTCACTATGACCCTACATCCCTTGTCAAAGTGACCAAGGCCCCGTACTGATAGATCTTCACGCTCAAGTTGCCCTGAGAGTACCTGCGCGGCGATTCGTGCTGTCTGACCTCCGAGGATGACTCCTCCTCCCGTGGTCGGTTTGACCATTCCAATCGAATCGCCCACCCCAAGAGCCCTGTCTACCGAGAATCTCTTGACTGGCATTCCCACAAGCACAACGCCCCCAAAGCCTCGCTCTATCTTGGCATCTCTGACCCAATCATGGATCACGGGATGGTGGTGTCTTGCCGCATCAAGTCGCATCTTCGATCGGTTCATGGACGCAAGACCAACCCTCGCTCTTCCATCGCCTAATGGAATCATCCATGCGAAGAATCCTGGCGCGAACTTGCGGCCATAGAACATGTGGACTTGGTCCTGACTGAAGTGTACATTCGACATCTCGTATTGATAGGCCGGATACTTCGCACTCTTCGGTACAGCAGGCAGGCCCAGAGTCTTGGAGATGACTCCCCGGAATCCCTCTGCATTGATGACAGACTTGGAGGTCAGCCTCCTGTGCTCTGCTCCCTGTATGGTGACGGTGCACCCTCTTGACCTGTCAATCCTGATATTGACAGCCCTGCTCCTCGTGACTATCTTGGCTCCGTGCTCCTCGGCGCGTAAGCCCAGCCACTCATCGAACTTCCTTCTATCAATCACAAGTGCCTCCTTCTTGCTGCGGTTGATCTCAATCGAAAGGCCGGATGGCGCATGAATTCGTGCACCAGATATGACGTTCTGAATCACATCACTCGGCGGGTGTAGCCCGAGAGTCTTCAGTCCGGAGATGCTGAGGAGGCCTGCACAGTGATCTGGGACTCCAATAGTACCGTGCTCTTCAAGAACGATAACGTCATGGCCCTTTCTGGCGATGTCTGCAGCTGCGATCAGCCCAGCTGGTCCAGCGCCTACTACTATGACATCGTGTTCCAAGATTGCACCCAGTATTGGTGCTGAGGACACGTTTTTAACTCTCACCTCGGAAGTGCTTGTCGGATTACATGGATTGGTGGTATCACCATGGCCTCTCGAAAGTTCGAATACAAACAGGTGATTGCTGTCCGCATGGACCTTGGAATGAGTCGAGGTAAGATGGCCGTGCAAGTCGCCCACGGTGCCGTCAGTTCCAGTGAAAAGGCCAGAGTATATCACCAGGACATATGGAAGGCGTGGCTGCGCGAGGGTCAGAAAAAGGTAGCAGTGAAGGTAGCCTCCGAAGAGGAGCTTCTCGAACTGAGACGAAGTGCAGTCTTGCACAACCTCCCTCATGCCCTGATACGGGACGCAGGAATGACAGAGCTCCCCCCCGGCACAGTCACTGTATTGGGTATCGGACCTGAGAGGGCTGAGAAGGTAGACAAGGTTACGAGTGAGTTGAAACTACTCTAGGGGGACTGTCGTTGCAGGAGGTACATCCCCTTGAACGAGAACTGGGCATGGAACTCTACTCAACAGAGGACCCAGGGATTGGGGGACGCATAAAGGTTCACTTTGAGGACTTTGTTGTACAAGAGATCTCCTCTGATGGCACAACTCTGCAACTGACAGACTGGGATACACCTTCGAAAGTAGATCTCGGGTTGGACCGGAAGACCAGGTACACCCTCTTCACAGTACAGAAGATGGGTCTTTCCACCATGGATGTTGCCAACCTCTTGGCGGCTTCTCTCAAAATATCGCGGAACTTCATCACCTACGCTGGTCTGAAGGACAAGCGGGCAGTGACAGTTCAGACAATGTCAGGACCCGCTAGAATTGCCGAGGACTTGGGTCTTCTCAGACTGTCTAGAGTATTGATCACTGACATCCGAAGATCGCGAACTCCAGTCCACATTGGGGACCTCTGGGGGAACCGTTTCACCATCATGATTCGTGAGATCGAGGCGGACAGCGAGACATCTGTTGATATAGCCGCGAAAGTACGCAGGTCCACCCTGCTCAACTACTTCGGTGTGCAACGATTCGGTGTCACACGGCCCACGACACATCTCATCGGGCGCGCTCTTGTCAAGCGAGAGTTTGAAGACGCCATTCGAATAATGGTCTCAACAACGAGCGGTTATGAGACCCCACCGATGGAGAAGGTTCGTGAGGCACTTGCTGACAACCTGCAACCTACTGATGACATGATTGATGTCTTTCCAAGAGAACTAGGGTATGAACGAAACGTTCTCAAGTACCTGACCAGACATCCTGGGAGATACGAGGAGGCCATCTCTCGTATTCCTCCCCGCATCCAGACCCTGTTTGTTCACGCGTACCAATCCTATCTGTTCAACAAGCTGATTAGCAGACGTGTCAAGCGGGGTCTCTCCATTGTTTCTCCTGATGTCGGGGACTTCATCATTAGACTGGATGAGGCACACTCGGGTCGGGACTCGTGGTCGTACACAACGGACTCGACACTGGATGAACGAAGGGAGCAGGTGACAAGAGGCAAATATGGCCTTGCAGCACCTGTTGTAGGTTACTCCACAAGGATGCCACAGTCAACCCAGACTGATTTTGTGAAGGAGATACTGGATGAAGAGGGTGTGAGATTGATGGACTTCAGAAACTCCAAGGTCCGTGCTCTCGATTCTCAGGGTGGTCTTCGTCTTGTTTCAATGTCCGTTCCTGACATGGAAGTGTCATGCGAAGACGGACTGGTCCGGCTCAGTTTCAATCTCCGGAAGGGTTCCTACGCCACAGTAGTTCTCCGCGAACTCATGAAGAATGATCCGACTAATCGAGTTTGATTGGTCAGCGGCGTGGCACACGCTCGCTCAGTTCCTTCATCTTGAGGTCGAACTCGTCCTCCGCAGTCTCATCCTTTGGTTTATTGCGATCATCTTGGTACTCAAAGAGCACCGACTGCCCCATGATTGCCGACACAATCTTCCTAAGGTCCTCATTGGAGTACGTGATTCGCTCGCGGTCCTTCGAATGTAGCATCACAATACTCTCCTTGGTACCATCGGGAAGATAGAGGCTGTTCACTCCCACCTCAATAGCAGGGTGAATGAACGATCGAACTACTGTCCGCAACTTCGGGGAGCCCTCAACAATGATGACATCCCCATAGAGATTCTTCAACTCGTTGATGAAATCCGCCTGCGACTCCAGCAGAGCCTTGTTCTTCTTCTTGACTATCAGTACGATTCTCCCGTCAATCTGGACAGCTCGTGATAGACTGAGGTCATTCAGATTCGGATACTCCTTCTCTCTCTCGAGCAACCACTTACTGAAGCCGATGTCAAACTGTGTGATCTCTCCGTTGTCAAGCTTCGCTTGGCAGTTTGGGCAAAGCATGTCAGACTCTAGATCGAATTTGCAGACAGGTAACTTCATCTCTATTTCCTCACCAGATTCAGGCTCAGGGGCGCTTCTTACCGGGCGAGGAGAGGCAAAGAACTTTGCTATTTGGACAGGGTGATATCTATCGTTGACACATTGAGATTGCTACCCTTGTCAGTCTGCACGGTGATGGTCCCAATCTCAATACTCTTCACCTTCAAATCATTGATGAAGCGGTGACGAGTGATCTCCGCAACGTCAACAGCCCTACTGATGAGTCTTCCTCGGGCCTTGATGACGACCTTTTCTGCACCCTTATTGAACAACGTCACACAGGCCAGAACATATGACATGGCATCCTTCTTGCCAACGAGGATGCAATCATCGACGTTGGATGCAGCAGACTTCTCCTTCTCAGCCTCGCTGCTGTCAGGTCCTATGTCACTGTTCTCCTCCGTCACCCGTGTTCACTCCGCCACAACTGTGACTATTATAAGCAGGAGCGTGCCTCTTCTGATATAGATTTCGATTTAATTCGGATTAACCATAATTGGGACATTACTCACGAATAGCTCCTTTTGACTGATGACAAACCTTTTCTTGCGACCGCCGAGGCTGGGCTTGGATGTAATAGTTAATGGCACGATTGAAGTTTCTAGGTTCCACTCGGGAAATAGGACGATCCGGGTTCTTTCTCCAGCATAAGGGCGAGAGTCTACTGGTGGATTTCGGAACGAAATTCCTCGACCCTCCAGCGTTCCCAGATATGGTACGCACAGACAACCTACAGGGTCTTGCCCTCACACACGCACACCTTGATCACTCTGGTGGAATCCCGCTCATCCTCAGAGAATCAGAGGCCTCGCTGTTCTGTACACCGGCGACAAGAGATCTCAGCTCGCTGCTACTCCGCGACATGTACAAGATCTCCGGTGGGCGTCTTCCGTACACACGAGAAGACATAGCTCTGGTCCGGAAGCGTTGTCAGGCCACCGCCTATGAAGAAACAATCCCGTTGGGTCGGCATTTCGAGCTCACACTGTTCAACGCCGGTCACATTCCCGGAAGTGCCATGGTATCAGTCCGAGTGGACGGGAAGCGTATCCTATTCACTGGAGACTTCAATGCGACCGAGTCACGTCTGAACCTCGGGGCGAGGAAGAATCTCCCCAAACATGATGTTGTTGTGACGGAGAGCACATACGCTCGGAGAGTGAACCCTCCTCGAGAAGAAATCGAAGAGGCTCTCATGCAGACCGTCTTGGAGACCCTCGAACGCAAGGGAATCGTGCTCATCCCCGCCTTCGGCGTCGGGCGTAGCCAGGAGATAATGTGTATTCTAGAGCGTCACGGACTGCCACGCAAGTACCCGATATACGTCGATGGTATGGCTCGGTCAGTGAACAACATTCTTGTCAGGCATCCGGAATACCTTCAGAGCCCTCAATCATTCCAGCGGGCCGTGAGCCGATCCATTGAGGTACACGACAGTAGGGACCGCTCCAAGGCAGTCCGGAGAAGTGGAGTCATCATCTCTCCTGCAGGGATGTTGAAGGGGGGTGCCTCTCATCTCTACTTCAAGATGCTGCATGATGACCCCAAGAACTCGATAGTCTTCGTGTCATTTCAGATACCGGGCACACCTGGGGCCGAGCTCTTGGCCACAAAGAAGGTCACTGTCGGCAATCGCACATTCGAGGTCACAGCTGAAGTCCGCCAGCATCACCTCTCATCGCACTCGGACTCCAGAGGAATGCTTGACATGCTGACACGTATTCCCGGTGACCCTGAATTCTATACTGTCCACGGAGAGCCGGAGTCCTGTGAGGCCTTGGTTGCCCGTCTGGAGAAGAAGGGAAGAAGAGCGCACGTGGCGGAGAAGAATCAAGTTGTGACCGTCTAGGCCTCTTCGGCCTCTGGTCTGGCCTCAACAATCTGGCACTTCACTTGCTGGAGGATCTCTTCGGCCTTCTGGGGCTCAACAATCAGCGTATACAGGTATCTCTTGGTCCTGAGCTTCAACTTGACCTTATCAGCTCCTCTCTTGACTCGACACTCTTCTGCTTCCTCGGTCATTTCAAGGAACTTCTCGACATCGTAGATTTGTTTTGGCATCTGTATACCCCATTATTCTGAGTTGGTGGTGGGCCGGGCGTGATTCTAACGGTGCCAGCATTAGTCACACACCTGTAGATGACACGGCCGGTGTATGCATTATAACTCTAACGCTAGCACAAGTTTGGAAACATGATGGATCTATCGTCCATCCTTGGACGAATTTCATTCAGATCAAAGCGAACACCTGTCTAGCTCTTGGATTCAATCTCGACTCTCCCTTCGAACCAGTCCGGTGGCTTAGTGAATCTACCAAGATCGGTAAGTACCACTGTGTTTCGCTCCAGTTTGAATCTGGCGTTGCACATATGACAGTGTGCACCAGTCTTGGGAGTTCCCACTATTCCAGAAGGATATCCACAGACTGGGCATCTACCAGCATTGAAGATTCTCTTTGTTCGCCGACGCAATACACCATCAATAGTGAACTTATGGACAAGTTTGTCACGATTGTTTCCTTCACACTGGAATCTGAAGTTGCTTTTCCCGCGAGGCTTGTACCGCACAATCGATTCTTCCCCATACACAATGTAGCATATCTCACAGATGTCACCATCTTTCATGTTGATTCTTGCTGATGAAATCGGATAAGAGTTCACTACTCGGTGGCATTGAGTTATGTTTTCCTCCTGAAACAGAACCAGATTGTCATGCCGGAATGCAATAGTCCGTCACTCTTAAATAGAAACTCCAATCATGAGCACCCAACGGGCCGGTGATCTAGCTGGCCATGATGCCGCCTTCACATTCCAAGTAGAAATGGTCTGAGACCGGTCTACTTCGATGAAACCGGCGGAAATCGGGCGTTCGAATCGCCCCCGGCCCACCATCTCCCTTTCAAACTATTCATCCACTAGAGTTGCTCCCATATCCTCTGGTTCACAGACCAAGATTGTGTGTAACTGGAACAGTGGAGAATCAGAGTCTTAGACAGCAATTTCACTCGACTGTCGGAATGAAACAGGTCGGGCGACATCATAGCTGACCAGACCACCGGCCCAATTGTCGGCCAGCACACCATCGGACTACTTCTTTGAGCGCCGTTTTGGTCTGAGGTCCTTGTTCTTGCACTTTCTGCACTTTTTGGCCTTGAGGGGATTAGTCGCGCCACAGTATCTACATACTGACTTGTAGAGTAGGTAGTGCTGTGCAAGTCTTCTTTTCTCGATGTCAGCCACTGGCATCTTATAGACCTCTTCTCATTGTTGACGGACCTAGAAGTACCTAGTGAGCCCGCTCGGCTTTCCTCCGGTGTTCTGCTTTAAAGGCTTGTGCTCTTTCCATGGTCGAAACAATGCCGACCTCTTACAGGGCCTCTTTGAGGAGGCGCGCGACGTCACTTGGCTTCTCAGCCACTGCGATTCCCGCATCATTCAACGCCTTGACCTTAGCGGCCGCGGTCCCTGAACTCCCGCTGATGATGGCGCCGGCATGTCCCATCCGTTTTCCGGGTGGCGCGGTACGTCCGGCAATGAAGCCCACCACGGGTAGATCGTAGTTCTTCTTGATATAGGCCGCAGCTCTCTCCTCTGCATCACCGCCAATCTCACCGACGAGCACTATGCCCTTTGTGGACTTGTCCTGAGCAAACAGCTCTACGGCCTCTATGGTGGTCAGACCGACACAGGGGTCTCCTCCCAACCCGATTGCGGTTGATATTCCGATTCCTGCATTTGTCATGCCCGCGGCAATCTCATAGGTCAGAGTCCCACTCCTTGACATGAGACCGATGTCGCCATGGGCAAACACGTGTCCCGGCATGATACCGACCTTCTGTCTGGTCCCTGGAGTGATGATACCGGGTGTATTCGGTCCAATCACAGTGATGCCCTTCTGCTTCGCCGCATGGATGACACGTATCTCGTCCTTCACTGGAACGTGCTCAGTTATCAGGACAACAGGGTTCAGATCTGCAGCTATGGCCTCCAGAGCAGCATCACCAGCGAAGGGGGCCGGCACAAAGATGATGGATGCAGTTGCGTCCTCTGCTCGCTTCGCCTCAATCACGCTGTCATACACAGGGACTCCGTGTACATTCGCCCCGGCCTTTCCCGGAGTCACTCCTGCCACGACTCTCGTCCCATATTCCAGCATTGCCTCGGTGTGGAAGGTACCCTGAGAGCCTGTTATTCCCTGCACAATCACTCTTGTGTCCTTGTCGACAAGTATCGCCATCTATGCAGCCTCCTTCACAAGTTCGACCACCTTTGAGGCGGCCTCCTCCATAGTCTTGAGGAATGGGATACCCGCCTTGTTCAGTATCTCCTGTCCTTCTTCTTCGTTGGTCCCGACCATGCGTATCACCAGTGGCACTGTGATGTCCCTGTCGTCCCTTGCTGCCACGATTCCCTTGGCGACCTCATCGCATCTTGTGATGCCTCCCATGATGTTGATGAGGATTGCTTTCACCCTCGGGTACATCATCGCAATCTCTATGCCCTTCTCGACTCTCTCCGCATCAGCCCCACCTCCGAGGTCCAGAAAGGTACTGGCCTTTCCACCATAGATTGACACAGCATCGAGGGTGGCCATGGTTAGACCTGCCCCGTTACAGATGCAGGCGATGTCCCCATCCAGTTCGACGTAGGCCATGTCGTTCTCTGTGGCCATTCGCTCTCTCTCATTCTGTTCAGAGGGTTCACGCTTGATTCTCTCAATGATGTCCTTGTGTCGGAAGAGTGAGTTATCATCTATGTTCAGCCTAGCATCTGCCGCCAGAAATCGTCCGTCCTTGGTGAGAATCAGCGGATTGATCTCGGTGAGTTCCACATCATGGGCCTCGACAATCTTCCACAATTTCAGGAAGAAACTGCCGAGCCTGTTGATGGCCTTTCCCTCAAAGCCCATGGCGATTGCCATGTTCCTTGCCTCCCATGCCTGAAAGCCAAGAAAGGGGTCAATATGCATCTTGATGATTTTCTCAGGGCTCTCCTCTGCAAGTTCTTCAATGGACATACCGCCGGCAGCGCTGCCGATGACCACGTACTTGCGCTCATTCCTGTCAATGGTGATTCCAGCATAGATCTCCTGCTGGATGTCCAGCTTCTCCTCGACGAGAACCGCTTCCACTGGAAGGTCGTTGATCCTCATTGCAAGTATCTGCTTTGCGATCGAAGCCGCCTCATCTGGAGTGTCAGCAAACTTCACGCCTCCTGCTTTTCCTCTCTTTCCTGAGAGGACCTGCGCCTTCACGACAACAGGCTTTCCTACCTCCTCAGCACGCTTCTTTGCTTCTTCAGGAGTCTTCGCTACTCCGCCCGGAGGTGTCGGCATTCCAAAGGCTCGGAAGATATCCTTCGCCTCATGTTCGAACAACTTCATTGGTCAACCACCGCACAAGGGCCGTGCCCTGAGCCTGCGCCGTCACAACCGGAGCCCCGTAAAAATGTTACCTCGTGGATTCGAGAAGTTTCAGCAGGTTCTTCTCGAGGACCTCACTCTCCCTCTTGAGCGGGTGGTCACTCTCCAGCAGGCGGAGGAGGATGGAGTTGATGTACTCGATCTCTTCCAGACAGTTCTCCACGATGCCCGGCATGTACTCGTCACAGAACACCTCTTCACTTGTCTGGGCCGGGATTCTCTTGAGCACCTCAGTGACGATCACCTTCGGCAGGTCTGTTCTGGCGTGGATTATTCCTCTCAGGAGTGTCCTCAGGTCAGACCTCTCCTTCTCCAGTGCTCTCATGACTCGTCTGGCATCTCTGACCGGGACTCCTAACAATGTGACATTATGTCCCAAGTCGGTGCACTCCACACGTCCATTTCTCCTTATAACAAGACCGTCTGACTCGAGCTCGCCGAATATCTCCAATCCTCTCAGAGCCTGTCTGATGATACCTTCAGCGTATACCTTGCTGCCCTCATCTCTCAAAGCATACATGGAGAACTTCAGTAGATGCTTGCACAATCTGTGGCGTCGAATTCCCTGATACTTCCACGCCTCACAGGAACATGAAACTCCCTCCTTCGCCCTGAGGCTGGTGTAGTGCCACAGTTCTCTACTACTGCTCCTCACCAGTCCCTCAATCTTGTCAGGTCTCACTGACACCATCCTGACACTGTCATCAGGGATGTTGAGGGCTCGGTCATAGGTGGCCCTTGTCGATCTTCTGGCAAGAAATGTTTCAATGGGTTCCTCGGAACTGTCGACTACCACTCTGTTGACATCAGTAATTCTCTTGCTGCTTCCCCAGAACGTGCGCTCAATGACGGAGAAGGGGTTCTCGTCCTCCCCTTTCGACCCGCACAACTGCATGAGGACCAGGTCCTGAAGATTGTCCAGGGCATCCATACTGCTGTCGACCTCACCGTGTCGTACCCTCAGGTTGCCATCCTCATCTCTGTCAAAGTACCTGGCCACCACCCTGGCCTTTTCTGACTCGTTGTCAACAACCACCATTGCGAAGGCCTCAGCATCCTTGCCCCGTCGCCCTATCGAACCGATCAAGTCGTTCATCTGCCACTCGTTGAGCATGACGAGCGGTTCATCATCACTGGGGCTGCCATCCCTCTTCTCCATGAACACTCCCATCAGGAACGCCATGGTGGCATTGAAGCCACCTGCCAGTGCAAAGTGGATTGGGGCCGTCATCACAGGAAGAACGCCTCTCTTCCATGCCGAAGAGATCAGCCTTCTCTGGGACGAAGACACGCCCTCGTGGACAAATGCCACTCCGTGGGCCACTGCGAAGGCCAGATCTGTGGTGAGGTGACACTGGGGGTGCTTCTCTCTAATCTCTTCTGCCAGATCCAACAACTCATCTCTCTGCTCGGGGGCAAGGTTGAGATCCAGGAGTCCCGACTCGTCATCATCATCAACACCTGCTAGGCGCTGTGCCAACTCCTCACATCGGAGATTGCTCGCGCAGAGAATCATGGTCTGTCCCTTCTTCGAGTGTACGAACTCGGTAAGATCTGCCAGGGAGTCCTCGGGATTCTCAAAGGCCTTTACACTGAATATCCGTTTGAGGTCTTCCTTGGGGTCCGTTATGACCTGACTGTCAAGCCATTCTTGAAGCTCCGTGATGTTGTCGAGGGGTGGACATATGGCAAAGTATTGTTTTGGACCCGACCCTATGAGTGTCACGAGTCCGGTCTCAAGTCGTGCTCCTATTCCGGGCTGGCCAATGAGGTCGAGCCTCTCGACGAGCACGCACACAATATTGTCCAGTATGCTGGGGTTGAGCCTGGAAACGATGTCAAAGGCAGTGAATGTTGAAACGATCACTCGGGCACCGGACTCACTGAATTGAGTTGCATCTCTCCGACGAATGATGTCCGCAGCCTCTATCCCCAGTCTTGCGCAACGCGTACTAACGGAGTGGAATCTCACATCCGCCTGATGTGCGTTGGGACATAGAACGATGGCTCTTGCTCTGTAGTCCTTCGCCACACGGTTTAGCAGTGCAATCTCTGCTATCTCGTATGCCTCGTCATAGTCGTGAGTTGCTAGGATCTGACTCCTCCCCCTCACGATACCTTCATCAATAGCGTTCACCTGAAATCTACTGAGACTTGCCACTCCCTGCCTTCGAAGCACTTCCAGCAGACGCGGCGCTACTTGCTGGAGTTCGAGTTCTCTGAGTGTGCTCAATAGGTCCCACTCCGTCTTTGAGTTGCGCAAACCGTAATATGAGGATATAGTATTTTATGCTATTAGTCTTATGTGTGCCACGACCTTCAAATCTAGTAGTTCTCTCCACAAGTCTATCATATGCAGACACATACAAAGCCTCAAAAGTGAACTCCTGCTGGAAGAGGCATTCACGAGATGACCGTGGAGGTCTCTCGATTTGAGGCATGACGGGCCATGGCTTTCGTTGCAACGACCGAATCGAAGTTCCAGATAATCATGAAGGAAGGCTATAAGATGAAGCCGGGTTCCACCTTCGTGTGCGGCTTTCACGGACTTGGTGAAGTCGGATTCTTGAGCACCGCCCACCTTACGAGAACCCTTGAGGCCGAGCGTGTGGGATTCATCAAGAGCGACATGCTCCCCCTATTCGTATCCATGGAGAACGAGAAGCTTGTACTTCCCTTCGAGATCTTCTCCTACCCCAAGAAGAGTATGGTCTTCCTGGTCCCACGATTCCAACCTCATCAGTCAGAGCAATGGGGCTTCATAGACCGGCTTGCTGAGTGGATTCAAGCGAGCAAGTTCAAAGAAACTCTTCTCCTCGGGGGCTTGGATGCCAGCTTCAAGGAGGATGATGAGATGATGCGCTGTGTGCCCACAAGTGCCTACGCCAGTGAGCTGGAGAAGTGGGGTGTTCCCCTCTTGGAGGAGGGCCTTTTCGTTGCTGGGCCTCTGGCGCTGCTCCTGGCGGAGCTGGAGATGCGAGACCAACCTGCTGTCGGGCTCTTGACCTATGCGACCAGAGGTCGTCCGGATCCGAGGTCTGCTGCGACCATGCTGGAGAAGATTAATGAGGTCTATGGCGTAGAGGCCAATGTCGAGCAGCTCCTGGAGGAGTCCCGTGAGATAGAGCGCCTTGAGAAGATGCGCAAGTCCATCGAGTCGTCAGATAGTCCCAGCGACATGTTTGTCTAGCCGAGTCGTCTGATGTACCAGCCTATGTCTGCAAGGTTCTTTGCCACCAGTTTGTCTGGGGCAAGTCTGTTCACACGCTCTGCATCCAGAGCAAGGGCAGCAATACCAATACATTCTCTGTCCTCGTTGACAATGAGGACCCGCTGACCACGCTTCAGCCATCGAGGCATTCCCACCACAGACTCCTTCAGAATGCTCTTCCCGTACGTGAAGGCCTCAGCCCCTCTGCTCGACACAACAAGGATGTTCTCGGTGAGGCTCTGAAGAAAGGGAAGCACTTGTAGGCTCAGGAAGAACCTTGACTTGGCCATCTGACCCAGTTCGATTCCCATGAGCCGCAGTTCAAAGAAGGCTGAGATGGCCTCGTCTTGATTCACGACCTTCTCAACCCACTCGACCGGGATGATGTAGAGAGTCCGTGTCTCAGCATCAGCCAGTGCCACGGGGACTCTCCCTCCCAGTAGTCCCTTTGTGACCCCTGTCCCAAATTCCCCATCAATCTGCTCAGTGATGCTCTCCCATTCCATTGGGTCGACTAGGCTCGGTCTCAGTCTGACTCACTCTCCTTTTCCATCTTACATATGAAGAAACCCTCAGTCCCATGGTTGTGAGGCAGGAACCTTCTTGCCAGTCGTAGGGAGTCATTCAGTGACACACCGAAAGGATTCGTGTACCCAGGGTCTCCGAAATCGAGATCTATTGGTACGATTCTGAGTTCGGGGTGCCTACCGAGAATCTCGTCAACGACGTACTCATTCTCTTCCGGAGCAATCGAGCATGTCGAGTATACCAAGACTCCACCTGGTTTGAGTGCTCTCACCGCTGCATCTAGGAGTTCATCCTCCCTAGTGGCACAGAATCTGACATCTGCCATGGTCTTGCTCGTCTTCCTCGAGGAGTCGAGAGGTATCAACCCCTCCCCCGAGCATGGCGCGTCCAACAGGATTCTATCAGGATCTAGTTCGAGGTGTTCAATCTTCCTGGCATCACCGCGATAGACGATTGCATTCTCTACTCCGCACCTCATCACATTGCTCTGGAGACTTGCCACTCGAAGGCGATCCTGTTCGATTGCAATGACTGACCCTGTGTTGTTCATCATCTGGGCAAGGTGTGTAGTCTTCCCTCCCGGGGCGGCAGCCAAGTCCAATACGGTTTCATGTGGTTGAGGGTCGAGAGCCTGCACCACGGTCATTGACGGCACCCCCTGAACATAGTAGTGCCCGAGCATATGCTCTAACAAGGCTCCGGGGGAGAATCCGTGAAAGTCTGCATAGAACCCACACTCGAGCCATTCCACCTGTTGCAGGTCTACACCCTTCTCGTTCAATCGAGCTGCTGTCTGTTCCACGGAGGCCTTGAGGGTATTCATCCGGATGGAGGTTCTCACAGGCTCCTCGCACGCCTCAAGAAACCTCAGGGTCTCTTCCTCTCCCCATAGAGAGAGGTATCGCTCAATCATGTATTGAAGGTAGCCGTACTCCTGAGCAAGAACCTTTGCCCTATCCCGAATCTGCCTTCGTGACATATGGCCATCACTCACCAATGTCCTCGTTCCACAGGTCTGGTCGATTCTGGATGAAGTCCCTCATCATGGTGATGCATTCACTATCATTAATGACGTTCACATCTACACCTCTGGATCTCAAGTACTCCTCAGGTCCCTGAAAGTTCACGTTCTCTCCAACGACCACTCTGGGGATCTTGTAGAGGAGCACCGCACCACTGCACATGTCACATGGTGAGAGAGTGGAGTATAGCGTTGAGCGTGAGTACTCCGCGGCCGACATTCGACCTGCGTTCTCCAGACAATCCATCTCTGCGTGAAGTACAACACTCCCCTTCTGGACCCGTCTGTTGTGTCCTCTTCCAACGATTTCTCCATCCAAGACCAAGACGGAACCAATGGGAATGCCTCCCTCCTGAAGTCCTCTCTTTGCCTCATCAATCGCCGCCTTGAGAAACTCCAATTCATCCATCATGCCACATCTCATCTCCCATAACTGTCCAGAGCCCTCTTGAGTTCACTTGTGTCTGGGGGAATCAGGGGCACCTTTGGTGTCAGTCTGTCAGGTGTGGACAGGTCCTTGAAACCCGAGCCCGTCACCGGCACGACCACAGTATCTGTCCTGTCAATGATCCCCTCATCAATCATCTGTTTCAGTCCTGCGAGGGCGGCAACCCCGCTTGGCTCAGCAAACATCCCCTCAGACTTTCCCAGCATAACCAGGGCACTCTCAATCGATTCATCCTCTACAGCAAGTGCATGGCCACCTGCCAGCTCTAAGTATCTCAGGGCGGCGTCGCCATCCCACGGGAAGGGATCCGCTAGACCCCCTGCAACGGTGTCATTGGAACTCCAAGGTGTGATTCCCAGAGGGTCCTGTCCCTCGTGGAATGCATTCACTATGGGAGGACACCCTGTCGGCTGGACCACAACAGGTCTTGGCAATTTGTCGATGAGCCCCATCTGTTGAAACTCCCACAGGCCTTTCATGGTGCCTGCCATCAGACCCCCACTCCCAGTCGGGAAGAGGATCCAGTCTGGCGGGTTCCAGTCAGTCTGCTCTGCGATCTCGTATCCCAGCGACTTGGTTCCCTCAAACTGGAAACAATTGAAGGGCCCAAAGGAGGGAGTCGGAGTCCACCCAAACTCTGCACAGGCCTCTTTGAGCAGGGTCGTTGTTGGGTCGACGCCCTCAACTTCCTTTCTCACTCTGAAGACCTTCGCACCGAGAGTTCTCAAATGGATCAGTTTTCCTGCAGGGGCATCCTCTGGAACGAAGACGACTGCCTCAAGACCAGCTCTTGCCGCGTAGGTGGACATGGATGCGGCCGCATTGCCTGAAGATGCTGCGGAGACCGTCTTCACTCCGTCCTCATAGGCGCGACTCACTCCCACACAGATTGGTCGGTCCTTGAACGAACCAGAAGGGTTGATAGTCTCGTTCTTGAGCAGGAGGTGTCTCATGTTCCATTCTTGTGCCAACCTGTTACTCCGAATCAATGGCGTGTTGCCCTCTCCAAGGGTGATGATACTGTCTCTCTTTCGAAGTGGCATCATCTCAAAGTATTTCCAGAGATCTCCCTTCCTCATCTCGAGGGCCTCTCTTGTGATGGTCTCCTTTAGCTCTTCGATGTCCAAGATGAAGTCAATTCGTCCGCCACAGCCGTCGTTTGGAGGGACCGAGTGTTCATCGTAGGTCTTGCCACACTTGGCACATCTTATCTCACTGTACTTTGACACTGAAACACCAACCGCTTCTTGAGGAAGTGATGCAGTTATTTGACTTATGGCATCGCACACATAAGGAAAGACCTAACAAGTGAGTGTAGGGGGACAGAGTGGACGGTGAGTAGTTGATGAGCAAGACCTACGAGGTCGAGATCAAGATTCCCCATTCTGATTCGGAGTCCATTGAGGCTGCAATACTTGCCAGGGCAGGCACGAGGATGAATAGTGAAACTCAGACTGACATCTACTTTGATCATCCATGTAGGTCCTTCAAGGATTCTGATGAGGCCATTCGCATCAGGAGTCGAAGCAGCATAATTGACGAGCCACCAGAAGAATCACATCCACTGGTCGAACTCACATACAAAGGCCCCAAGATCGACTCTACAACAAAGACACGCGAGGAGTATTCTGTAGGTCTGAGTGATGCCGATACCGCAACCAAGATTCTTGAGAGTCTGGGCTTCAAGAGAGTGGCCACGATAGTGAAGCGCAGAGTGTTCTACAGGATTGATGATGTCATCCTGAGCTTGGATGATGTGGCTGGTGTGGGAACATTCCTGGAACTTGAGATGATTGCCACTGGAGATGAACAGATGAATGCGAAGCGAGCCTCACTGATTCAGCTGGTGAGAGACCTCGGTCTTGACCCGGCTGACTCGGTCACTGAATCATATCTTGAGTTGTACCTGAAGGGAACACCCCGAACCTAGCTGTCCACCTCAGACCTGAGCTCCTCCACAAATCGCTCAAGTGTCTCGTGCTTCTCATTGGCAATCTGTCTTGCCTCGTCGGTGTAGATGAGGTCTCTGAGTCTGAGGAGTTTCTCTTCGGCGTGTCTGATGAACCCTTGGATTCCTCGGCCGTCTCTCGTCGCCTGTGCCACTGCCCTGAATACTCCTATCGCCCCCATTGCATCTATCTTGTCGGCATCGCTCAGAATCCTGCCCTCCAGCGAATTCGGTTCAAGTCCCTCACTGAAACGATGAGTCCGTATCGCATCGACAATACCTCTAATCTCGCTCTCACTGAAGCCAAGGCTCTTCAAAATGTCAATGCTCATCTCGCCGGACAGTATGGCGTGTGAGATTCCCTCTCTCGCCTCTCTTGCTCTCCCGACGTCATGCAGTATCGCGGCAGCACCCAACACTCTGAGGTCTGCACCGACTTCACGCCCTATCTGCATGGCCAGTCTGTAGACTCTAACGGTGTGATCAAGAGTGTGTGCATCAATCTCTGAAGCAGAGAGTTGCCTCTCGACAAACTCCTTGAGACTGGACTCGACTGGGGCACTCAGTTTGCGGGCCATTTCCCTTCGACTGTCCGTGGCAATCGCCTCTTATGATGTATTTGGTGTAGTTTTGATAAAAAGTCTCGAAGGTATCCGAGAAAGCCTTTAATTCATTGGAAAGGACGTTTAGAGAGTAGAACCACACTCCGGCCTAGGTCACTACAGCCGCCAGACCTGCAGCAATGAAACGACGAGAGGAGAACTGATTGAGCACCTCGACGACCACCACCAAGCGGAAGATGGGTATCACTACGATTCTGAGTACTATCTTCATTGTTGCCAGTTTGGTCTGGGCAACCTACAGTTTTGCAATCATTCAGTTCGGCAGTCCTCGGACATACCCTCCACACTTTGAGTACAACTCCATCGAGTACTGGCCTTACACACACAACTTCACTGGCGGGAGGACTAACTGGTTCGAGAATGTCAACTACACGAACGTTCCCGTGAACGAGTCGTTTTCCCAGGGGATTCTCGACCGGCTTGACGAGGTCGTGTATACAGTCTATCCTGCTGACCCCCCTCAGCTCTGGAGGGTCGGCTCGTATGATTACTACGATGGCTCAGGGTGGTCAAAGACGGACCTCACGAGCCTGTTTCTGAGTTCAGAGCAACTGATTCAACCTGCGGAAGCATCTAATGAGATCTACACCATCGTGTTCAATGCCACAGCAGGAGGTTATGTTGGCGAGATAGAGTTGCCTCATCTGTTTCCAGATATCAGAGTAATCGAGGACTCCTTCCAGACATGGAGTATCATTGATGGTGTCCCCACTCCTGATGACCCCTCTCGGATTATCAGTTACAATCTCACCACTGATGTGTATGGGAGTCTTCTATTCAACCCCCTCATATCCGGTACAAGTGGCGAGGAAGTGATAGTGTCCTTCAGTCTGTCGTACGAAACTCAGGACATCGACAATGTGATTGCCAATGCGCTCCCCGGGAGTTCGGCACCCTCATCCATATTCACAGGCAATCCTCCCCTGTCAGCTCGGGTTCTTGAGAACATCAGTCAATTCTCGGATGTTGGTTCGAATGCCTATGAGAAGGCCATGGCCGTGCAACTCTATTTCCAGAGCAAGTTCGATGTCGTCATTGATCCTGCTGCTCTTGCTCAGAGACCCGGAGGACAGGAGGTCACTGACTGGTTCCTGGAACACGGTGAAGGACTTCCCATAGACTTTGCCACCGCATACTGTGTCTTCATGCGTGAGCTGGGAATACCTGCTCGTCTTGTGAGGGGGTACGCCATTGGTGACCCCGACCCAGTGGAGGACTACAGGACTGTGAAAGTGCGTCATCAGACGTATTGGACAGAAGTCTTCATTCCAATGTCTGGCCCAATCTCTGGAGAATGGATTCAAGTGGTGCCAGCTCCACTTCCAGACGAGTTTGGTGGTTCAGAGGATCCTATCAACTCACCGACTCCCGACGTGGAGATAAACATCTGGCCCACGAATGGACTGCAATACTCACAGATCGGCACTCCGTTCTCACTGAGTGCCAACATCACTGTGGAGGGTGTAGCGGTTACTACACCCGAGACAATACACTTCACTGATGAGACAGACTCGGTATATATTGGGTGGGCGACGATTGGCCAGTCACCCGACCAGCCTATTGCTAACATAACACACACTTTCCCTCCGGACGCCACAGTAGATTACCATATTATCTCAGCAACATGGTATACATCATCATTCACAGTCACCAACTACACCTCGATATTCGCAGTCGGTACACCTCAGCCCACGTTCGAGTCTGGCACATCGCGTCAGCCAACCGACTTTGTGATAAGCCAGACACGTGATCTAAACGTGAGTCAGGGGGTTGATACTCACATTGCCTATTGGGAGGACACAATCCATGTCTACGGGCTGATGACGGTTGGCGGAGAACCGATGAACAGCTCGAACTACAACAACCAGTACATCCAGATAATGTGGGACAATACAGTGGTCGGAGATGCCTTCATAGACGAGTACGGATACTATGAGCTGGAAGTCTATGTCGACCCGCTGAATCTGACCCTCATGACCGTGGGTGAGCATGAGGTATGGTCTTGGTATGCTGGAGACTGGGACGGTGACATTCCACGATTGCTGGAGGCACGCTCAGCTGACAACTCGACGGTCACAGTGTGGGGGCGTGTGGGCTTTGTTCTGTATATCACACCCACCAATGCGTGGGCTGGGGCCACACTTCACTACTCTGGTTCAATCCAGCTACTCAATGGGACCCTCCTCCCCATGAGCGAGACCGTGGACGTCTTCTTTGGCTCGCAGGCCAACAGCACTAGGTCTCTCAATTCCACCGGAGGCTTCTCATGGGATTATGTCATTCCTGTGGCCCAACCCGAAGGAACCTATTTTGCCAGAGCCAATTGGAGTTCTCCGTTTCAGTACATTGCAGGAAACTGGAGTACTTCCATCGCGATCAATGTCGGGCCCGGAGGAACAGATCTGTCCATAAATCAGGTGGCAGATCCGCTGTACATCGGTCAGAATGTGACCATCTACGGGTACCTGACCTTTGCCGAGAACGGGTCAGGTATCGATGGTAGATGGGTCGATGTCTGGTGGGACAATGGTACACACACGATCAGGATTGGAAGTGTCCTCACTGCATCGGACGGATACTATGAGCTCAACTATACTATCCTCACTGACTACGTGGGTCCCATTGAGTACTGGTCCAACTTCACATCTCTTGAGTCTACACTCACCAACACGGAGTCACTTCATCTCAACACGAATGTCAAGAAAGTCGATGTGGCCCTCTCAATCTACGTCGATCCTGACCCCGTGTTTCTTCTACAGACAGTCCTTATCCAAGGCAATGTGTCCCTTCCAGAGTTTGGCGATTATCCATGGGACTCTGAACACATCAATCTCTGGATGCAGAACTCCACAGGCGTCTACAACCTCACTGGGCTATGGACCAACTCGACAGGTGGCTATTCGTACTACTACTCCATTCCGTTGAGTCAGTCACTTGAAACCGTATACTTCTGGGCCAACTACTCATCGCTCTATCTCAGCTTCAATGACGGTGAGTCTCCTCATGAGGATCTCCTCATTCAGGCAACGAGCACCTTGATCAATGTCGACGCAGACTCTCGACTGTACTATCTCAATGAAACTGTACACATCTTTGGTCATCTACAGTTCTCCAACGGGACTCCCATTCAGTTTCGGACAGTGTACATACACTGGGTCAATGCGTCGGGCACCTTCGTCTTTCAGAACACCACAGATGCCTCTGGTGACTATTTCTTCGACTATGTGCTGTCGCTCAATGATGCGATTGGTGTCATCAATGTGCACGTGAACTTCACTTCATGGACTCCTCTATACGCAGACGCCTTTGCCACCCTCGGACCGCCCATCACGCTGTCACTCTATCAGTTAGAGATCACAATCTATGCCCCCTCACAGATTTTTGCCGATGAAGACCTTGACATCGATGCTTTTCTGACATATGCCGAGGGAGGCGCACCTCTGGTCGGTGAGGACCTCTCATTGTACTACTGGACTGGAAGCAGTTGGACCCCTATTGGCTCTCTAACCACCAACAGCAGCGGGGGTGTCCGCTTTCCCATCGGGTTTGGTGGACCTGGGCCAATCACGCTTCAGTTCAACTGTTCGTATTTCGCCACCGACCCACTCAATGACAATGCTGAGAACCTCTTTGTGGTGGACAGGGTCCGCTACCAGATCAACCTCGAGGTGACAGTGCTCCCCAATCCAGTGATGCAGAATGAAACAGTCACGATTCACGCTCTTCTGTACTTTGCTCATAACGGCACTGCATTGTCCGGTGTCAATGTGAGCATCTACTGGAACAATGGTACTGTCTTTTTCCTAGGTAACATCACCACAGACGTGACCGGTCAAGGTGATCTGCTCTATTCCGGGATGGACTACGACACAGTCCGTGTGGGGATTGAGGCATACGGCTACTATGCAGGAACAATCGTGCTTGGTGACAACGAGTCCGTCCACACCCTGCTGACCCTTGACCAATGGCAGACTGAGATTGTGAACATCAACCTCCCCACTACGGTGTACAGGCTCACCGAGACCGTGGTAGTTTCAGGCGACCTGCGATACACAACAACTGGCACTCCGATTGCTGGGGCTGTCGTTGAACTCTGGTTGTCTGGTGCACTCCTCAACTCATCCGTGACTGCGGTTGACGGCAGTTTCGCACTGTACTGGACGATTCCTGGCAGTCAGCCTCTGGGATACTACGACTTGGAAGTCCACTACACTCCTGCAGACCCGTGGATTGCTAGTTCCATGACCAATGTCCCACAGATCCAAATCACCGCACCAGGGTATTTGTGGCCGTACTTCGAGGTCAATCCTGGCACTGTGTACAGAACTCACTCCATCAACATCACTGGGATTGTGACATGGGACAATGGAACTCCTTACACCAACTCCCCCCTAGACCTCTACTGGGGTGTCTATTCTGGCTCCTACGAACGTTTTGTGGCGGGCCTGTTCACGGACTCCACAGGTCGATTTAGTATCCTCTTCCCAATCGCTGATGATGCCACTCTGGGACCCTTAGATGTCTGGGCCTACATAGAACCAGCTGGTTATGCCACCTTTGGCGAGTCCCCAGTCCGGACCATAACCGTCGCAGTCTATGACATAGACCTTGCCGCCACTGTGGATGTGACCCTAATCCATCAGGGTGAGAGTCTTCTCTTCGCGGGCACATTGCAGTTCTCTAATGGCACTGCCATGGTCGGATATGATCTAGAGATCTGGTGGGCAGGTGGTCTCTTGACAACTATTACGATCATGGACGCGGTTGGAGGAACATTCTCCTACTCGTACGATGTCCAGTACACGGACCCCTACGGTTACGTATCTGGGCACGTTCAATTCAATGCTCCCAACGGGGCATTCCTGGATGAGTCAGTTCCGCTCCCTGATGTGGAGGTTCGGGTCTATGTTGTGGCATACCTCGACAGTGCTCCCAGCGAGAATGCCTTCACCCGAGGTGACGTGGTCACACTGACAGGCTACATCGAGAACGATGCAGGTTCGGGGGTAATGGGTGTCAGCGTCGAGGCGGTCACGGGAGCGACCTACACCGGCTTCACAGACGGTACGGGGTCCGGTGGTGCATTCTCCATAGATGTGACAATCCCAACTGATTGGCCACGAGGAACGTACGTTCTCACAGTTGATGTGATCAGTGATTTCTTTGACCAGACAAACTCCCCTTCCGGCTGGACCATAATAGTATATGTCCTCTCCGACATCGATGTTGTCCAGACTTCAGGTCCAGTGATGCCTGGGGAGTATATCGAAGTCCTAGTCCAGCTCTACGACGATGATGGAGTGGCCTTGGATGGTTCAACGGTCACCATCTACCTCGGATCCACTGAGATTGCCTCTTTTGTCCTTACAGATGCCTCGGGAGAAACACGGAACATCCAGATCCCTGTCAGTTGGGGTGAAAGCGATGGAATGTACGAGTTGTCTGCAGAGTATGAAGGCACCACGTACATTCACCCAGACACTGACCAAGCATCAACGCCTGTCCATATCTTCACAGGAGTTGACTTCTTGAGTCAGACTCAGGGCCGTGTCGACCCGAACTCACGATTCACACTTCAGGTGAGGCTTCTGGACCTATCTGGCAATCCGATTCCAAACAGAGAGGTCCTAGTAGACCTCAATGGGACAGATACAATTCCGTTGAGAACAGACCAGAATGGTGTGGTTTCTCATGTGCTATCTGGTTATCCGGCTGGCACAACACTCACTTTTACAGTCACACTCACTTCACCAGACATTCCCAATGTGGAGTCTGATGCTTTCACAGTATTGATTCAAACACAAGGTGGTAGTCCATTGCAAGGAACAGATTTGTTAGTTGCAGGTGTCTTACTGGTCGGCGCTGTCATCGCCGTTCTGGCATACCTGTACATTGTCAAGGGCATGTTTCGTGCTCCCGTCATATCGAGAGGGATTGATATTCCGACAAAGCTACGAAACGTCAAGAAACTCGCGGATGCCGGCAAGTTCGGTGCGTCCATAACTCTTGCATACCGGACATTCGAACAGATGTGCGGCGCAAAGATAGGTTCGGAGCGTACACACTCGGAGACCGCTCGAGAGTACCTTGACCGTGTGCTACAGACAATCCCTCTGGACCACAGATCTGTGGAGACCTTCGTGCAGACCTATGAAGAGGCTCGCTTCTCTCATCATGAGATGACTCGCGAGCGGTATGAAGAGGCTGTGCGTATCTTCACTGACCTCTATCCAAGAATCGACTCAAGCATGCCTGCAGAATAGAGAACAAGATGTGATACCGATGGGTTGGAAAGAAATCCTTCAGATTTGCCTGTTTGTCCTGGCTTGGACACCAGTGGGCATACTGGGGTGGTATACCGTCATCGGGGCCGATCCAACCTACAACTATGACTTCTCGATATACAACGAGGGATATGGAGGTCTCAGCCAGTTCAGGAGTAGCATTCAGGACACACGTGAAGTGCACTCCATTCAGGCATCGATGAGTGTTGTGACCAGATATAACGGGTCCGCAATCCTCGTGATCATGGGGCCTGTGCGGGACTTCAGTCTCGATGTGACGCTCGTGGTCTACAGTCACTTGCTTGCCGGAGGTGGTGTCCTCATAGCTGACGACTTTGGTACGGCGAACAGTTCGTTTGCTGTTCTCAACTATCTCATGGGGACCCTGATTGGGAGTGATGTCACTGCCAACGTGTCAGGTCTACTCTCATACCTCGATGGTGTGGTTCTTGATCTTGACTCGTACGATCCCGCAAAGGAGCCTAGGCTTCCCATCATCCGGGACTTCAGGAACCCCTCTGGAGTGGGCGGTGGCGCCCTCACCCATGGCGTTTCAGAGTTACATCTGAACTGGGCCTCAGCTATCAACCCGTACTCGTTGCTCGGATTGCACGGGTTTGCATGGACGACACCGAGGACTTGGTGTGAAACCAATATCACCGACCCAACACCTGACCCAGATCCTTGGGAGTGGAACGGGTCGCTCCCGGTGGCTGGCGCCCTGGACCTCTCTTCCCCTAACAACCCAATGGGAGGTCGAATCGTAGCTACGAGTGACCCGAGCATGTTTGACAATGACATGTGGAGCCGTTTCCCAGACAACCGTCAATTCGGGTCCAATGTCATAGAGTGGTTATCACATCAGAACACAAGCTGGCCGGTCCTCTTCTGTGAGGAACTCTTGGCCGTACCGTATGACAGTGGTGAGTTCTTCTTTGGTGCATACCTTGGAAGGGTCCTATGGTTCTCGTCATTGCCATATCTGTCTGCTCTGTATCCCCTGGTCACGACCATTGGAATACGCAAGTACTTGCCGGAGATGAAGAAGCCCGAGGTCAAGAGCGTGTCTGATGTGTTCCTCAGACGGGGACAGACGTACTTTGGGGAGAGAATGACATACTACCGTACCGAGGGCAACTACGCTCGCGTCGTTAAGATGCTGTATCGAAAAATGCGACGTAGTCTGAGAAAGAAACAGCAATGGACAGACTATGACCCTCGAAAGGTCTGGGAACTGATGCGATACAAAGACCCCTCTCTAAAGGAGGCAGAGTTCTTCAGGACCATCAAGCGCATCGAGGAGATCTCCTCGAACCAGCATATGAAAATCAAGGAGAGCGAGATGATGGAGCTCTTCTTCTTCATGCGTAACATCCAATCACAACTAGTAGACACATAATGAGGTAGAAGTAAATGACCACAGAAGAATCGAATGGAGTCGCGACCGCCGACACCTCCGCGGTGATGACCATTGATGAGGTCCGTGAGATCACGGGCGAGATAATCAGGGAGTGCAACCGGGTTATAGTGGGCAAGGAAGAGATACTCTCGAATGTCCTGATAGCCATGCTCTCCAATGGTCACGTCATCCTCGAGGGCGTTCCCGGTCTGGCAAAGACCTACATGGCGCGGACATTCGCGTCCATCCTGGGTTGCGCCTTTAAACGAATTCAGCTCACTGTCGACACACTCCCGGCAGACCTGTTGGGCAGCAATGTGTTCAATCAGAGAACTGGCGAGTTCTGGTTCCGAAAGGGACCTGTGTTTGCGAATCTGGTCCTCGCCGATGAGATCAACCGTTGTCCGCCCAAGTCACAGAGTGCTCTTCTCGAAGTGATGGAAGAGCGTCAGGTGTCCATCGAGGGTGTCACAAGAAAGCTTCCCAAACCGTTCCTCATCATCGCCACACAGAATCCTGTGGAACAGGAGGGTACATATCCCCTTCCCGAGGCTCAACTGGACCGGTTCATGTTTCGCTTAATCCTCGATTATCCTACTGGGGATGAAGAGGCTGAAGTGATACGAAGAAAGCACATCGGTGAGGCGGCTGACCTCAGAGTGCTTGCCGACCCCACTCTGATGGTCCGCATGCAGAACACATGCAAGACAGTCTTCATCGAGGAGGACATAATCAACTACATCCGTGACATCGTCATCCGTACAAGGAACAATCCCCAGATACTGCTGGGAGGGTCACCTCGTGCCTCTCTAGTTCTCATGAATGCCTCAAAGGCGAGAGCGGCCATGAACGGTCGGGACTATGTCACTCCCGAAGATGTACGGAAGCTCTCGGTGCAGACACTAAACCATAGGCTCGTACTAAAGCCAGAGGCTGAGCTTGAAGGTCTGACTGTCGAACGTGTGGTATCGAAGATACTGGGCGAGGTCGACTGTCCGCGATAATCTTCCTGCACGAGTTCTCGGAGACGATTCAAAGTGATCACACAGAGAGGCTTCGTGGTAGTGTTCTCAGGGGTCCTACTGCTGACCAGTGGATTCGCCTTTATCAACTTCTACCTCGTTCTTCTTGGAGTATACCTGGTGATAGGACTAGTCGTCACGTTACCTCTCTTTGCGCTCACTGCTAATCTTGCCGGCATCGAAGTGGACCGTCAGATTGACAAGGTCAAGATATTCTCGGGTGACTTTGTCCGTGTCAGGGTCACTATCAAGAATGCATCTCGAAGGCATTTCGACTTCATCGAAGTGCATGACCAGTACCCGGAGACGTGGATTCTTGCCATCGGTGAGAACTTCATCGCATCCCGAATCGAGCCCGGCGGAAACATCACATTCTCCTACATTCTTCAGGCGCGGATGCGGGGTCGCTACTACCTCGGGCCCACTGAGGTCATCATGCGTGATCGCCTGGGTCTTCATTATTACAAGCGGACTCTGAAGGAACAGACCGAGATCCTTGTCTATCCGACCTGGAAAGACGTGCGCAGAATGGAGGCACTTGGAAAGCAGCGCCAGCTCGGTCTCATGTTTGGCGCTCACAGAACCAAGACTGTTGGCATGGGCTCCGACTTTGCAGGATTCAGAGAGTATGTTCCCGGTGACGAGTTCAGGCTTATCGATTGGAAGACCAGTGCAAAGAGAGGGGACATGGTCATCAAACAGTTCGAGATGGAGAAGAACATCCAAGTGATCTGCATGGTGGACACCTCCGGGAGCATGGGCAACGGATACCCGGAGAACACCAAACTTGAGTACGCGATTCGAGCAGCTGTCCTACTGACCCATATGGGCCTGGAGCGAAAGGACCTCGTTGGCACTTGCGTGTTCAGTGATATGGTCCACGGATATGTGGCCCCCGGCCTCAGCATGAACCACATGTATGATGTTCTGGAGGTCCTTGCCATGGCCGAGCCAAAGGGCTGGAGTGACTACGAGACTGCCATCCAGTACGTGGTGGAGAAAACTCGGAAACGATCACTCATAATCTGGATGACAGACCTAGAAGAGAACCCGGCCCCCTTGCTCAATGCAATGAAGACACTGGTGGCCAATGGGCACAAGGCTATGGTCATCAGCCCCTTCGGTCCGTGGTTTGAGGCGCCAGTGGGGCAGTTTGGCCCTGTGGAGAAGGTCCTCGCTGAGGCGGTCTCAGAAGAGCTCTGGGAGCGAAGAAACAAGATAGCTCGTGCCCTTGCCCGGTTCGGGATAACCGTGGTCAATGTTGGGCCTGAGGACTTCCTGCCCACGATCATAAAAACGTACGAGCAGGCAAAGCAGAGGGGGGTAGCCATGTTTTGAAGGCGGTCACATGGATTCTACGCCTTGCCGCTACAGCCGCCTTTGCGGCAATGGCCTACCTAATCTACAGCATCCTCGATGTCAATGATATCTGGCACTGGAATGCACCGTACACGTTCGTCGTCACAGTGTTTCGTCTACTGTCTCTCCTGTTCTTCTTCATGACTGTCACGATGGTGAATTCAGTGGCAAGCATTTTCTCCGGTGGAACCATTCCTAATGATTTGGTGATAGGTCTCTACAATACCCTGATACTGAAGATGTGGTACATGCAACCTTACGGTGCGAGCGGCCCACTCACAAACCTCCAAGAGGTATGGACCTCCTTCTTCGTCAACTTGTGGCAGGTTCTTGGGGACCTGTGGAACAACACGTTTCTGTTCCTGTACTTCCTTCTGGCGGGAATTGGAATCGCCCTCTTCTTGCAGTCGTTAGTTCGGATGAATCACAAGTTTGTCGGTGGTGCATTTCTAGCCATCCAATCCATAGTGGTCTTGGCCTCCTACCGGGCTCTCACCGTGCCAGACCTCACACCCTTTCCCACAGACTTTGTTGTGTTTCTACTTCAGAGGGCCCAACTGCTCGCACTTGTTTCCTTTGCTTATCTTGAACTCAGCTATCAAATGATATACAGCTACTCTGTGGGGAAACCTGTGGAGGACAGGGAAGAGACCTTGAAGAAGCAATTATTGGCCCTGCGACAGGCAACCAGGAAGCAAGATGCCATAGAGCGTGGTGAATCAGTCCGGACTACAGGCATGAGTCGTACTGCCGGAGCCACAGCATTCAGTTTCCTACGTGAGGCCATAGAGCGCAAGGTCGTGGGCACTCAGGATGCCCTTGAGAATCTGGACGCCGTGGCCGATGTCAGACGTCTTCAAATCTACGTTGACGAACTCCTCCAGAGTGACTCACGGGCTCACGATGAACTGACCGCAAAGGCCGCATCACCCTCGTCAGGGTATATCATAGGTTCCACTATAATCGGCTCAATCATCAGGTTCCTCAGTGTGGTGGCGATATCTTTCATCCTCATGAGTCCCGGGGTAATCGTTGTGCTACTTGACCTCCCCCCCGGGATACTCAACAGCGTCGAAATGCTGCAACCTGAGATTGTCCTCCTGTTGCTTGTGCCGGTGTCTCTACTCTTCCCATTCGTCTCCATGATCATCAGTTGGATGTCACAGCGAGAGGAACCAGAAAAACCGAAACTGTCCAAGGAGGAGCGAGAGGCCGAGAAGGTGAGGCGTAAGGAACTCGCGCGTCGCAAGAGGGAGGCTGCGAAGGCACGACGTGAGCGTGCACGCGCCCGCAAGAAGAGGAAGTCCTCTGAGGCCGAGAAAGATGAGTGGGACAAGGCCCTTGAGGACACATACGGTAGCGCATGATGGAGTGAGAGCACATGGTCGAGTCCGTCGTCATGAGTCACGGGGACCTTGACGGAATCACGTCTGGTGCGATTGCTCTCCTTCGATTTCCCGGCTCTGACTTCTATTTCACTCGCCCGTCACAGATCCATCAAGACCTATACCGTGTGGCCAAGGATCGGCCGCGCGTGGTCCATGTGAGCGACATTGCTGTGAATAGCAGACACTTCGACGAGACTCTCCGTGCATTGGACAGATTTCCCGAGTCTACGGAGATAATGTGGACTGACCATCATCCGATGACATCGAAGCAGAAGCGTGCTCTCTCAAGGAGAGTAGACCTCATGCATGAGATTGGTCCGTGTGCTGCAGAGCTTGTGTATCGGCGATTTCAGGGCAAGCTGCCGGAGCATGCTCTGAGGCTGTCATTGTACGGAGCCATCGGTGACTACTGCGACAACACACAATTCACGAGAGCACATTTCGACGATGTTGACAAACGAACATTGTATCTCGAGGCAGGCATTCTCGTCCAGGCCTTGCAGGAGATTGACTATCGTCGTGAGTCTAAGGATCTGGTCTATCAACTGACACTTGGCATCAAGCCCAGTTCTATGAATGACATAGTTGATCTTGCGTTGAAGGCTACAACGATTGAACATGAGGTCTTCAGGTACGTGCAGAACCACGCGAAGAAGCACGGCCCGATTGGATACATCCTCGACATGCCTGTGCATGGTTATCGAGGAAAGAGTGCGAAGTTCTCTGCATATGTGACCGATTCGAATGTCGGAATCAGCGCTCGCACCTCTGAGAATGAAGTCGATATGAGTCTACGGCGCAGACACCTGAAAGTGGATCTCAATCGTGCGCTGAACAAGATTCTTCCCGATTTTGAGGGTGCTTCGGGAGGTGGTCATCCCGCTGCTGCTGGAGCACATCTGGACAAGAATGACTTTCGACGTTTCTTGAAGGAACTTGCAGAATATGTCAACGACTGGAGTTAGAATGCTGTCAGTATGGCGTCCATAATGACCCAGATGACGGTGACCACAGCCTCTCCAGCCACCACACCGCTCAGGATGCGGCTCGTCCGGTCATAGCTGATATCATAGATCTTCGACTGGGTCGGAATCGGTTCGTGTGATGGTTCAGATACAACTGTTGCGGGTTGCTCTCTCTTGTTCCTCATCTTGTAGTCGATGGCTCCTCCAATCAGCATTGCGACCGATGTCGCAGGTGGAATGAGTATTCCTACGACGAGGCTCATCGGACTGAGGTTTCTCTTGTGCAACTCCCTACCTGCCAGAAAGCCCACAACGGCGAAACAGAGGAGATATGCGAATGACAGGATGGGGCTAACACCCTCGAACTGATCAAGCCCTGGGAGTTTGAACTCTCCGAGCCCCTCCAGGCTCTTCACCAAGAATCCAAACAGTTGAGCGGCAGGGCTGGGAAAGTCAGTACCGCCGAAACCATACGTGACGAAGATCATGTAGGTTATGGCAGATCCTATGAAAGTTCCAAGCATGGCGCCTATAAAGACCGCCTTCAGAATATCCTTTCCCCGTACCCCCGTGAGTCGACCGAGCTTGAGATGCACAAGTAGGGCGATGGCGGAGTCTTGAACTGCGCCCAGCATCGATATGAATGTGGTTATGGCGGGGAATCCTATCTTGAAGAAGATGACTGCTGGGATGGCTACAATATCGGAGATGTAACCTGCCAACATACCAGTTTCACTGATTGCTCGTGCAGTGAAGTATGCTGAGATCAGAGCCAGTGGAGATCCGAGGATGAATAGAAGCCAGTGAATCTCAAGCCCTGCAAATGGTTTGATGAACCAGAATATGATGATCCCCGAGATCATGAAGAGAACCATTGAGATGAATGCAATCCACGGTGGCAACTGGCCCCGTTTGCTCTTCATATAGGCCCGCGGATTCCGTGCGATACCTCGAATCTCTTCCTTGAACGTTTCGATGGAGAAGTATTCCTCCTTGACTCGCATGAGTTGTGGCAGCTCTCTGGTCTTGTGGGGTTCCTCAACGACTATGGCTCCTTCTTTCTCCTCCCCTCTGGAATTGGTCTTCTCCTCAAACTCCTCAAGTGCCATTTCACTGCCCTCTTTCTTCCAGAAGACGTCGCCCGCAATGATCGTCACAAAGACACCGAGAGCAAGATAGAGTATCTCAGGTCGCTTGAGATGGTCTCCGAAGAGGACCGCACTGTTGGCCCCCTCAAGGATGAGCCAGACAAGGAATGACACCAGGCTCCCTGCCGCAATGACAAGAGTCCTCTTCCATCCGACAAAGAAGCCGATTCCCATTATCATTGGAGAGTTGTTGATTCCAATCCAGTCAGGCACAGCTGCTGCTGCCGGGATCACGCCCTGTAACACGTTGGGGACTGACGAGAAGGGGGATCCCGTGAAGTAGTTCGATACAGGCTGTGACACACCCATCCACAGGGCCGAGGCCCCCAACCCGATGCCTACACCCTTTCTCGCTTCAGAATCTCCTCCGATTGAGTTTATGCACTGTGCTTGAGGTTGCACTTGAGGCCATGGCTCATCCTCAAACTTGTCCCTGAAGGGTGCTAGGAGAAGCATGCCGAAGATTGCAGATGCCATGGTCACGAATACAATGAACTGGTATGTAATCAGGGGTGGAATGCCGAGCCCGGGGTTACCGTATGCGGTTGCTGGGTCGAATATAGCAATGGCTGGGAATGTTATCAGGACTCCCACTGCAATCATCGATGAGCTGTTAGCAATGGCGACGACGACTGTGTTCTCCTGTGGCGAATACCTTCCACCGAGACTCAGAAGCATCGCTCCCAACATCTCGGCACCGACGAGGAAGACCACACCCAGTTTGAGCGCTAAGTAGATGGCCATGAAGGTCATGATGACGCCCACGATGAGACCGATTCCTATGGCCCTCTTCGTCATGGGATACTTTGGATGTGTGAGCATCACGGTATACAGGACAATCCCCCCGATGGCCATGACGACTACATGAGAGAGGATACCCAGCATCCATGTGGCAATCGCATAGGCAATGGCAAAAGAACCGAGGGCAGCCATCTCTTTCTTGTCCGGAAATGGCCTGAACAAGGCCCCATAGAGAAGACCCACCTCTATCAGAATCGTGCTGATTACTCCTGCATCGAACCAGTGTCCCTCCATCAGGATGAGGATGGAATAGAATAGTCCCGCAATGAAGAGTCCGGCCAGCAGTGCCCTTGTATCATTCTTGATGAAGCGCCTGACAAATGCTCTGATTGGATTTCCCTTCATCATACGGACGTCACTTCCAGGTCTAGAGCCTGTGGGTGGGAATCTGCCCGACTCTACTGGAGTTTCTCTCCGTACCCCTCCCTATATAACATTATATCACAGTAGAATTGCTCTCTTGACCTGCTCCAGAGATATTCCTCGGACCAAGACTATCTTCTCCCTCGACCTCTGTCCTCCAATGATTGAGATCTCACTGGTCGACACACCAAGAATCTTGGATAACCTCTTCACCAGTTCGACGTTTGCCTTTCCCTCTCTTGCGGGGCTTGTCAAGTTGATATGGAGTGCCTCTGGCGCAATCTCTGAGATGAGCTTATTACTCCTCGACTTGGGATGAACGAATGTCCTGATGAAAACCCCCTTCTCTGATTTCCAGATGGACTTCGTAGACATACAGTAATGGCTTGAGAGAATCCATATGAAGATGTCTCAACGTTCCGCCATTGGATTGTTCCATCGCGGATTTCTTTATTTGTGGAGGGTACAGGATTCTTGGTAGACCCACAAGAACGGGGCGAATTCACAATGAGCGATCCGGTAATGGATGCATACACACAGGCGTACAACAGTTCAGGAAACATGGTACAGGCCTTTGGTGTCATCACCGAGGGCGGTCAGGTCCTCTGGCAGAGCAACAATTGGGACCTCACAGCAGATGCAGCAAACCTCATCGCGGCAGTTCGGTCCAGAGCAGCCTCGGTTGTTCAGAATCAGGTCAAGTATAGCACCATGCGCACGACTCCGGAGAGTCTTGTGGCAAAGAGCATCGGTGGAAATGGTATACTCATCCTGACCAAGGTGGACGCCGCGAGTGACAGATGGGTTGTTGCTTGGGCTGATCCCAATGCCCAGCCTGACGGCATCTACGTCGATGTGGACAGAGCGGCCAAGACACTGAGGGGCAAGATCTGAAGCGATAGAACAATGCGTCAGAACTAGCTCTCGATGGTCCTGTCTTCAATGGCGTACAATGATATCCTATGGAGGACTATATTTGGAATCTATCGGAAGACAGTGGTACCAACTGTACGAGAACAATCCCAAGATCCAGGCCTTCGCAGTGGTCAAGGACCATGAGATTGTATGGCAGACTGAAAACTGGAATCTTGTCGAAGACCTCAAGGGTATCATGAAGGCACAAGAGACCGCAGGCTCGAAGCTGACTGTGGGTGGTGTGAAGTACAAGAGAATCAGTTCATCCAAGGACAGTTATATCGCGTCCGCCGACAAGGATGGGGGCCATCTTCTCATGGCTCAGATCGACTCGGGGGTTTGGGCTATCGCCTGGGCAGTTGCTTCAGCTGTTCCCGAACTCGCCATGGTGGACCTGACAAAGTCTGCTATATCTCTCAGAGGTGCGATATAGACACTGGGAGATTGCGTCGGAAGGGATAAGTACAAGTCTGTATGTGGCCGCTCAATCAATTGTTTATGGATTTGACAATAGATGACAGTGACTGCATACATCTTGTTGAATGTAGAGATGTCCGCCCAGCCCGCTGTTCTCGAGGCGTTGAAGAAGATGGAGCCCATCCGAGAGGTTCACATAATCTTCGGAGCCTTCGATATCATAGTCAAAGCTGAGTTCGAGGACAATGTTCATCTGGGCTCTTTTATAGTCGATGAACTGAAGAGTCTTGAAGGGGTCCTGGAAGCACAGACCAATGTATGTGCCGCCGACCTCTAGGCCTGAACGTCCTGTTCGTGTGAGAAGAGTATCTTGCGAATCTCAAGCAGGGTGTCCAAGTACTCCTTTGACCCCATGGAGTAGTAGTCAAGGAGCATCTCGTACATCTGCAGCACTTCCTTGTCAGCAACATCCACCCTGACCATCTTCGCAATCTTGGTCCTCCACTTGGACTGGATCCGGATACGTTCCGTATTGAGTCTGTAGAGTCGTTTCCTGTCCTCATCTGCCACATTCAGATTGAAGTTGGAGAGCATCTCATCTATATACCTCTTCAACTTCTTCTCAATACGCTTGTCAAAGGCACTGGTCATGGGAGTTGTCACGACGAATCCCTTGGCTGTACGCCTGTAGTAGTCAGTGGTCCTCTTTCCTGTAGTGATTGTGCCATACTTGATGATGAAACCGCCCTCAATCAACTTGGGCAGATGATGGTACACCTGATTCTTCGAAATGACGTTGTCTACACCGCAACACGTCTCTGATTGCTTGACAATCTCCAAGACTGAGAGAATGTCTCGTTTTACTTCGCGTTGACGGATTATTCTGTCTCCCGTCTTCTCGTCAACTGTCTCAGTTGTGTGAGTATCATTGATCCCCTCTCTCAGCACCTGCAGTATCTGCAGTCGAACCGGGTCGTTCAGTATCTCGGACCTCTCTTTATCAACGATGAAAACTATCTCATCTTGGGGCTTGGATGCCTCCTTGGTCAGTTCAATCCCGCGAAGGCTGTCAGGGATTTCATTGGGCATTGTGTCATTCACCAGTTGTGGCTTGCCACTGATATGGTTGTGGGCGTTCTCAGCCCGTCATATGGTGTGTAAAATGAACCATTTCAGATTTTAAATGATATGGTTGGACTATCAACATTCCATTGAGAAACAAACGGTCTAAAAGCCAAAGGTTTGTAGCACAAACTATATATGGTTAAGACCTTATCCAGGCAAGAATAACAATGGCTCTCGAGAAACATGCTTACAACGAATCTGTGACGATGAATACAAGGCAGACTCCAATGAAGAGAACTGAGTCTCTTGCATATGCGCATCTCTATCGGAGGTGGAATTGATGGCTGTAGCGCGACGAACAAGAAAGAAAAGGATCACTCGCACCAGACTCTCTACTGATGCAATAACTCGTTCCTACCAGTACAGGTAGATGGCAATGTGTCTGGAGAGCGTCTCCTGTGGTGATGGGAAGACACATGGTGGGAATACGTCGGACTCATCACGTGCCAGACTGATGATTTTGGAGGTGTTCATGTGGGAAACTACATTGCACACTTCCTGCTCTCTCAATCACTACTTCGAGAACACAATCTGATAGAACGTGTCATTCATGACATAGGTGACCTCGACATCTCTGGCACGATCTGGGACATGTTCAATAGGTGGCCTTGCCGCAAAGAGGCTGTTGGTCTCTATGATGGCCTTTCCTTCTTCAGTCTCTCGCTTCTGAGGTGAGAGCCCCTCGTCGATGACGACTGCGAAACCCTTGGGGGCCAGCACTCTGTGGATCTCTTCCAGAGCTCTTGGGATGTCGGAGAATGTGTTGAGACCTCCAGAATGAATGACCACTTCAAAGGAGTTCTTCCTGAATGGAAGATTGAAGACACTGCCGTAGGTCAGATTGAGAGAGAATCCAAGCCTCTGGGCCTTTTCGGCGGAGACCTGCAACATCCCTCTGGAGAGATCAAGGCCATGGAGACTGAGTCTGTCCATCTCTTGTGGCACACTATTGAGAATAGCCTCAAAGTTCGCTGCGGTGCCCACACTGACATCCAGTATCCTGCAGCGCCCCTCGATTGGAATGTAGCTGCTCAGACTCGAGCGCTCCTTCATCATGTCAATGCCAAGCCAGTCGTCGTACAGTTTGACTGCGTCATCATAGGTCTTGGCCATCTCATCATACTCCATGATCCACTTTGCATCCTCCTCACTAGGCGGGGGATAGGACAGTGCCGGGATTCCATTCTCGACTGTCCATGTGTGTCCCTTCTGGCACACAATCTCCCCGTTCTCAACGGCTGGCTGTGGAGGAAACCGCTTCTTGCACCTTGGACATTGTAGTACTCTCAGATGGTCGTCGTTCATATGTAGTGCCTCTGTCCTCTCTTCTCCCGGGGTCCTTCAAGAAGATAACGAACCATGCATTGTAGGTCATGTTATCCTAGGACATACGTTTCTCCATTATCGACTCCACAGCCGCGAGGACTGTCTTGACGACCTGCCACTGAAACAGGACGACAAGGGGGTTGACAACGGTTTCATAGACCTTGCTTCTTGGGATCTCTGAGTCTTCGTGTATGGCTCTGGCCGTGGCCTTCCCGAGTCTGACAAGGCTCACATATGCCCGGGCCTCATTGGTCGTCAAGCCCAAGACGGAGAGCTGCTCTATCAGCGGTCTGTCACCATGACTCTTACTCCGCGTAGTTCATGAACTTGATTGCATAAACCTGTTGTCACTTCCGGAGTGACAGGTCTTCAGTCCTGGTTCTTCTGAAGATTGCCAACGAGCCTCTGTCCCTCGTCAGTCAGGGCGAGATAGGGGCTTCCTTGACCGCCGCGCAGGCGATAGACGAGCCCCCTCTCAATCAACTCGTCACGAATGCGTTCAAAGGAGAGGCTCCAGTCACCCGTAGAGTCCTCTGTCTTCTCTTCAAGATCCTTCTCGAATCTGTCTCCCCAGCCCAACTCAATGAGAACGGCCAGTGTTCTGGGATGTGTCATGATGTCCTTGTGAATCATGTTCACGCCTTCGACGACTGTGTCTGTGTAACTTGTGCCATGACATCAACACAATATGTTTTGCACGGTATTCCAATCTTGGTGGCTGACTTGTCCAGAATGTTGAGGTCACAGGGCTCACGCATGTCTATGGAGGTGGCAATGAGGCCATCAGGGACCTCTCTAGCCTCTCAAGGCACAGACG
>Ga0164310_10000064_pt1 | contig 48911 bp, 48 predicted proteins | sample GuaBasSedimGuay1_FD_121795 | JGI IMG/M metagenome (GOLD analysis project Ga0164310, IMG submission 121795) | Subseafloor sediment microbial communities from Guaymas Basin, Gulf of California, Mexico - Guay1, Core 4569-9, 0-3 cm | ecosystem: Environmental > Aquatic > Marine > Hydrothermal vents... | reverse complement strand
GCTCGAAAAATAATGAGAAAGAGGATATTCTTTTACTATGGAAGCTTTACTCTGGTTGGATAATCCCTGCCAGATGCGCTGTGAATCTTGAAGTCTACCCAAGTTCCAGATGTACAGCCTTCTATGCCGGAATTATCTGTCGCGTTATACTTCTCAACTTGGATAAGCAGTGTCTTTGAGCCTCCTTTCGTAACTGAGATGCTAATACTCGAAAGACCAGGGATTAGCTGTCCGTCTTCATAGAGCCTGATACTGCTTGAATTATATCCGCTGAGCGGAATCCCATTAAGAAATATGTTATCTATCGTAGCATCTGCTGATCCTGTATTCTTAAGTTCAATGGTTACGTTCCATCCCCCGTTAGTGAATGTATTGTTACCATCCCATCTTGCATATGAGGTTGGTAGCTCTATCTGTTCGAATGTTGTGTATCCGCTTGCGATTGATCCCATCCAGTATGCTACTGAAACTGCGACGACTATTGTGACTGATATCAGAATAACCGTGGCGATTACTGGGCTTAATCCCTTCTTCTCCCTCGCTATGTTTCTGCTCATTCTTTTCACCTTTGAAAGAAGTTCAGAGATGTCCATTGATAAATGAGTTATGAAGTCGTATCCTATCCTTCCAGTATAGGTTACGAAGATATTCCAGATCTATACTGGATAAGTATTCTCCACGCATCAGTAGCGAAAAACCTTAGGTCTCCTCTAAATCAGTAATCAATTAAGGATAGCTAGATTGCAAATGATGAGGAATGTGCTGATCGTTCATAAACAAGAAATATTTTTTATTTTTAGGTCATGATTAGGAATCAATAAATCTCTGAGGATTGAATCCTTGATGAATGAGCTTATTTATATTATCGAGGTTCTCCGCGTGTTAGTTAGTCTCTTCTTTTTCCTGATCTCCTCCTGGTACGACTACAAGTTTAGAGAGGTTCCGAACGAAGTGTGGATTCTGTTTGCACCTATAGGTCTCGCCTTAACATTTACTCAGTATTATATCGAATACACACTTGGGGAGACTCATGTGTTCTCGTATTGGTTTCTATCCGTAGGGGTCATAACAGCGGTCTCGTTTCTTCTCTTCTACGCGGGGTTTTTTGGAGGGGCGGATGCAAAGGCTCTTATATGTCTATCAATAACGCTTCCATACCATCCCACTTTCTCTCCCATATGCTTAAGCACCAAGATCATAATCTTTCCATTAGCTGTTCTGGTTAATGCGATCTTCGCCTCCTCATTGCTTGTATTATTCATCACTGGCTATAATTTAATAAGATATATTCATGATAGAGGAGATATGTTCAGAGGGTTCAAGCATGAGCCCTCTTGGAGAAAGATAATTGTCTTTATGACCGGGATTAAAGTTAGACCTGAAAAAATTAAGAACGCTCATTATCTCCCATTAGAGTATCATGTTGAAAAAAGCGGCTGTATCACACGGCACTTAAAAGTTTCTCCCAAGATCGAAGGGGATATTCGGATAATTGAGAGTTCTGGTGAAGTTTGGGCGACGCCGGGTCTCCCATTTCTAATCTTCATCACCGCCGGTTTCATTGTTGCATTATTCCTTGGTGATTTTGCAGATTGGTTGCTAGAATCTCTATTTTCCCTTTGATCTGAGAGAACATAATTGCATAAGCTGTTCATTACGACTCTTTATCGCTGCTTCATCAATGTTAAGAGGAGAGACTGTGTATCTTCAAAGCGTCTTAAAACCTCGTATCCCTTCTCGGTTAGGTAATATGTTCTCCTCCTTCCCTTCCATCTTATCTCTAAAAGTTCGTTCTCAACTAGAGAATCTAAGACATGTCTGAATGGCCTCCATGCAAGATTGCATCTATACATTATATTTGTCGGTTTATTCACCCCATTTTTAACGGTTCTTAATACATCCAAGTATATCTCTATGGTCGTTCTCTTTCTGGTCATAGTGATCTATATTTATGATTAAATATGACAAATTTTATCTCTTGTGTATCTGATTGCTAATGGATATCGGTGACAAAGATTAAAAATAACATATTCTCTGCTCAAATGTTTATCTTCTGAAATTCCATTCCTTCATAGCGTATTTCTCGCGTTTCAGTTTATAAGTCATCTCCTCCTCAAAATCGGTCAATCTTCCAGATGTAAGTTTTATTTCGAAAGAATTTTCGAATCCTTTTATGAGAGCCTTCTTAATCTCATCAAAGCTCACATCTCTCTTTAGGATATCGCTGATTGACGTAACTCTTTCTTCAATGGATTTTATCAGCTTATCTCTTATCTTCTCACTCGGCACTTTCAAGACTCTAAACATCAATCTTGGATTAACCTTTCTAAGAATTGTACCGTGTTGTAAGACCATATTTATTCTACGCGTCTGAGCGTTACCAGATATCTTTTTCCCATAAACCACAATATCATTTATTGGTTTAAATTCAGCTGGTATATTAAGTTGACGTAGCCCGAGAACGAGTCCTGAACATAAGATTCGATAAGTCTCTTGAATATCCCTTGAAATCAGTCTATGTTTTTCATTAACGATTATACTGTATGTTAGCTCACCCTCAGTATCATGGTACACGGCTCCTCCTCCCGTTCTTCTTCTCACATAGTCTATGCCCAGTTTATCGCATGTTTTGATGTCAACTTCATCTTCCATGCTCTGAAAATACCCGATCGAGACAGCTGGCGGTCTCCACCTATAAAATCGTATAGTGTTTGGAACGATGTTTTTCGATCTAGCAATGAGTATAGCTTCGTCAAGAGCCATGTTATAGAAAGCGTCATTTAAGCCCGTATCTAAAAGTCTCCATTCCTCAATCATTTCTTTCACCCGCCATTATGATGCATCTTACAAGATCCTCGAAGCTTGCTCCAAGCAAAACTGCCCTTTTACTTGTCAAAGTCTCCTTTATGACGTGGACTAGCTCCTCCCTACTTAAGAAATGTCCTCTTAAATTTTTCTCGATCTCTTCAATTGTTTCTTCGGGATGCAAAAAGAAGTCCCCAGTTATCTTCAAATCCTTTATTTTCTTGTTTTCTAATGCCAGCTGAATTTTAATCATTTTTCCACCCTTGACCTTGTATGCAGCTTTCCCCAAACCTTATCCCTTCCCAGGAAATGTTGCCCTTCAATGATCTATGCTTAAACCTCTTTTCCTTATATGCTCATTCGACATTAAATATAAAAAATTAGGCTAGAATTCTCAGCGTAGAACAAATCTATCTATTACGAGGCGTAGCGCTTCGAAAACTTCATCTTTGCTAAGAAAATTTACATCCATTATCAGGTGAAAGGGCGAGAAGTCTTTTCCCAAAGAAAATCCATAAAGTCTTTTATAGATCCTTTTTGTCATGGCCTCCTTCTCCCTCAGAAACCTTAAAGCTTCCTTAACGGTTAAATTATCTCTCTCCGCTACGCGTTTAGCTCTTACAATCTCCGAGGCTTCAAGCCACACTTTAAATCCGCCTTTAAGAAGCCATGGAATAGCCCAACTATCGAAGACTATTCCCCCCTTCTCAGCCCACTCCAGCTGCTTTTGATCCATTCTGCGATCTATTTCCAGATTTCTAGATCTTTCTTCTAAGAACCGCAACCCTTCCTTTGTCTCCCACCATCCTTTTCCACTTACAGAATATCCCATCTCCAATGCCACTGCCTTTAATGCATCTCCACCAGAAGAATATTTCAATCCGTAATGCTGAGCTATTCTTTTAGCCAGCGTACTCTTCCCGGAACCAGCCATTCCACAAATACATAGGATTAGCTTTTTCTTTTTTTCTTCATTATCCAATGTCATCCTCTATTTTTCTCCCGGCTACTTTTCAGGTAGGCCTGATGTAAGCGGTACACGTAATATGCGAGAGGCTATTATAGTTGACATTAAGGAACACACAATGTACCAATGGAATAGACTCAGAGCGTATTGGGAGGTTCCGGAGATGAATGGTATACAAAATGGAAGGTATGCTACTGGCTTATTTCCAAGATAGAAAACTAGGATCTGCCATATTCCCCAAAATAGAGCCATATTTAAGAATAGGATAATCATTTGCTTCTTGAGCATCCTAGACTGTATCTGCAATATCCTTTTTTCCCTGCGTTTCAGCTTCGCAAGAAGCTTTTTATCGCCGAGCTTCTCACTTCTCTTCTTCTCTTCATTCCATAAGCTTATCTCTCTTCGCCACTCCAAAACTTGCTCTTGATTCAGGAGTCTCTGGTTTATTATCATTGAAATCATAGCTATTGCGAATGAAGCTGCGAATACGGCTATAGAGTATAGGAAAACCGAATCCGTCATTTCATTCATCTCCCTATGAATCTTCTAATGCTGGGGTACATCTCCTCTATTTTTTCTCTCATTAGTTGTTGATAATATTGGTATACTATGCCTACTGAGAGTAGAATGCCAGTTCCAGTTCCGAATGCCCCAAAGAAGTCTGCAACAACCGCGAGTAAGCCAACTATTAACCCACCAAGTATAGTTACTGCCGGTATGTATCGCTTTAGAACTATCTCTATTGGTTTCTCAGACCTTCTGAAGCCGGGTATCTGCATTCCCGAGTCAACAAGTTGCTTAGCGATTGTTTTTGGATCTAAACCGCCGACCTCCAGCCACATTGCAGAGAATATTATGCAGAAAACCACGAATACGATCGCGTAGATCGAGTATCGTATAGGATTTGTGATGACATCTATAAATCCGCGTGTTGGAGAGATTACGTAGTAAGCTAGTCCTCCAACTGGAACTATTCTTCCTTTCTCTTCAGCAAATTTTCCTAGGAGACTAATGTAAGGCGCCCACGAACTATTCTTATAGTTGTTCCAGAGAAGCTGCGACCACATGTATATGTTGCCGAAGAGAGCTGATGCGAATATTACTGGCAGGTTTGAGACATAAAGTAGGCTGATCGGATATCTTCCTCTAAATCCTCTATAGTTCGCATGGGATATTGGGAGTTCAACTCTTATTCCTTGTGTGTATATTACGAACAGAAAGACTCCAATAGTTGTTAAGAGTCCTATAATGCTCGGGTATCCATACTTGCTGAGTATTAGGTAGCTGAAGTTTCCTCCGGAAACAGCGGCTTGTATAAGAGCAGATATTATTCCATATGGTCTCGTAAATTCATCTTCGCCGACTATGTACACATGGAAGCAACAGAGCATTATCTGCCGCGCTACACCTGCCAGAATGAAGAGGCTTATCCCACTTCCGATTCCCCACCCCTTCTGAATCATCTCGTCGAGGAGCATCACTATCAGTCCGGCTAAGAGTAGCTGAAGAAATATTACTATTGACTGGATGAATCTTAATCTGCCGAATAAGCCGCTTATTATGTAAGCTGACGCTTGGAAAGCCGTTAGAAGCACCGAGAAGAACTTGCTAACCCCAGTGAATAGCGATCGATCTTCAGGATTTGAGAAGTCAACTTCAATAAGTTTTGCGCTGGCTAGCATCTGTAGTATGAGCCCTGCGGTAACTATTGGGCCTATTCCAAGCTCCATAAGTGTTCCACGGCTTGAAGCGAAGATTACACGATAATAAGCTAGTTCTTCCATACCTCCGACGCCCAGCCCATAAAGTGGAACCTCACTCATGATTAAGTAGATCGCTAGAGCGGCGCCGGTCCAGAAGAGCCTCTCATTAAAGCTAACCTTCTTAGTTGGGCTTCTAACCTCTGGCAAAATTTTTATGACAGGTTCGAATAATCTGAGAAATCTACCAGCCAAACGTCTCCCCCTTTTCCTCAGTCAAATAAAGGTTTTAGTGAAATCCTATTTAAGAATGACTTGTTAAAACTTTCCCCCCGGCGGCCTCTATTCTTTCGCGGGCCCTTTGGGAGCATGCTGAAACCTTAACTATTACCGGTAGTGATAATTTCCCTGTTCCGAGAAGCTTATCGTAACCCATCTTCTCCAGATCGAGGATCTCTTTCTCCTTTCCTGCAACCCTCTGGAAGGCGAGTTCCTCGAGCTCCTTTAGGTTAATGATTCTTATATCAGACTTGTTTATTCGCGACTTCAGCCTCTTCTTTTTAAAATAGTCTGGCTCATACCTGAGAACGTAGCTCCATCCATGCTTGTGTCTTCCCACCTTTCTTCTTCCCTTGCTTCCGCTCTTCCTATGTTGCCCAACCCTCCCGTATCCTTGAGTTCTGGATCCACGTTTCTTTCTAATCTTTCTAAGCTTGTGAGGCATTTTGTATCACCTCAGGCTTTCACACCATTCTACGTATGAGATCGTTGATGTCTTCTCCTCTATATCCAGCTTCTCCTCCAGCTCTATAACTCTTCTTTATAGATCTCTTAAATCCCTTCCTCGGAGGGTGAAGTCGGAAGACAGGTTTAACTCTGGGAAGATCCTTAAACGTAACCTTCAAATTATATATTGCATCTGCGAGGTCATCTAATGAGCTATATCCAATCTTTCTAGCATAATCATCTGTTAAAGGCTTGTCCCCAACTGTTCGGCCTCTTTTTTTCAGCAGAATACTAATCGTCTCCTTTGAAACTTCACCCCACGTTATTATATCCTGAGCTTTTCTGAGCATTCCTAGGAAGGACGGTCTATCATCTATAAGTGTGGCGTGGCAGTTGCGTTGAAGATTAAGCATTCTTAGCGTATCCTCAACTTCCTTTCTAACGTTAACTGTACCTCGGATCCGAACGGCAGCTAAGCATTTCTGACCTTTCTCCATATCTTCACACCCAATCCAGGGGAGTAACTATCTCATAGGTTCTCTTAAGAGCATTATACACAGCATAGGCGAAGGATGGCACCGTTCTTGTTTGACCATAGCTTTTAGTCCAGCAATCCTTTATCCCCGCAAGTCTAAGTATAACTTTCGCAACTTCGCTTGCAACAAGTCCTAAGCCTCTAGGTCCAGGAATAATCTTTATCACAACCGATCCAGATTTTCCAATGGTCTCAAATGGCAGAGAGTGTGGCTGTCCACAGCCACATTCCCAGCTACCGCATCCCCTACGGACCATGGTTACGTTGAGCCTAGCCTCGCTTGCCGCTTTCTCTATGGTCGTCCTAACCTGATTAGCTTTTCCAGAGCCTATGCCTACATATCCGTTTCCGTTCCCCACGACTACTATCGCTTTAAATCTCGTTTTTTCTCCAGCGTCTGTCTGCTTCTGAACAATACCTATGTGAATAACCTCCTCCTGTAGATCTGGAAGAAGCATATCAACTATTTCAGGCTCACGTATCCTCATACCCTCTGCGAAGATCTCTTCGATAGAGGAGATTTTACCCTCTAAGACAAGACGGCCTAGTCTTGTCCGTGGCGTCCATTCCTCAAGCTTCCCTGAATGTTGATCCTCTCTTTCTTTGCTCAAAGTCTTCACCTAGACGAGTCTTCTAGAGCTTTACTGGAATATTTAAGCATTATCTGATCTAATATTTTTCAGCTTATGAACGTAAACTGATAATTAAATGTGACGTTTTGGGAATAAAGTTTTAGGCATCAAATGGGTGACGTTTTGATTTCAAAGTAGAATTTCTATTTGCCGCTTATCTTCTTTAAGGCATCTTCTATCTCTTCCATCTCTTTCTTTGATGCCACCATCCCCCTTATCATTATCTCTCTCTGCCGAGCATATGTTTCCTCATCTACTTCAAAACCTATATGAAGAAGCTCGAGATTAGCAAAGAATACTTCGAAGAGTTTTATCTGCTTTTGCAACTCATTTATTCTTTTACTCATACTCTTCGTCAATGATTTTAGATGAGCCTCTAATTTGCTTATTTCCTCATCCAAGTTTCTCGATAAGTACTCATATGTCGGCTTTGACACTCTATTCCTAGCTAAAAGATCATCTAGTGAATTCTTCTTTCTGTTTGCCACCTCAAGTTCTCGATAAATACTCTCGAATGGCTGTTTCCAAGAGTTTTCATTCACTACCTCTCGCCTCATCACTTTCAAGTTTCCTGCTTTATGGTTTATGAATTACCTTCGGCGTATCGGAAAGACTGGAGGAAAGTGACGTAACAATAAGATATGGAACTCGTCTTTTAACATATTCCATAAGCCTCCAGAATCTCTCCGGATCATAACTGAGAGTTAACTCGTCAACTATGAAGAGGGGGAATTCCGGCAGAAAAGTTTCCTTTGCAGCTAGCATCAACAACAGACTTATCGTTAGTTTCTCGGATGCGCTCAGCGTCTCAATAGGCTGGCGAATATTTCCTTCGCGCATAACCTGAAGCGAGAAATCTTGATCTAAAAAAACATTTTCGAATCCTCCGAGATTAAGCTCATGGAAAGCTCTTGTAACGTTGTCGTTGAATCTACGCCTCGCGCTCGTCATGCACCGCATATATTTCTCCTGGAAATATCCCATAACCATTTCAAGCCACTCTATCTTTCTCAGAATCTCGGAGCGGACATCTACGATGAGTTTCCCTGGATATTCTGCATCATCGGAAGGAAAGCGTTCAGCCCGCTGAATCTCTTCCTCCTTCAGTATAATCATCTTATTAACTTTCTCTAGTTTCTCTTCGAGATCTTTAATTTCTAGGGGACCTTTCTCCTCTCTTCTTAGTTTTTCTCTAAGATCTTCAACTTTTCTTCTGAGTTCTTTAAGTAGGCATCTGCGAGTCTTGATCTCATTCTTAAGTCTTGTTTGTCTATCTTGAGAGGAGGCTATGCTTATCTTTATACTGGAGACAATCTTTGATGATTCTCCAGCCATACTTAATAGTTCTTGAAGGCTTTTTTCTCTTTCCTTCTCAAAGGAGAGGTCTCTGTATAACTGTGATAGAAGAACTTTCTCTTGAGACAATGCGGAGTTCTTCTCGGCTATTTTTAGCTTTATCTTCCGGAGTTTATCCTCCTGATTCTTTTTAGAATTCTCAATTTTCTGTCTAATCTCGTCTCGTCTCATGTGGAGATCAGTTAGCTCAGTCAGTAAGAGAGGAAGGATCTCAAAGTTTCTAAAGCTTGGACTAGCCAGTTTCCTCCCATACTCGTTTACGAGCTCTTGTGAAGCTTCGATCAGAGCGCTGTAATAGTTTCCATATGATAAGTTCTCGAGGTATCTGCGGAATATTACGTTTCCCCCAGTGATTCTATGCACTATATCCGTCTCAGCTAGAGCGACGCATGCATCAAATGCTCTTGGATCAGCGAAGGGAAGCATGTCTCCCTGAACTATTACATGACCCGAAGGGGTTCTTCTGAAGACTTTCTCATATATTTTTTCACCATAGTATACTCGTATTCTTCCTTTTAGTTCATCTAATGCTAGGATGTGCGACGGCGGAATTTTATCCGAGAACATGCTTGAAAAACTCCTGACTATAGTTGTCTTTCCTGAGGCATTCGGCGCCTTAATTATGTTAATCCCGGGCTTAAACTCTAGGCGCAGCCTTCTTAGGCAACCTATATTCTCAAGTTCTAATATTATATTCCCTCGAGTATCGGCTGGCATATTCCTCAAGTATCTCCTTTAACCTTTCTTTATAGTTCGAATTCTCTTTAAGAATCTTTAGCGCTACTTTCTCAAGTTCCTTAATATAGGGAATACTTGAGCCTGCATCTCTGATACTAGGCATCTCTTCATACTTCCTAAAAGTATAAATGAGTATTACTCCAGCTAAATTTAAGGTTTATATCATAAATATACGTAGAGGCTAGATAACACTAATTAGCCTCTTAGCTTTTTTTAAAAATGGGGTTGCTTATTGTCCTTGGTTAAGAGAAAGACCCTCTTCGCCCGGGAGGATCTAGCTAATAAACTGATTGAGATGGCGAAGCAGCGAGGTTATACCCTTTACAGCATAGTGAATGAAATATTTGAGCTCGCGATTCAAGCCGAGGAGGCTGGAGTTAATCTTAGGAAGCTCTTTGAGGAGAGCTGGATTCCCAAAAAGGCTAAGAAGGACGGATTCATACTTGGGCCTGAAGTCTTGTGGTATGATATGGCCGACATAGCATATAAAAATGCTCGGGAGGAAACTTTGAAAAAATGGTTCGAAGCCGGAATATGGCTTGCTAAAAGATATATGACCATAGAACCTGAGGATGCCTTCGAAGCATTCAAGAAAAGTCTGAAGGCTTATACATGGAATATTCCAGAAGTGATTATTGAGGAGAATGAGAAGACGGTCTACATTCGGATAGTAAGTCCTAGAATTCCAGAGTCCTACACTATCTTATATTTGGCCTTTCTTGAAGGCGCATTGGAGACCTTCGGCTACAAAGTGTCGAATAAGGATGTCTCAGCAGGGTCTATAAGGATTAAAGCCCTCAGGAATGATTTGAATGTCGAAGAGTAAGCGGCTCGTATACGTATCGGAGAATCTCATAAAAGAGGCTATGGAAGTCGCAAGAAGCGAGGGTAAATCTTTAGGGGTCTTCGTTGAAGAGTCTATAGAGCTTGCTCTCTTAGCGAAAAGGCTTGGCTATGAATTAAAGGAGGCGGCGGACTTGCTTGCAGTTACAAAGGCGAATAGAATCCTAGGCGGAACATTTGTTCCGCTGAGTGTCTTCAATTTCTTCATTAAGGTTGCCTCTAAGGGTAAGAGCCGAAGCCTCAAAGAGAGATGGTATGAGAGTGGAAAGTTACATGGAAAATATTTGAAGGAAAAATTTGAGGATCCAGTAGAAGCTTTCAAAGAGTTTCTTGAAGCGTCGAGATGGGATCTAAATGAGGTTGAGGTTAAGAATGAAGGGGACTTGATCAAGCTGAGATGCTTCTCAACCGTGCTCACGAATGAAGGAACCGAGACTCTTCTAAAATATGTAGAGGGAGCCTTTCATGGCATGGGATACGAAACAACTAGAAGTGACTATATGAAAGGGATGATAATCTTAGAATTTAAGAGTTTAAATGCTAAGAATTCTTTGTAATTTTGAGGTTAACGCTGCAAAGTGTGTACATTTTCTCATACGCATTAGAGACTGTTTACATAAAATATAAATGCTCGTTAAGGCAAGAATTAACTAAATAAAAATTTGGAAGAAAGGAGAGAATACCATTGAATAAGAAGATATTATCATCTCTGATAACGACGCTTCTAATAGTCTCAATTCTAGCGATTCCCGCCCCATATGTTGAAGCAGCGAATTATGATGATCTAATCGACACGGTCTCTCCAACAAGCGGACCGATAGGAGCCACCGTTACCGTTAGTGGCACGGCGCCTCACAACATAACCGAAGATTATCCAGTAGAGATATACTGGTCATATACAGAACCAAACGCGACAAGCGTTGAATATGGATATGCATACTCATACGCCACACCGAGTGCACAGAACTGGGAACTCTTAGAAACCGTAAAGGAACCAACCACGGGCACTAAGGGATATGAAGTCGACGTTACTATTCCATATGTGCCTCCTACCTATGAAAATAAATACATCTATATTGTTGCATGGCAGGATAAAGATAATGACACGTACATTGACGATAGTGAATGGGATTCTATACCCTTCAATGTTACCGCTAGCATATACCCGACGACTGGTCATAAGGGAGACGAGATAGTTGTAGGCGGCTGGGCCATCACACCAGGCGGCTTAGTTGAGGTTTACTGGGAGAATCTTGCGAACAAGATAGGCGAGGGCTACGCGAAGGCTGACAGATCATTCAGCTTCACCGTGAAGATACCTGACCCACCCGCAGGATACCACAGCATCCTAGTTTATGACCACGAAGCTAAAAAAACTCTATTCATAAAGAATTATGAATTGAAACCTAAGATCACTCTTTCACCGACCACTACCCTCCCAGAAAAGACCGTCAACGTTACGGGTACGGGCTTCGCTGCCAATCAGGAAATAACGCTTACAATGTATAACGCTACTGTTTCAACCCCCTTGACAACTTCTCCAGAAACCGTTAAGACGGATGATGAGGGAAGCTTCAATTGTACATTCGAGGTTCCGAAAACAATCGATAGCGGCAATGTCGTCTATGGAGACTACACGATAAAGGCTGTGGATGAGGATGGAAACGAGGCAGAGGCAACGGTGACATTAAGTCCAATGATAACGTTAAGCCCCACTGAAGGTCCTTCAGGAAAAGTTGTGGATATAACTGGTGAGGGCTTCACCGCGAATGGTAACGTAACGATAAAAATGGGCGGCGTGACATGCAAGACTGTGAAGGCAATTCAGGCTAATAGTAGCGGAATATTCACCGGAAAATTCGTTGTTCCAACACTGGATAAAGGCACTTATACAGTGAATGCAAGCGATGAAAATTACTGGGCAACCGCGTCATTCAAGGTGACTGGTAAAACTGCAATAGAGGTTACTCCAGCTATAGGTTCTCCAGGAGAAACTATAACGGTTAAGGGATACAACTTCACCGCCATTAAGGATGTCGTTGTCACGATAGACTTCGGAACAATGTTGTCTTATGTAAAAGTGAATACCACGGAGAACGGCGAATTCACAGTTACATTAACTGCTCCAGACGTTCCAGGAACATACACAATTACGGCTACGGATTCATACGACCTATCTGCCTCGACAACATTTAATTCTGTCATAACCACGATGACGATACTTCCAGAATCCGGTCCAACCGGAACGAAGATCCACATAGTTGCCAGCGGATTCAGCGCCAACACAGAATTCAACGCTACGATAGACGGAAAGCTTCTGGTACTGATCGGAGACAATAAGACTTCCAATACAGGTGAAATAGACAAGTATGCCTACATACCAACAGTTCCAGCTGGCGTATATACGATAACAGTCATGGATAAGAATGGAATAAAGGGTGAGGAAACATTCAATGTAACCGCAACCACGAAGGTAACTGTTGATCCTTCAAGTGCACCTACAGATACCTCAGTATCGATCAAGCTCCAATACTTCACAGCGAAGGAGAACACAACCTTAACATTGAAGATTTACAATGTGACAGCTGAGGGAGAAGTCTCCTTCGAAGAGTCTCTATGGAAATATATCACAGCGGCAAATGACTTTGAAAATGGGAAGACAGATGCTTCAGGTAGCTTCGAAGGAACATTTAAACTTCCGGAAAGTTTTGCGCTCGGGACCTACTACATAAATGCCACGGATGCTAACGGCTTATATGCACAGGCAACATTCGAAGTTATCAAGCCATATGTAAATGTTTACACCGGAGCGGACGAGTACATGCCGGGAGACACCGTCATGTTCTTCGCTGAGTGCGACTTCGAAGTGTCCGATAAAGTGATAAACCTGTACACTCCAAGCGGATTCAAGACTGAGATAACCGACTTAGATCTTAAGACGAAGAAGGGAAGCTACTACACCGGAACGGCTACCTACCTAATTCCATCAGACGCTGAGCTCGGCACGTGGGTCTGGAACACAACCATAAAGAATGTGCTCGCTGAGGGTACATTTAAGGTAGTTGAGAAGCCGACAATCTCTACGCTGAGTGAAGACGTATCTAGACTGAAGAGCGACCTAGCGGACTTATCCAAGACCGTCTCAGACCTAAGCGACCTCGTTGAGGGTCAAGCATCGGATATAAGTAGCCTAAGCGACAGCGTAAAGAATCTAAGGGATTTAGTCAGCGACTTAAGCAGCTCCCTAGACAAGGTTAAGGAAGACATCGCTGATCTCTCAACAGCAGTCTCAGAGGCTCAATCAGCCGCTAAGGATGCCTCTGAAGCATCTTTAGCAGCCCAGTCAGCGGTAGGCGGAATCTCAACGGCCGTGTACCTCGCCGTTATCCTGTCACTCATAGCGGCAGTCGCAGCCATAATGTCCATCATCTTCCTGCAGAGGAAGATAGCCGGATAAGCTGGAAAACACATCATATAACCCCCCATTTTTTATGTATTCGAAAACAAGGTCAAATATGAGTTTATACTCGTCTTTTCCGGTTGTCTCTTTTACAACCTGCAATTCTACCAATTAGGAGGGCGCTTCTCTCTCCGATTATCTGCGTGAGCAATTGAATATCAGAGTCCTCCACAACCTTTAGGATTCTTATTCCGAGAAAATACGTAGCCGCTCCGGCTAAAACATAGAATGGAAGGAGAAACTTACTGTAGTAAACCTGCTGAATGAAGAATACAACTGTAGCCATGACTGAGGCTGAGGCGGCGGCCTTAGCAAGCACTTCCCTATCAACCTCAACCCTGACAACCTTAGAGACGAAAATAATGTTCAGGATAAGAGTAGCCAGTAGGGAAATTCCCTTTATTAATGCTAAGCCATTAAGCCCTAAAATTCCGACGATTGGAAGGAGAACAAGGCTGACGAGAACAGACATTATGTTAATGAACATAACAGTCTTGGTTCTCTCGTATATTATAAGAAGCCCTGAGAAAGCTGGCTGAATCCCATACACCAAGCCGAAGACTGACATAATTGCGAGAACTGACCATCCCGGCTCATACTGGTTTCCAGCAAATAATGTGATCACGGGTCTCGCTGTAGATGCTAAACCCAAACTCAGCGGAAACATTATCAGCATCATGTATCTACTCGCCCTTCTGATGGCATTACTAATATCTTCATGTCTCCCCTTACCATAAGTCATGCCATAATATGGAAAAAGAGACTGTCCAAGAGCAGATGCAATTCCGTTAATAAACCAAAATGCCTTAAAGCTGATATTGTAGATACCCACATCGCTTAATGGTAGAAACGCTATCACTAAAGCTTGATCATACTGGGTATAAATGAAGGCAACTATAGAAGCAACGAGAAGAGGCCAAGAAAAAACCAAAAGTGGACGTATGAGATGAAATGACTTCTTAAATATTTTGTCATCTATGCTTACAAGGGGAACTGAAGAAAACGCGTATATAATTGCGCCGAGAGTGTCACCCACCACCCAGCCCAAAACTGCGCCGTATAAGCCATAGCCAAGATATGCAAAGGTAACTATTCCCGTCCACCGGGCGATTGAGGAGAATATATTACACAAGGCCATCCTTCTAAGCAATCCGACGCCTAACAGTAAGCTACTAAATACAGGTATAAAAGCCGAGATGAACGCATCTAGAAGGGCTAGCTTTATGAGGACGTGAAGTGACGTTGACTTAAGAAGCGTAGAAGAAACGATCTCGGAAATGGAGTAGAAAATCAGGCAGATAATTAGGGCTGATGAGGCCTTGAGGATTAAGGCGGAGAGGAAATACGCTGAGAAATCTTCCTTCTTACCCTTAAGCTCTGCAACATACTTGGCTAATGCTTGCGTGACGGCGAAGCCAGAGATTATCTGAATGACGGCAAGCAGAAGAGATAGAATAGCTAATACACCCATATCCTCCTGAGTAATAATTCTTGTTAGAAATGCGAGTCCAATAGCTCCTATAACCGTTGAAAGAATATTCTGCAGCGTTAGGTATATTGATCCTGTTGCTACCTCAGAGGCTTCCAGCTCACCTTCACCTTAATAGTAAAGTGATTTATCACGTTCCTATTTATAAAATTCCTTACAGGATTATCAGAATCAGACAAAACTTAATAATTCTTAACATAAGGAATGAATATCTATGATTTCGGGAGATGATGAGATGCTTGAGATAATGGTTCATGAGATAAGGGGGCGATGTCCTGTGCATAAAGTCGGCGATAAGATCCTAATCGACGGGCCAAACCTGATACTTGAGAAGACAGATGCTATTTGTATCCACGCATTATCAACACTTCTACACTACGTAGTCGCGCTTGATCGAGGAGTAGACCCGGTAGATCTAGGACTAACCAAGCCTGAAGATAGAGAACACGCCTATATACAATGCGTCGATCCAGGGGAACCATACACATCAGGCGGAACGGTTATCTTCAAATGCCGGAGAATCCGAAAGTAGCGTGACACGAACCCGGCGGTTCCATAATGAAGGTTTCAGTAATTCTAGGAACGCGTCCAGAGATCATAAAGCTCTCCCCAGTAATACTCGAGCTTGAACGTTCAGGACTGGAGTACTTCATACTTCATAGTGGACAGCACTATTCATATAGCATGGATAGAGTCTTCTTTGAGCAGCTCGGTCTGCCGGAAGCTCGATATAATCTAGATGTGAACTCAGGATCCCATGGCTTACAGACTGGAAGGATGCTTATAGGCATAGAGAAGGTGCTGAAGGAAGAATTATCCGATGTCGTGATCGTGCAGGGAGACACAAACACCACGCTGGCAGGAGCTTTATCGGCTGCTAAGCTAAGGATTCCAATAGGGCATGTTGAAGCTGGACTTAGAAGCTATGATCGTAGCATGCCGGAGGAGATCAACCGACGCCTCGTAGATCACTGCTCGGATATACTTTTCGCCCCAACGGAGAAGGCGAGACAAATTCTTCTAGGGGAAGGAATCCCTAATGACTGGATATATGTCACCGGAAACACGATTGTTGATGCTCTGTATAGAAACTTAAGACTCGCCGAAAGTAGAAGGGATCTCATGGACGAACTAGAAGTAGAAGAGCGGAGATACCTTCTAGCAACAGTGCACCGCCAAGAAAATGTCGACAATAAGGAAAGATTCAGTAAAATACTTAAAGGCTTAACATCGGTTCATAAACGCCTTGGATATCCAATAATATATCCCGTTCATCCAAGAGCAGCTAAGAGGATGAGAGAATTCAACCTAAAACCAGAAGGGTTAACGCTGATTAATCCGTTAGACTATCTGGACTTTCTCCTTCTAGAAAAGAATGCGAGGCTCATATTCACTGATTCAGGAGGGGTTCAGGAGGAAGCATGCATCCTTCAAGTTCCATGCGTAACCTTAAGATATAATACGGAGCGCCCTGAGACATTAGAGGTGAAATCTAACATTCTAGCTGGAGTTGACCCCGAATCAATAGCTGAGAAGGCGGAGATGATGCTTAAAAGAAAATGTAACTGGCCAAACCCGTTTGGGGATGGAAAAGCAGGAAAAAGAATAGTAAAGATTCTAATAGAAAGATTTGGATAGATCCATCTCTCTTCTCTTCTTTAGAAGTATCTTATTCATTCCATTTATCATCGCTTCAACGCTAGCCATAACTATGTCCTCCCTAGCCCCTCTAGCCGAGACGACATTTCCCTTGTCATCCTCAACTTTTATTACTACTTCAGCTACGGCATCCGATCCTCCAGTTAAAGCCTCAAGACGATACTCAGTCAATCTAACGTTTGCAAGCCTATCAGTTATTTTCTGAATCGCCTTTATCGCGGCGTCGATAGGCCCCACACCAGTCTCGGCAGCTATATACTCTTTCCCATCGATTACGAGCTTAACTGAAGCCGTCGGTATCACTCTTATGCCAGTTGTAACAGCGAAATCCGTTAACTCCACAATCTTTTCCTCGGTTACTTCTCCAATAACAGTCCTAGCTATCGCAAGCAGATCTGCGTCGGTGACGGTTTTGCCTTTGTCCCCGAGATCCTTAACCCGCTGAACAATTTCTTTAAGTTGAGCCTCAGTCGGATGAAGGCCGGCTTCCTTAAGTTCAGCTCTTATACCATGCCTCCCAGCGAGCTTTCCGGCTTGAAGCTTCCTTCTCCTACCGACTATCTCTGGACTGAAGGGTTCGAAGGTGAGAGGCTCAACGGTAACTCCCCTCGTATGTATGCCTGACTCATGTGAGAAGGCATTCTCTCCCACAATTGCCTTGTTTGGCTGAATTATTATCCCCGTTAATCGAGATATAAGCTTAGATGTTATATAGAGTAAGCTTGTATTAATGCCTGTTCTTTTATTATAGAGCTTATGAAGCCCCATCACAACTTCCTCTAAAGCCGCGTTTCCAGCTCTCTCCCCGATTCCATTTACGGTAACGTGGATCTGACATGCTCCCCCGACAACTCCAGCCAGCGAGTTCGCAACGGCTAAGCCGAAATCATTGTGGCAATGCACGCTTAAAGGAGTTTTCAGTACGGTTTTTAGCTCCCGAATCATCTTCTCCATTCCATGCGGGGTCATTATTCCAACAGTGTCTGGAATATTTATTCTGTCAGCTCCAGCCTCCTCAGCTGCCTTACACACCCTCTTCAGAAAATCCATCTCAGTTCTAGTGGCATCCATAGGTGAGAATTCACATGTAGCTCCATGATCTTTTACATATTCAACCGAATTAACGGCGGCTTCCAAAACTTGCTCTCTAGTCATTCCTAGAGCATGCTTTATGTGAACATCAGATGTCGATATGAAAGTGTGAATGTATGGAACGTCGCATTTCAAAGCCGCGTCAATATCACTCTTTATTGTACGGGCTAAAGCACAGATCTCAGCCTTCAATCCAGCGTTGATTATCTCTCTGAAGGCTAGCCTCTCCCCTTTAGACGCTGATGGAAAACCAACCTCGATCGTGTCCACTCCAAGCCTATCGAGCTGCTGAGCTATCTCGAGCTTCTCTTCAGGAGTGAATGAGACGCCCGGCGTCTGCTCCCCATCCCTTAGGGTTGTATCAAATATGCGGATATAATCCATAATTTCACACTTCAATTCTCAAAATGAAACGATTTATGATCTCATCTCGACAATCTTCTGAGCTATCGCCTCACCCATCTCCATAGTCTTTAGGTTCCCTCCAAAATCCGGTATTGTTAAGCCTTCTTTCAGCACTTGAGACACCCCCCATTCGACGCTCTCAGCTGCTTTTAAGCAGAGCGGATCGTCGTATCTTTCGCTGAGCCACTCAAGCATCATTTTGGCGGCAAGCATCATTGAGCATGGATTAGCGGTATGCTTGCCCACCCTCGTTGGCGCGGAGCCGTGGACAGGTTCAAAAATGGCGAAGTCATCACCTATATTTCCTCCCGGAGCCATGCCAAGCCCGCCGACGAGCTGAGCTGCTTCATCTGACAAAATATCGCCAAACATATTTGTAGTTACGATGACATCGTACTTCTGAGGTTCCTTTATGAGCCTCATGGAGGCGGCGTCAACGTACTGCTCATTAAAACTCACATCTGGATATTCCCTTGCAACCTCTCTGCAGACTTGAGCGAAAAACCCGCATGTCTTCTTCATCACGTTTGCCTTATGGATAGCCGTTACTTTTTTCTTCTTATTCCTCTTCAAGGCTAGCTCAAATGCCTTTCTCGCTATACGTTGACATCCCCTTCTAGTTATCACCCTCAACCCAACTGTGACATCATCGTTTAAGTTGAACTCAAAACCCTTATAGAGCCCCTCAGTATTCTCTCGCACAAAAACTAAGTCTATATCATTCCTTAAACATGGAACTCCAAGGTAAGACTTTATCGGTCGAATATTTGCGTAGAGATCAAACATCATTCGAAGCCTAACGATCACGTCCGCGGCTGTCTCGCCTACAGGTCCCTTAAGGCAGACATGAGATCCCTTAATGGCATCTATGGTTTCCTCTGGAAGAGCTATTCCTCTCTTCTCCAAGCAAGAGTCACCTGCCTCTAACTCGGCGAATTCCAGCTTTATGCCTATCTTCTTCTGAACCGCATTCATCACGATAAGCGTTGTTTCCGTTAGTTCTGGGCCTATGCCATCTCCAGGTATCAACGCGACTTTATACTTCACTTATTTCCCTCCAATCTTCTTTTTTAAATGATTGATTAATCCCCCATCTTTTAGAATTTCAAGAATGAATTCGGGAAGCCTAACAGCCTTCATTACTTCACCTTTAGTCTCATTCAATATTTCTCCCTTCTCTAGATTCACAGTTAAGAAGTCTCCATCATTTACTGCCTTAGAGATTCCGGGAGTCTCAAGAACAGGCAATCCAATATTTATGGCGTTCCTATAAAATATTCGGGCAAAGAATTCTGCTAGGACGCATCTAACACCAGCATATTTCAGAGCTATGGGAGCCTGCTCTCTGCTTGATCCGCATCCAAAGTTTTTACCCGCAACCAGTATTATGCCTTCCTTAGCCTTATCCGCAAAGCTCGGATCCATCCCTTCCATCGCATGTTTAGCGAGTTCCTTAGGATCTAACGTTGTCAGATATTTGCTTGGAATGATCACATCAGTGTTTATGTCATCTCCGAAAACTATCGCTTCGCCCACTATCTTCATCATTAATCCTCCAGATACTCAATTGGGTCTACTATTCTCCCAGCTAGAGCGGAAGCCGCAACCGTAATTGGAGATGCGAGGTAAATCTCAGCTTCGGGGCTGCCCATTCTCCCGATGAAATTCCTATTCGATGAACTTATACAAACTTCCCCTGGAGCTAGGAGTCCCATGTGTCCTCCGAAGCATGCTCCACAAGTCGGATTTGTCACAAGCGCGCCTGCTTCGATAAATGTCTCTATTAAACCCTCCCTTAATGCTTGCAAATAGATCTTTCTCGAAGCAGGTGTGATGATCATTCTGACGCCTTTGCTGATTCTTCCTCTTCCAAGTATTTCAGCCGCCGCCCGCAAGTCCTCGATCCTCCCATTCGTGCATGATCCTATAAATGCTTGGTCGATCTTCACGTCCTCCACAGACTTAACGGGCTTAACATTGTCAACTGCATGTGGACAGGCGATCATAGGTTCAATGCGGCTCACATCTATCTTCAAAGTTTTCTCATAATCCGCGTCTTGATCGCTTTTTAATGGTTCAAATGGTCGTCCCGCCAGCTTTTCAACGTATCTTAAAGTTTTCTCGTCAGGATTAACTAATCCAGCCTTAGCACCCATCTCAACAGCCATATTACATAGAGTCATCCGTTCGCCTATGCTTAATTTACTGATCGTAGATCCTGTGAACTCCACAGCCTTGTATGTAGCTCCAGACACCCCGATCAAGCTTATAACATACAATATTAGGTCCTTCGCTGCCACGTGCTTCCTAAGAGACCCGCAAAAGTTAACTTTTATAGATGAGGGAACCCTGAGCCATATCTCTCCAGTGGCGAATACCGCCGCCATCTCGGTTGAGCCTATACCAGTTCCGAATGCACCTAAAGCCCCATAAGTACATGTATGCGAGTCAGCTCCAACTATGAGGTCTCCGGGAAGCACATGTCCCTCTTCAACCATGACTTGATGGCATACTCCGCCACGTCCTATGTCATAGAAAAATTTTATAGACTGTTCCTCAGCGAATCTTCTCATTATCTTATGAAGCTCAGCTGACTTAACGGTATCTGCTGGTACTTGATGATCTTGAATTAGAACTATCCTCTCATTATCCCATACTTTCGGTATGCCTATCTCCCTGAACGCTTTTATTGCTAGGGGTCCTGTGATCTCATTAGCCATCGCAGTATCCACTCTAGACTGCACTATCTCACCGGGCTTAACCTCATCTCTCCCCGAAGCTCGAGCTAGGATCTTCTCAGCGAGGTTCATACACTTAGTACTTCCGTTTACTTTTGGATTCCAGATGTTTTTCTGATGAATCTGCCTACTTTCTCAAGTGGATGTTTTTCAATTTCTTCCATGAGCCTCTTAAGATTCTTCTCTCCTGTTCTATGCTCCTCAATCCATTCTTTGGCGAATCCTCCGTTCTGAACGTATTCGGCGGCTCTTCTCATGTTCTCCTTAACATGCTTATCTATTATCTTCGGTCCAACAGTTAATCCGCCATATTTTGCAGTATCTGAAACTGCCCTAAGCATTCCTGTTATACCTTTCTCATAGATCAGATCCATAATGAGCTTTGCTTCGTTGCATGCTTCAAAGTATGCTAGCTCCGAAGGATATCCATTCTCAACAAGAACTTCGAATCCGCTTTTTATCAGCTCTACAAGTCCTCCAACCAGAACTGTCTGCTCACCTATTAAGTCGCTTTCAGTTTCATCCTTAAATGTGGTCTCCATCACCCCAGCTCTAGTACAACCTAGGGCCTTAGCGACCGCCAAGGCTGTTTCTTTAGCTCTCCCAGACCAATCCTGATAAACAGCGATTAACGCGGGAACTCCGAATCCTTCTTTGTATGTTTCTCTAAGCCTCACCCCAGGGCTCTTCGGAGCGACCATTATCACGTCGACATTTTTGGGCGGAACGATCTGCTTGAAGTGTATGTTGAACCCATGTGCGAAATCCAGCGTCTTTCCCTCAGACATGTGAGGCGCTATCTTTTCTTTATAGACTGATGGCTGAATCATATCTGGAATCAGCATGAAGATTACGTCAGCTCTCTCCGCGGCTTCTGAGATTGGATAAACCTTAAATCCATCTTTCATAGCTTTCTTCCAGGAAGCCCCTTCAGGCCTAACTCCGATTATCACGTTTAATTCGGAGTCCCGCATATTCTGTGCTTGCGCATGTCCTTGGCTACCATATCCAATGACCGCTATAGTCTTATCCCTGATCAGATCCAGCGATGCATCCTTATCAAAGTATATCTTCACCATTTTTATCTCCTCTCAGACTCCTTCATCTTAACCTCCTACAATCTATATCTTTATTCCGTTTTTGTTAGACCTCATCCTCTAGGAAGCGCAGTTATGCCCGTTCTTGCAAGTTCCTTCACGCCGAAAGTCTCCATAAGATCAATGAATGCTGTTATCTTCTCCAAGCTTCCAGTCATCTCCACAATTAATGAATCATGCGTCACGTCAACCATTTCTCCCTTTAAAGATCTCTGTATAATTTATCACATCTGATCTAACTGTGGGATTCGGAGTATTGATCTTGATCGAAGCTAGCTCCCTAGTCAGGGCGAATTTAGGATTCAATATGCTGACCTTAACTATATTGAGAAGTTTATTTAGCTGCCTAATTACTTGCTCAACTATCTTCTCATCACCTTTTATAGTTATCGTCATCGTGGACAGGTCTACCTGCTCAGACTCTCCGACAGTCATCGTTTCTATGTTGAAGCCTCGTCGCCTAAACATGTTTGAAGCTTGATATAATACGCCGGGCTTGTGTTCAACAATCGCGGAGATTATATATCTTTCATTTTCCTTCATTTTTCATCACTCCTTAATTATCTTCGTAATCCCTTCTCCTGGAGGAACCATTGGGAAGACGTTCTCTTCAGAGGAGATTGGAACATCTATTACGGTTGTAACGTCACTTCTTAGAGCTTCCTTAACGGCATTCTTGAATTCCGAAAGTGAGTCCACATAGATTCCTTGAGCTCCAAAGGCTTCTGCTAGCTTGACGAAATCAGGTGTTTTGCCTAAATCTATGGATGAGTATCGTCTATCGTAGAATAGCCTTTGCCATTGAGCAACCATTCCCAAGAACCTATTATCCATTATTATGACGATCACCGGAATCTTCTCGGTTACAGAAGTTGCTAAATCCTGCTCAGTCATGAGAAAGCTTCCGTCTCCCGCTATGTCCACAACTGGAACGTCTGGACATGCAACCTTCGCTCCAAGCGAGGCTGGAAATCCAAAACCCATAGTTCCAAGACCCCCAGAGCTTATGAAAGTTCTAGGCTTGTACATCTTTAAGTATAGGGCAGCCCACATCTGATTCTGCCCCACCTCCGTTGCTATTATTGCATCCACTGGCAATAACTTTCGGAGTTCCTTCATTAAACGTGGCGGGGATAAGTCCTCTCTTTCACTCATCTTCTCATGTTGTTGCTTAAGCTCTCTAATCTTCTCCATCCACGACGTTCTCTCTCTTTTCTTAAGTTTACGGAGCATTTCTCTACGTATCGCTTTCAAAGCTCTCTTTGCGTCTGCAACTATGGGCACGTATGGCTTAATATTCTTGCCCATCTCCGCAGCATCTATGTCAACATGTATTATCTTCGCATCTGGACAGAACTTCTCAACCTTTCCAGTTGTTCTATCTGAAAAACGCATTCCAACAGCGAGTAAGACATCAGCCTCGGAGACTATGAGGTTAGAAGCTATAGTTCCATGCATGCCCAAAAGTCCAAGAAAGAGTGGATGATTCTCAGGTATGCATCCTTTCCCCATAAGAGTTATTGCAACAGGTGCCTGTAGGAGCTCAGCGAGAGCAATAAGTTCAGAGGATGCGCCGGAAGCAATTACTCCTCCACCAGCTATTATAACTGGTTTCTCAGCGTTAGCTAGGAGATCAGCTGCCCTCTTCACTTGAAGTGGATGCGGATCATAATTCAACCTATAGCCTTGAATATCGATGTTATGATCAAACTCGATATCGTCAATCTCTGCCTGTATATCTTTAGGTATATCCACGAGCACAGGCCTAGGCCTTCCGCTAGAAGCTATATGGAAGGCAACCTTAACAATTCTAGGAATCTCCGAAGCCTTCAAGACCTGGAAGTTATACTTAGTTATTGGCGCAGTTATTCTCACTATATCTGTTTCTTGAAAGGCATCCTTGCCGATCATCGGTCTGGGAACCTGACCCGTGAAGGCCACAATCGGCGTTGAATCCATATATGCATTCGCTATTCCTGTAACTAGGTTTGTTGCGCCAGGACCTGAGGTAGCCATGCATACTCCGACTTTCCCACTTGCCCTTGCGTATCCGTCAGCTGCATGAGCTGCACATTGTTCGTGCCTCATTAATATATGTCTAATATTATTAGTGTCATAGAGTACGTCGTGGATTGGTATTATGGCTCCTCCCGGTATACCGAATATGACGTCGACGTTCTCTCTTCTTAGCGATTCTATTAGAGCCTCAGCTCCATTCATTTTGGTCATTTATTATAACCTCCTCTCATTCTCAACAAAAGTATGGATGAAATAGATTTCACGAGAATTAACGCGTTCCTTGGAAACTTTTAGTAAATTCTCTGTGAATGGTGATTCATTTGGGGAGGAAACGATTCCTCCATACCCGGTTATCCCTCACTTGTCTGTCCTCCTAGATGATGAAGCACTAAAGTGCTTACTAGATACATATTTATAAGCTTTTTGAAGGCTCCTCGTTTTCGCATGTATATTATGACTGCTCATCAGTAGATTCATTCCCTTCAGCATCGCCTCAACACTCGCCATCACTATGTCGCCGTGAGCACCCATAGCTGTGACAACGTGGTCTCCTCTGCTAAGCCTAACCGTTACCTCCACAAGAGCATCTGTCCCCCCCGTGATTGCATTCACGTGATACTCTTCGAGGCGAATAGGCTCAACTGCAGAAACAGCTCTCCTTATAGCCTGAATAGCTGCATCTACAGGTCCTATTCCAGTAGCAGCTTCGGTTAAATGATCACTATTAAGCTTCAGCTTCACAGAAGCAGTCGGCGTGACCTTATTTCCGGTTACCACGGTTAATTCTTCAAGTTCAATGGCGCTAGTTGCCGGAAGATTCATGACGGATTCAGCTATAGCGTACAAGTCAGCGTCGGTAATTAGTTTTCCTTTGTCCCCCAGCGCCTTTACTCTATTGAATATCTCCGATAATTGCTCCTCGTTTGGATGAATCTTCATTTCCTCAAGAGCCGCCTTTATTCCACGTGAACCAGCATGTTTCCCAACTGCAAGTCTCCTTCTTCTTCCAACAATCTCTGGGGATATAGGCTCATATGTTGAGGGCTCTGAAAGGATAGCATGCGTATGTATCCCAGATTCATGCGCAAACGCGTTTTCCCCGACTATCGCCTTATTCGGCTGAATAGACGTGTTGGTAAGTCTCGAGATTAAAAGAGAAGCGTCATAAATCTTCTCTGTTTTTATAGAGGTCTCAACATTATAGAGAATCTTTAGCGAGACTACAACCTCTTCTAAAGCTGCGTTTCCAGCCCTCTCACCTAGACCATTTACTGTGACGTGAACTTCATCCGCGCCTGCATTAAGAGCGGCTATGGAGTTTGCAACGGCCATTCCGAAGTCGTCATGGCTGTGAACTCCGAGAGTTACATCTGGGAAGGCTTCTTTTAGTTCTGAATAGAACTCATATGCTCTTTCAGGTGTTAGAACACCCACCGTATCGCATGGTGTAATTCTGTCAGCTCCAGCAGATACAGCTACGTTTATCATTTCCTTAATGAACTCTAAATTTGTCCTAGTTGAGTCTTCAAGCCCAAACTCAACGATAAGTCCAAGATCCTTTGCGTATCTAATGCTTCGGGACGTTAAATCTAAGATCTCATTTCTCGTCTTCTTCAGTTTATGCCTTATATGAAGATCTGATGAGGGAATCACGAGAAATACAGAGTCCGCCCCGCTCTTCGCAACAGCATCTATATCTTTCTTCACTCCTCTTGCAAAGCTACAGATCTCAGCTTTGAGATTCTCTTTGGATATTAGAGTTATGGCCTCCATCTCACCTGGGGACGCCGCTGCAAATCCAGCCTCGATCACATTTACTCCAAGATCATCTAGTTTCCTTGCTATCTTCAGTTTCTTCTCGGGGGTTAAAGAAATTCCAGGCATCTGCTCGCCGTCTCTTAGCGTAGTGTCAAAAATCAAGATCTTCTCTGCAAATCTATTCGATAAAGCGATACCCCATTTTCAGCAACCTCAAACCATCATAGCATGATAATGTTATATAAAAGCTTTTTGGATCATTGGCTCTTATAAGAATGAATCTTGAATTCAACAGTCTAAACTTGAATAAACTGTTCAAATAGACCCTAAAGCCAAAAAGTTTAAGAGTTTACAATGAGAGAAGTTGTAGGGTCTACATTGAGAAGCGAGGCAGTTAAACGCGGGATCGAAAGAGCTCCCCAAAGAAGCATCTGGAAATGCCTAGGCGTCACGGATGAAGATTTTGATAAACCCTTCATAGGTATCGCTAATAGCTTCGCCGAGTCTGTTCCCGGTCACATGCACCTCAACAAGCTCGCAAAATATATTAAGGCAGGAATTCGATCAGCAGGCGGAGTTCCATTCGAGTTCAACACGATAGCTCTCTGTGATGGAATAGCAATGGGACATATAGGCATGCATTACTCTCTGCCTTCAAGAGAGATAATAGCGGATTCAATCGAGGTTGTCGTTGAGGCGAACAGATTTGACGGATTAGTTTTGCTAACCAACTGCGACAAGATAACTCCTGGAATGATGATGGCCGCGGCTAGACTTAACATTCCGTCAATCGTGGTGACCGGAGGCCCTATGCTCTCCGGAGTATATAAGGGAAGAAAGGTCGATGTAACTTCGATCTTCGAGGCGGTAGGCGAAGTAACAGCTGGAAAAATGTCTGAAGAAGAGCTGAAGAAGATAGAGGACATAGCCTTTCCGGGAAGCGGGTCATGTAACGGGATGTACACCGCAAATACCATGGCTTGCATAGCTGAATCTATAGGCCTCTCACTTCCAGGATGCGCATCGTCGCTTGCAGTTTCATCTCAGAAAGCTAGAATCGCAAAGAAGAGCGGGGAAAGAATAGTTCATATGGTTAAAGAAGATCTTAAACCTTCAGATATTCTGACTAGAGAGGCATTTGAGAACGCTATAGTTGTGGATATGGCTCTTGGCGGGTCAACAAATGCTGTTCTGCACTTAACTGCTATAGCGAATGAAGCCAAGGTCTCTCTGCCTCTCGAGATCTTTGACGAGATTGCAAGAAGAACTCCACACATATGTGACATGAGACCAGCCGGACCGCATGACTTAGCTGAGCTTGAAGCGGCAGGGGGAATTCCAGCAGTGATGAAGATTCTAAAGAACATTCTCAATCTAGACGCCATGACAGTAACTGGCCGCTCAGTATGGGAGAATATTAAAGATGCGACTGTCTATGACTTGGAAGTTATACGTCCACTTGACAATCCAGTCCACAAGCAAGGTGGGATAGCAGTGCTTAAAGGGAACCTGGCACCGAACGGCGCTGTACTCAAAGTTACAGCTGTTCCGCCTAAGATGCTCACGCATAGAGGACCAGCAAGAGTCTTTAATTCTGAAGAAGAAGCCATGAAAGCTATCTTGAACAAGGAAATCAATGAGGGAGATGTAATCATTATTCGATACGAGGGACCTAAGGGAGGTCCAGGAATGAGAGAGATGCTCTCTCCAACGGCTGCCATAGCTGGTATGGGGCTAGTTGAGTCTGTTGCATTATTAACTGACGGAAGATTCTCAGGTGCAACTAGGGGTCTATGCATAGGGCATATATCTCCTGAGGCGGCGGCTGGAGGCCCCATAGCGGTGGTGAAAGATGACGATGAAATAAGTATCGATGTTCCCAAAAGAGCGCTTAATATAGAAATAGATAAAGAAGAAATGAGGCGTAGGCTTTCAGTGTGGAAACCCAAGCCGCCAAAGATAAATAAAGGATATTTGCGCAGATACTCGTTTCTTGTACAATCAGCCGATAAAGGTGGAACCTTTAGAACTCCCTAAAGTGTGAGGTAATCTTGAAATTCGATTTAACTATCGCGTTGGCCGATAGGCCTGGTCAGCTCATTAAAGCTCTTAAACCAATCGCAAAGTACGGCGGAAATATAATCTCCATAATTCATGAACGTGAGAATCCCTCAGATGGATTCGTTCCCGTCAGCCTCGTCGTTGATTTCCCCTCAAAATGGAATTTGCAGAAAACAATCAGTGATTTAAGAAATATGGGGATCACCATCATCCGAGCTGAGGAAATAGTCGATACATCTCGCATTATAGCCATTTTAGTGGGTAAAGCGAACCTGAAAGATATAATCCAGAGAGGAATAAAAAACGCGAAAATTATAGGATTTGAGGTTTCAGATCCAGTATCTGAAGATGCATGCTTAAAGCTTGAGATCGAAGTTCCGACGAGACTTCTTGATGAGACTCTGGAAAACCTTAGGAGAATGGCGGAATCGGAAGGCTCGCTTATAATACTTCCAATATAGCGTAAGGAGGAAGTGTTGTTGAATGTTATAATTGCCGGCTTTGGCTTCATCGGCAGAAAACTTGTGAGAACGTTCCACAAAAAGATAGATCTTATAAAAAATGTGGATTCAAAATTCAAGATCATCGGAGTTTCAGACAGTAAAGGCTACCTATACGACTTAAATGGACTTGATCTCAAAAAGCTCAGCTCTGTGAAAAGGCTATCAGAATACTCTGAAGAATATAAAGAAGGCAGATCAACTGAGGAAATGATTGAGAAGGGAGAAGCAAACCTGATGATTGAAGTGACTCCCACAAACGTTAATGATGGAGAGCCAGGTCTCTCCTTCATGAAGGCAGCTCTCAAAAAGGGGATTCACGTAGTTACATCAAACAAGGGGCCGCTTGTCGTGGCCTTTAGGGAGCTTACAAGCCTAGCTAAGAGGAATGATTGTTTTCTTCTCTATGAAGGTACTGTTGCCGGAGCTATACCAATCTTCTCCCTCATTAAAAGATGTCTTCAAGGAGATACGATACGAAGAATTATGGGAATACTGAATGGAACAACAAATTATATCCTTTCAAGAATGTACTTTGAAGGAACAAGCTTTGAGCTGGCTTTGAAGGAAGCCCGGGAAAGAGGGCTTACCGAGCGAGATCCATCATATGATGTTGATGGAATAGATGCAGCCTGTAAGGCAGTAATCCTTGCAAACGCATTAATGAACAGAAACGTAAAGTTTAAGGATGTTAAAAGAACAGGAATAAGAAGAGTTACTCAAGAGGCTATAAGTCTGGCTAAAAAGTCAAAATTTGCCATAAAGCTCGTCAGCATGATTGATAAGCGCATAGAAGTGTCTCCAAAGCTCGTTCCAATAAATCATCCCCTATGCGTCCATAGCACGTTGAATGCTATTCATATAGAGACAGACTTGGCAAGAGAGATTACATTGATAGGTCGCGGCGCTGGAGAAGAGACGGTCTCAGCCGTTCTGAATGACGTGCTAACAGTGATAAAAGAAACGGCATCCTCGGTCTAGGAAGATTTAAAGGAAAATGAGACATCGTAAAGGCTATCAAAACAATTTATAGGCTCATCTATGAATACTCTAAAGTAATCCTTAAATATATGCTTTCCTTACTTTGTGAAGCCTAAAGGAAGGGATCCTCATAAATATGGCGGAAATGCCGATAATATTAATATATTTAACTATCCTTTGTCCATCGGAGAGGCGGGGACGATTATCTCTCCGGTGGTGAAGTCTAAATGGAGGCCGTTTGAAGAGGCTGATATGAATTGATTAGTTCAGAAGATGCATTCTTCATACAAAAGGCAATGTTTGAAGAGAAGGGACTTGTCAGACAGCATCTAGATTCATATAATGAATTCGTAGAGCATGGGATTCAGCAAGTTATTGATGAGATAAATGGAATAGATATAGAGGTTCCAGAAGGCCCCTACAAGATAAAGTTTGGCCGAGTTTTTATAGTTAGAGAAGTTGAAAACGATGTGATCTATGGTCCCTATGTAACTGAGGTTGACGGAACACGCCACGAAATATATCCCATGGAAGCTCGATTGAGAAATCTCACATATGCTATGCCTCTATCAGTGGAGATGACGCCGGTAATAGATGGAAGAGAACGCGTAGATTTGAAAGAGCTAGTCTACATCGGCGATTTGCCTGTAATGCTGAAGTCCAAGTTCTGTCTCCTTTCCGGACTTTCAGAAGAAGATTTAATAAGGCATGGGGAGGACCCGCTGGATCCGGGAGGATACTTCATAATTAACGGCTCTGAGCGGGTAATTGTAGCGATTGAGGATTTAGCTCCGAATCGTATTCTTACAGATATAGATACAAGCGGAGCCAACCCGGTGTATGAGGCTAAAGTTTTCTCTACAACTGTGGGGTTCAGAGCAAGAATCGAGCTACGTATCAAATCTGACGGGCGCATAAATGTGTCGGTTCCAGGAGTATCTACAGAGATTCCATTTATCATACTTATGAGAGCGCTCGGTTTAGAGTCAGATAAAGAGATAGCTGAGGCAATCTCGCTTGATGAGGACGTTCAAGGCGAGCTAGAGGCACCATTTGACGCCGCTGAAGGCATTGATACTGTTGAGGATGCCCTCTTATTTATCGGAAACAGAGCCGCATATGGTCAGATAAGAAGTTATCGTCTAGCAAAAGCTGAAAATATAATTGACAAGAATCTTCTTCCCCACGTTGGAAGGACGAAGGAATTCAGAAGAGAAAAAGCCTTCTTTTTAGGAGAGATGGCTCGGCGAGCCATAGAACTGAAGCTCGGAAGACGGAAGCCGGATGATAAGGATCACTTCAAGAATAAACGTTTGAGGCTCGCTGGTCCGCTTCTATCCGATCTCTTCCGAGTTGCATTCAGAAATCTCTGCCGCGACATCAAATACCAGCTTGAAAGAATGGGGGCAAGGAGAAGAATGCTTGGCATATCAATAGCGGTTAGGCCTGGAATAGTCACTGATAAAATTCAGCACTCACTCGCGACTGGAAACTGGGGTAGGGGGCGTGTAGGAATAACGCAGCTCCTAGATAGAACCAACATGATATCTACTTTTAGCCATCTCAGAAGGCTTCAATCCCCCCTCAGCCGAAGCCAACCTAACTTTGAAGCCCGCGATCTTCATGCTACTCATTGGGGCAGGCTATGCCCGAATGAGACTCCTGAAGGCGCAAACTGTGGATTAGTTAAAAATCTTGCTCTTTCAGCAGTGATTTCAGTAGGCTATGACCCGGAAAAAGTTAAACAGATACTTTATGAAAGAGGAGTAGTCCCGCTTGCAGAGGCAAGTAGAGAGTTGAAGATTTCCGGAGCTAAAGTCTTCGTCGATGGTTGCCCAATCGGATATCACTCTTTTCCACGTAAACTTGTGAAAGAATTGAGAGAAGCTAGAAGGAGAGGAGATCTCTCCTCTGAAATAAACGTTGCATACTTCTCCAAGATTAATGGAAGTAATGATGAAGTTTATGTGAACTGTGATGAGGGAAGAGTTAGGCGGGCACTTATAATCGTCGAGGATGGTGAGCCAAAGTTAGGACCCGAAGAGATAGAGAAGGTTAAGAAAGGAGAATGGAAGTGGGAGGACCTCATAAAACGCGGCATTATCGAATATTTGGATGCTGAGGAGGAGGAGAATGCATTAATAGCTCTTGATCCTAAAGACGTAACTTCGGAGCATACACATCTAGAGATAACGTCTTATTCAATCTTTGGGATATGTGCCTCCCTTATACCATATGCTGAGCATAATCAATCTCCCCGTAACTCTTATGAGTCGGCGATGGCGAAGCAGGCTCTCGGCATCTATGCGTCAAACTTCCCGTTCAGAGTTGACTCACGTGCTCACATACTTCACTATCCTCAAATACCGATAGTTCAGACTAAGCCGATGGAGATCATAGGCTATGACCTCCGTCCTTCAGGGCAAAACTGTATTGTAGCTGTACTTTCGTTTGAAGGATATAATATGGAGGACGCTCTAATATTCAACAAAGCCTCGATAGAAAGGGGACTTGCACGGTCAACTTTCTACAGAATTTACGAAGCTGAATGTCTCCACTATTTAGGAGGATTAAGAGATGAGATTAGGATACCGGAGCCTGGAATTCGGGGATACCGTGGAGAACAGTATTACCGCTTCCTAGAAGAGGACGGCATAGTCGGCGTTGAATCTGAAGTCTCCGGGGGAGACGTCCTTATAGGTCGAGTAAGCCCGCCGCGTTTCCTTGAAGAGTACAAAGAGTTTGAGATAAGAGGTCCAAGTATGAGGGATTCCTCTATTAGTATGAGACCCTCCGAGAAGGGAACGGTTGATGCTGTATTTCTGTCCGAAACGAATGAGGGAAACAAGCTTGTTAAAGTTAGAGTGAGGGATGAACGTATTCCAGAAATAGGGGATAAATTCGCTTCTCGCCATGGTCAAAAAGGAGTTATAGGAATGATAATTCCTCAAGAAGATATGCCCTTCAGCGTTGACGGAATAGTTCCTGACATCATAATAAATCCACACGCCTTTCCATCTAGAATGACTATCGGCCAGTTCTTAGAATCGCTCGCTGGGAAGGTAGGCGTGGCTCAAGGAAAAATAATCGATGGAACTCCATTTGCAGGTGCAAAGGGAGACGCACTCAAGAAGGCGCTTATCGACTTAGGTTTCAGCTATACTGGCCGAGAAGTTCTCTATAATGGTATAACAGGAGAAAAGTATGAAGCTGAGGTATTCATGGGAGTAATCTATTACCAGAAGCTTCATCATATGGTCTCTGACAAGATCCATGCGAGGGCTAGAGGGCAGGTTCAGATGTTAACTAGACAACCGACTGAGGGACGTGCTAGGGGCGGAGGATTAAGATTCGGGGAGATGGAGCGGGACTGCCTAATCGGACATGGAGCTGCAATGCTGCTTCACGATAGACTTTTAGAAGAATCAGACAAGTACACGCTCTACGTATGCGAGAACTGCGGCTATATCGCATACTATGATATGAGACAGCGAAAATATGTCTGTAGAATCTGCGGGGACAAGGCTAAGATCTCCCCGGTTCAAGTTTCCTACGCCTTTAAGCTTCTACTTCAAGAGCTTATGAGTCTCTGCATCTCTCCAAGATTAATTCTTAAAGAGAGGGCGTAAAGATGGCTGTTGAAGAATCTTACGGAAAAGTTATTGATGCCATCCGCTTCGGAGTCTTTTCTCCTCAAGAGATACGTAAGCTCTCAGTTGCAGAAATAAAAACCGCGGATACATATGATGAAGACGGAGCGGTAATACCCTCCGGTCTAATGGATAATAGACTTGGAGTTCTAGAGCCGGGGCAAAGATGCGGGACATGCGGTAATACAGCAACAAAGTGTCCAGGCCATTTTGGTCACATCGAACTAGCTGTTCCAATAATACATGTCGAGTTTACTAAGAGCATCCATGATCTTCTTCAAGCGTTCTGCAGAAACTGTGGTAGGATCTTGCTCGACGATAAGAGTATATTAAAGGCTAAGGCTCGGAGCGAGAAGGCTGAGAAGCTACTCGGTGAAGTTCCGAACTCCTTTCACTATCATCTCCTTGAGCAAGCCAAATCAACGATGCAATGTCCTCACTGCGGAGCGAAGCAATACAAGATAGAATTCGTTAAGCCTACAATCTTCTATGAACATACAGAGAAAGGTGTACAGCGGCTAACCGCAAGCATGATAAGAGAGAGATTCGAGAGAATACCTAATAAGGATCTAAGAATTTTAGGATACGATCCCGAGCATGCTCGTCCAGAATGGATGATACTTCAAGTTCTTCCAGTCCCCCCAGTCTATGTTAGACCGTCGATCACCCTAGAGTCTGGAATCAGATCTGAGGATGATCTTACCCACAAACTTGTAGATGTCATTAGAATAAATGAAAGACTTAAAGAGAACTTGGAAGCTGGAGCTCCGACACTTATAATCCAAGACTTAACAGAGCTTCTTGAGTATCACGTAACAACATATTTCAATAATGAATCCTCCGGCATCCCTCCAGCCAGGCATCGTTCCGGACGAGCTTTGAAGACTCTATCACAACGACTTAAGGGAAAAGAGGGAAGATTCAGAACAAATCTATCTGGAAAACGCGTTGATTTCTCAGCACGCACAGTTATAAGCCCAGATCCAAACATTGACATTAATGAAGTTGGAGTTCCCTTAGAAATAGCTAAGAAGCTTTCCGTTCCAGAAAAAGTTACACCTTGGAATATCGAGGAGATGAGAAAACTAATCATCAACGGACCGGAAAAGTATCCTGGAGCTTTATATCTTGTGAGACCAGACGGTAAGCGGGTTAGGTTAGAATTTGTTCTTGATAGGGAGAAGATTGCTGAGTCACTAGAGCCCGGATTCGTCATCGAGAGACATCTGCGAAATGGAGATATAGTAATATTTAATAGGCAACCATCCCTCCACCGAATGTCTATAATGGCGCATTACGTTAAAGTTCTTCCCTATAAGACTTTTCGTCTTCATCTCTGCGTTTGCCCACCATATAATGCGGATTTCGACGGAGACGAAATGAACCTGCATGTTCCTCAGAGCGAAGAGGCCCAGACCGAGGCCCGAATTCTCATGCAAGTTCAAGATCAGATTCTTTCTCCAAGATTTGGAGGCCCAATAATAGGTGCTATTAGAGACTTCGTAACGGCTGCTTATCTCCTTACCCGAAAATCTACTCTTCTCACCAAGAAGGAGGTCTGTAAGCTTTTAATGGCAGCCGGATATGAAGGCGAGATTCCTGAGCCAGCAATAAAGAAGCCCAAAAAGCTATGGACTGGCAAGCAGATATTTAGTCTCTTTCTTCCAAAAGATTTCAGCTACACTCTTAAGGCTAGCATATGTAGAAACTGTGATGTTTGCTTGCATGAGAAATGCCCATACGACGCATATGTAGTAATAAAGAATGGAGAGTTAATATGTGGAGTAATAGATAAAAACTCTATAGGAGCTGAGAAGTCCGAAAGCATTCTACACAGGCTTATAAAAGATTATGGAACAAAATCTGCAAGGAAATTTCTCAACAGCATAGGCAGACTTCTCACACGGTTCATAACCATGCGCGGCTTCTCATTCTCCTATGAGGAACTCAATCTCTCCTCAGAGGTTAAGAAGGAGATCAGAAATGTGATAAGCCTAGCTGAGAGGAAGGTCTCAGAATTCACCGAACAGCTACATAAAGGAACGCTGGAACGGCTTCCCGGATTAACCCTTGAAGATTCATTTGAGATATACGTTATGAATGAACTGGCTAAGGCCAGAACTAAGGCTGGAGATATTGCAGATGCCGATCTAAGCATGAATAACTCCGGAGTGATAATGACGAGAAGCGGAGCTAGAGGCTCTACAATTAATATCGGCCAGATGACTGCATGTTTGGGGCAACAATCAGTACGCGGTAAAAGAATCATAAGAGGCTACATGAACAGGGCTCTCCCACACTTTAAAGTCGGAGATGCTTCGCCTAAAGCCCGCGGCTTCGTCTACTCATCTTATCGAGATGGACTAGATCCCATAGAGTTTTTCTTCCACGCTATGGGTGGAAGAGAGGGACTTGTAGACACTGCAGTGCGAACCCAGCAGAGCGGATATATGCAGAGAAGACTAATAAACGCTATGGAACACCTTAGAGTTGAATATGACGGCACCGTCAGAAACTCAACTGGAGATATTATACAGTTCAAATATGGAGAGGATGGAGTTGATCCTGCGAAGAGTGATCATGGAAAGGCGGTAAATGTTGCACGGCTCATCGATCAGATAAAGCTAATTGATGAGGGAAGAAAACCAGCCTCTAAAGAATATATGAAGAAACAATTAGAAAAAGTGAAGGATCAGCTAACACCTTTACTTCTAGATGAGCTTGAAACCAATCTTTCACATGTGAAGCTAAGCAAAAAGGGGGTGGATTTGGCGATCAGATCAACAGTTGAACACTACAGGCGTTCTCTCGTTGAACCTGGAGAAGCTATTGGAATCGTGGCAGCTCAATCAATCGGTGAACCTGGCACCCAGATGACCCTTAGAACCTTCCATTACGCAGGTGTCAGAGAAATGAATGTAACGATAGGTTTACCGCGTCTCATCGAGATAGTTGACGCGAGAAGAAAACCGTCAACACCAATCATGACGATATACTTGAATAAAGAGTACAGCGGGAGTAGAGAGAAAGCAACGGAAGTCGCGCAAAGAATTCTTTACACGACTGTTGAAGATGTTGCCTCTGAAGTCTTCATCAACCCGGAGACTGGAGGAATAATCATAGAGACAGACCCCGTGAAAATGAAGGAAAGAGGTGTAACGATTAACGATTTAGTTGAAGTTTTGGAGAAACAAAAGTATCTCGTGAAGGTAAAAGACGGTAAAATCTTCGTTGACTCGAAGAAACCTGTAGATCCAAGGAAGCTTCTAGGTCAGATATCATCAATGCACATTAAGGGAATTCCGGGAATCAAGAGAATACTCGTTTCTGAAGAGGAGGGAAGATGGATCATAAGGACGGACGGCTCAAATCTGCCAAAAGTTCTTGAGATTGAAGGGGTCGATCCGACGAGGACTACTACTAATAACATTCACGAAATAGCGGAGACTCTTGGAATAGAGGCTGCCAGAAACGCTCTTATAAGAGAGGCGTCATCAGTACTTGAAGAGCAAGGACTTGATGTGGATATTCGGCACATAATGCTCGTAGCCGATATCATGACTGCAACTGGCGAGGTTAGACAGATAGGTAGGCATGGAGTAAGCGGAGAGAAGGCAAGCGTACTAGCCCGGGCAGCATTTGAGATAACGGTTCCAAATATTGTTGAAGCCGCCGTTAGGGGAGAGACCGATAACCTTAAAGGCGTTACCGAAAATGTAATAGTTGGTCAATTCATTCCCATAGGTACAGGATTAGTTGACATCTACATGTCCGCTATGCCATCGAAAAGCGAGGTGAAATCCAGTGGTGAATCTTGATCAAGCATTGGGAGTCACTGTAAAGACGGGAAAAGTTTTATTCGGTGCGAACTCAACCATAAAAAATGTTATGACGGGAAAAGTTCGGCTAGTAGTATTAGCATCTAACTGCCCAGATAGTATCAGAAAAGATGTGGAGAAATACTGTAAAATTTCAAGAATCCCTCTAGTTGTATCCCCAAGAAATAATACAGAGCTAGGTAGAGCCTGTGGAAAACTTTTCTCTATCTCGGTTCTAGCCGTAAGGGATCCTGGAGACTCAGACATACTAGAAGTGGTGAAAGAAAAGAATGTCTAAGGGAATAAAAATCACGAATCGTGAATTACAGTTCATATCGCTATTCGAAAGCATCACCGGAGCAACCGTAAGAGATTGCATAATAGATGATGAGAATAACCGGGTGATCTACGTTGTGAAGGAAGGCGAAGCAGGAATAGCCATCGGAAAACGAGGGAAAAATATAATTTTGCTTGAGAAGATGACTGGAAAAAAGCATGAAGTCATCGAATTCTCTGATAATCCGGCGGCATTCATAAGAAACGCTCTGCGCCCAGCTAGGCTTAGAGAGATACGGATAACTCAAAGAACTGATGGAAAGAAGATAGCGGTCGTCTCAGTAGATCCGAGAGACAAGGGGATAGCCATCGGAAAGAATGGAAAGAATGCTGAAAGAATCAGATTCTTAGCTAAACGATACTTTGATATAAGTAACATTTCTATACTCTGAAAAACCTTAAGCGTTTCTACACTAGACAAGTCCAAAAAATAGAAATATTTAAGAATGTTCTTTCATCACTGCTTTATTAACAAGTGTGAGAGGGAAAACTCGGTGGGTAAGTCTCCTAAGGGAATGTTCGCCGCTAGAAAACTACGCCTAAACAGGAAGAAGTGGAGATGGAGTGATATTGACTATAAACGGCGTAAACTTAGACTAGATGTTAAATCAGATCCTCTCGAAGGCGCTCCGATGGCCCGCGGAATAGTCCTAGAAAAAGTTGGACGCGAAAGCAAACAGCCAAACAGCGCCATAAGAAAATGTGTCCGCGTTCAGCTCATAAAGAATGGAAAAGTTATAACTGCCTTCCTTCCGGGAGACGGAGCATTAAACGTTGTTGATGAGCATGATGAAGTGATCGTTGAAGGAATCGGCGGTTCACAGGGCGGCGCGATGGGAGATATTCCAGGGATCAGATGGAAGGTTAGCTTAGTCAACGACGTTTCTCTTAAAGAACTCGTTTTAGGAAAAAAGGAGAAGCCTCTGCGATAAGCCTCTATACCCAAGCAATTTCTGTTTCTTAGACCATAAAAGTTAATCAGCAGACCACGTCATGGACGATATCTTCTTTATAATCTCCAGCCTCTGTCTTGAGTTTTTATACCTTAACGGAAAGTGTTTTCTAACGGGTGTAATCAGCAAATGTAAGATTCTATTCTTTGCATCATCCCATATCTCAATCATATCTTTCTTAATCTGGAGATCTGAGCACTCTCTTATTACCTCATAAAGATCGCTGAATTCCTCATTTGTTTTGGAGAGCAAAATGCGGTCATCAATCTTGAGTGCGTAAACTTTCATCCTCCTCTTTTTTATGCATTTTCTAACTAAATCGTATATTCTGTTGATGTCAGTCTCTATATCGGTTATTGCCCCATAGTTGCTATTTGATCTTAAGAAGCTCTCCACCAAGGTTTCAACAAGCTTATTAAGATTTTCATCTTTCTCTTCAAATTCTTCCTCCACTCTCTCTTTTAGAGGAAAATCTTTACTCATCAATGTTCACTTGAAAGCGATCTTGAATGGAATATTTACTTCTTTTCAGATAAAAGATTAATGGGTTTTTACTTCTTAAGCAACATCTAGCATAGCATAAAATAAATTAGGAAATAGGGTTTGAATAAAGAGTGTGGAGGATATCTAATATGGAGCAAAGGAAAGTAGTGACTTTTGGGGAGATAATGCTTCGCCTCTCCCCTCCCAAGTTTCTCAGATTTGTCCAGACTAGATCATTTGAAGCAATATATGGTGGAGGAGAAGCAAACGTAGCTATCGCCCTAGCAAACTTCGGAGTTCCCGTTGATTACGTAACTAGGCTTCCCCCACATGAGATTGGCGATGCTTGCATAAACTATCTGCGCCAATTTGGAGTTGGGGTTGATAAGATTATCAGAGGCGGGGAGAGAATAGGCATATACTTCCTAGAGGTAGGGGCTATTCAAAGAGGAAGCAAGGTGATCTATGATAGATCTAATTCTTCATTTGCAACTATCCAGCCGGGGATGATTGATTGGGAAAGAGTCTTCTCAGATGCTTGCTGGTTCCACTGGACCGGAATCACCCCCGCAATAAGCAAGGGAGCCGCTGAAGCATGCTTAGAAGCCGTTAAAAAAGCCAAAGAAATGGGGCTGACAATCTCATGTGATCTAAACTATCGTAGTAAGCTATGGAAGTGGGGTAAGACGGCGGGCGAGGTTATGAGCGAACTCGTCAAGTATGCGGATATAGCCGTGGGAAATGAAGAAGATGCAGAAAAAGTCTTCGGAATCAAAGCTCCTGGCGTTGATGTATTAAAAGGAAAGGTTGAAGCAGAAAAATATCTTTACGTAGCGAAGAAGCTCACAGAGAAGCTTCCGAACTTAAAGAAGGTTGCCATTACTCTGCGGGGAAGCATAAGCGCAAGTCACAATACTTGGTCAGGTGTACTTTATGATGGCAGAGACTTCTACACGGCGCAGACATATGATATAATACCCATCGTTGATAGAGTTGGAGGTGGAGACGCCTTTGCTGCAGGTTTAATCTATGGATTTCTAAGGTTCGGTGACGATCTTCAAAGGGTACTAAACTTCGCAGTTGCATGTGGCTGTCTAAAACATACAATCTTTGGAGATGCAGCTATACTCTCCGTTGAGGAAATTGAGAAGATAGCCGCCGGCATAACCTCTGGTAGAGTTTCAAGATAGAATGGAGGTGAGTTCCATGGCGAAGTTTATGAAACATGAAGTTATCGGAAAGATATTGGAAGTAGGGCTTATTCCGCTCTTCTATAATGGAGACGTCGAGATAGCAAAGAAGATCGTTCAGGCATGTGTTAACGGAGGAGCTAAGGTAGTAGAATTCACAAACAGAGGAGACTTCGCGTTTCAAGTATTTTCAGAACTCGCCAGATGGTGCAATAAAGAATTTAATGATGTAATTTTAGGAGTAGGTTCAGTAATTGATCCGATGACAGCGGCCTTGTACATAAATTGCGGGGCTAACTTCGTGGTCAGTCCAGTCTTTAACCCTGAGATAGCTAAAATCTGTAATCGACGGAAAGTTCCGTATATACCTGGATGCGGAACGCCCTCAGAGATATCCACAGCCGAAGAGATGGGATGTGACTTAATCAAGATATTTCCTGGGAGTAGACTGAAGCCAGGATTCATCAAGAGCGTGCGTGGACCATCTCCATGGGTGAACCTTATACCAACAGGAGGAGTTGATGCAACTAAGGAAAACATATATTCATGGATTAAGGCTGGTGCTGTCGCCTTAGGTATGGGGTCGAGGCTGATCCGTAAAGACCTCGTTGCAGCTAGAGACTTCAACGCGATAACTAAGAAAGTTGAGGATTGCATTCGATGGATACAGGAGGCTAGAGGCACCCCGCTCTTCCTAGGAGTGGAGCATGCTGGAATATACCTCGAAGAGAAAGTCGCTACTGAAACTGCAGACTGGTATGCGAGGACGTTTGGGTTTGAAAAGAAAGAAGGTAAACTGACGTGTTTCATCTCTGGTAATGGACCCGGAAGAATAGAGATCATAAAGACATCTAGTCCCATTAAATGTCACATAGCCATACGGGTCTCAAATTTTGAAGCTGCCTGTGAATATCTAAAAAAGATGGGGATCGAGCTCGAAAAGCCTCAAATGAGCAATGGATATAAGGTAGTATTTCTCAAAGATCCAGATCCAGCGGGTAACCGCGTACACTTAGTCTATATACCCTCATAATCTCCCAACTTTCCTTTTTTGTTGGCGATTTAATCAGAAAAACCAACAGATTCTTCTCGAACAATTATGCAATCTTTGATAACGAAATTAGAAGTGCCGATACTCTTCCACTTTGTCCCCGAGATCTTTGAAAATGGTAATCCATCTGTATTTAGATAGTCACGGCGAGAAGTGAGTGATAACTATGAAATCGCTATTTCCTTCTAGGGGCATTCAAAGAGACGACGATAATATTTGGGTAATAGTTACCGTCGCTGGCGAACTCTTAACCGAGATATCATTCACCATACTAGATGCAAAGACTTAATGGAGAAGCGCGTTTTAGAGTATCAGATGTGGATGAGGATGGAAAGATTGAGCTCATCTTTCCTCGTTAAGGCGGAAACGTGATGGATCATAGGCAAGAAGTAACCTTTTTCTCCATAAATTTTCGATTATCTTTCTATATCTTGTGAGAAGCCTTAAATTCTCACCATTCGAATCCATTCTGCTTTCGCTCTCTAATAAATGGAAGAACATATACATAAGTCTGATAAACATTTAGATATTCATCTCCGCTTGGACTGATGGGAGTGAAGAGATTGCACATTAAATTCTCTGAAAATCTTGATGAACTAAGATCTTTAATCGACAAGATGAAGAAGAAGACCGATGAGATCGGAACTATACTAATTTACGTCGGAGTTGTTAGGGGAAGACGTGGTGATGAAAGAGTTCTTCGACTCGAGTTTGAAGCAGACAAGAAGGAGATGACCAGATGGATGAATGAAATAGTTAAGGATGTGAAGGAGAAATACAGAGTGATTGACATAATAGTTCAGCACAGGAGCGGATCAGCGAGTGTAGGGGAGAATATCATGTATGTTTTAGTAGCGTCTAAGCGTAGAGTCGAGGCATTTAAGGCTCTATCCGAGATGATTGATAGAATTAAAAGTGAGTCTCCGATGAGAAGAAGGGAGATGACGGAGTGTGGCTTATACAGAGCTTAAGATAGGCTACCCTCTCCATTCTCCTTGATATTATCTTGATATCAAGATTTGGTGTGGGCATTGATTAAATCTAATAGAAGATTCTAAGAGACAACTAATTTAAGATGAAGCGTCTATATGTTGAGTGAACGTCCGTAAGATTTTCATTAACGATTATATCTCTGCATATGAGATTATCAAAGAATCGAATGAATATAGTGCCGCTCACATCTTCTTCTCTATTAGTGAGCGTTGATTGACTGCATAATCTCATTTTCTCCACGTATCAGCGTTTTTAATCATCTCGTCGAATGCCTATCCTCGAAGTGGAATAATGTGAAGCTAGAGAGTAACTTAATATGGCTATCGTATATGTGTTTTATATTCTTCATAACTCGATGATCATTTTAGCGGCTTAATTCTAAACGTTTCATAAAAAGGTTTATTTATATACCTCTGGCTGCTTATTTTTTAAAATCCTACTTAGGAGGAGAATAGGTGTCCAAGTTGAAAGTTAGGCCTATGAATTTTACTATTCCTTACGATCCCCTTGGACCTGAAAAGGTAATAATTGTTAAGGAGCCGAGTATAAACCTTACAGGATTCCTAGTTATAGATAATACCGCGCCCGGTCCTGGAAAAGGTGGTTTAAGGATGGCGTCCAACGTAAGGGTAGATGAGGTTTTCAGACTAGCTAGAATCATGACGTGGAAATGTGCTATCGCCGGGGTCAGGGAAGGCTTACCCTTCGGTGGAGCTAAAGCTGGAATCAAAGCCGATCCCAAAAAGATCTCTCCAGAACGGAAGAAGCTCCTAATTAAGGCATTCGCAGAAGCAATAAGTCCTTTCTGTCCACAGAATTATATAAGCGCTCCCGATATGGGAACTAATTCTTCTGATATGGATACGTTCGTGAAGACTATAGGAGACAGAAACGCTGCGACCGGTAAAACGAAGAGTTTAGGAGGGATAGAGGAAAGACGCGGGGCAACAGCTCGGGGTCTACTATATACGATATCTTATGTCCTTGACTATTATGATATCGATCCAAATGAATGTACAGTTGCATTCATGGGATTTGGGAAAGTTGGGAAGCCAGCAACTAGAATGCTCTATGAGAAAGGATTCAAAATCATAGCAGTCACTGACAGTCAAGGAGGAGTATATGACAAGAACGGCTTAGATATTTATGACTTAATAAAGGTTAAAGAGAGTTATGGCACAGTATCAAGCTATTTGAATCAGCTAAAAGACGCTCATCCGAACGCTAAGCCTATCACAAACGAGGCGATACTTAGACTTAAGAAGGAATCAAAGAATGAAAAGAGAATATTTATACCAGCAGCCATCGAGGGAGTATATGATGAAAGGATAGCGAAGGAGATGGTGGCTGACTTAATATTTGAGGCTGCTAACGATCCTGCTAAAAATCCAGAAACATACCTAGTCTTCCACAAGAGAGGAATAATCAACATAAACGATTTCCTCGCCAATAAAGGAGGGGTCGTAGTAAGTTATGCTGAATTAAACAGATTGCTTCAGCCGGAGACTCTTCTAATAGAATCTGTTGAAAGAGTCCTTGACAGAATACTTCCAGTCGCCGAAGATAGGAATGTTCCACCTAGAATGGTTGCGCTTGAATTGGCGAATCATCATATTTCGGAAAAAATGGAGGAGAGAAAAAGACTCCGAGGATACTGAGAAGCTTTTCTTCTTTTATTTTTTATTTGATATGCTTCCAAATAATTCTGCAGAGGATTCCTGAGTTTAGACAAGATATTTCTTTGAGTATGTAGTTTGGAATTTGGAGGCAATTTCCCATGGATATCGGTTTACTTGACGTTCAAAATCAGAAGCCCGAGAATGAGATAGAGCTGGAAAAGGTTGGAGTTGAAGGCTTAAAGAAATACGTGTCGATAAAGAAGCCAAGTAAACCATATCATGTCATTGTCACGATTAATAGTTACATTACTCTTCCCTCGAATCTTCGTGGAGCACATATGAGTAGATTCGCTGAATCTATCGCTGAGATTCCTAATAAAGCAGCATCCATCGAGGATCTTGCTGAGAAAATTGCTAAAAGAGCATACCAAAAGCATGGCTTCCACTGCTATACTGAAGTCTTCGGAGAATTCCCCTATGAAAGAATTAGGCCGAGCGGGAAGAAGGAAAAAGCAATAGCTGAGATGTTCGGTAAATTCTCAACTAAGAATGGCGTCAAGATAGTTGGCGTCTCAGTTAATGGCATTCTCGCATGTCCCTGCTCAAAGGAGTTAACGGGAGGGCTGACTCACAATCAAAGGGGGAAGATAACAGTTGAACTTGACGTTTCCAAAAGCGAAGTTGACCTTATGGATGTGATAGAAATCTGTAAGGAGAGCTTCAGTTCTCCAACCTTTTCAATTTTAAAGAGAATTGAAGAGAAAGAGATCGTAGAGAGAATTCATGAAAACCCCAGATTCGTAGAAGACGTTGTTAGAAAATGCGTCCAGCTTCTCAGGGAGAAGCATCCGGGAAAATACTGTAGAGTAAAATGTGTAAGCTATGAATCCATCCATGACCATAACGTCTGCTCAGAATGGCGCGGTATCCTCTGACGACTATCCTTCTCAATCATAAAGCATTCTTTGATTAACGCGAAGCTGAGTTCATCTTAAAGCTTCAACCTCGCCCAAGCATTTATGCAGATTAATGATCTATATTCTTCCATAAACTACGTATTTTACTTAATGATTCAGCATAGATAAAGACAGGAGCTGACTCTAAAAATTTTTAATTTGATAAAAAGTTACTCTAGATCTTCTCTTAATCCTCTTGTCATTCTTTCCTCTAAAGTTTTTCTTATAGCCATTTCAACCTGCGTAACAGCTGTTCCCAAATATTTTTCAGGTTTCAGCGCGTCGTCTATTTCATCCTCACTCAGTAAAGACCTGATCTTATCATTGCGTATCAATACTTCTCTGAATGACTTATTCTCGGAGGCACTTTGAATTGCAAGTCTCCGAACAAGTTCATGTGCTTCTTGCCGGTTCATCCCCTTTCTCGTCAAGGCTATCATGACAGCCTCAGACATAGTTCGTCCCTCAGTTATTTCTACATTTCTTTTCATTCTTTCCTCGTCAACTTCAAGATTTGACAAGATTCCGATCATGAGGTGAAGCATATAGTCAATCAGAATGCAAGCTTCAGGAATGAGGAACCTTTCAGAAGAGGACTGGGTGAGATCCCTTTCATGCCATGTTGGAATGTTCTCTAGAGCGGGAAACACTAGACTTCTCATAATCTTTGCAAGCCCACATATCCTCTCGCAGAGTTCTGGGTTTCTTTTATGAGGCATAGTAGAACTGCCAACTTGTTTCTCCCGTCTAAACGGCTCAAAAACTTCACCGATCTCGGTTCTTTGAAGTTCTCTTATCTCTATTGCAAATTTATCTAGAGTCGACGCTATAATTGCCAATAAGCATATGAACTCCGCATGTCTATCTCTCTGAATAATTTGGGTTGAGACATCAGTTGCTTTCAACCCTAGCTTTTGCATAACTAACTCTTGGATCTTTAAGGCATGTGCTCCTAAACCCGCTTGTGTCCCCACGGCTCCACTCATCTTCCCCACTAACAATCTTTCTCTGCATTCTCGGAGTCTCTGAACATGTCTTGAAATCTCCCTCATCCAGACTGAGAGCTTTAAGCCAAATGTTATTGGCAATGCGTGTTGCCCATGCGTCCTACCCATCATGATCGTCCTTTTATATCGGTCTGCAAGCTTGATGAGGATAAATTCGAGATCGTCAAGTTTTCTACCTATAATCTCTATTGCCTCTCTAAGCTGAAGAGCCTTAGCTGTGTCAACAATATCATAACTTGTGACTCCTAAATGTATGTACGCACCGCTCGATCCGCATACCTCAGCGAAGGCTCGGACAAGTGACATTATATCATGTTTAATCTCCTTCTCTATCTCCTTCACTCTGCTGACTTTAACATACTTCGTTGAAGCCATCTTCATTATCTTCTCAGCATCTTCTCTAGGAATGTTTCCCACCATTGCATGCGCCCAAGCGAGCGCAGCCTCCACATCTAATAACTTCTGGAAGTAATTCTCCTCCTCAAATATTCTCAACATTTCAGGAGTTCCATATCGGCCTGTATCTATTGGGAGGATGGGCATCCGCTACCACCTCAATTCATTTTAAGCATCACTTTATCTATATTATCTGGCTAATTTAACAATTATATTGAGATTTACCCCTCTATGCCGCATGAAAGGCTGAAGGGACTTGAAGTGAACGAATTGAGCAATAGTAGATTAAGAACGGGAATAATCTTCTCTGAGTGTTTCTTCCTTCACAGAACTGGAAGAAATCATCCAGAATCCCCGGCGAGGCTACGGGCTATTATGAGAGGAATTAATCGCCTCAATTTGTTAAAAAATAAGCGATGCGTACTCGTCAAGCCTAGAATCGCAAAGTTAGATGAGCTTGAAATGGTTCATTCACCTAGGTACATTCGAGCTGTAAGAAAGTTCTGTAGTAGTGGAGGGGGGATTCTAGACGAGGAAACCGGAACGTCGGTTTCGCCGGAGAGCTACGCGGTTGCACGTTTAGCAGCTGGGGGAGCGATAAGAGCTGTAGATATGGTAATGGAGGGGAAGATCAGAAATGCGTTCGCCATCTCTAGGCCGCCTGGTCATCATGCAAGCCACGCCTCAGCCTCTGGTTTTTGCATCTTTAATAATATCGCCTTGGCGGCTAAGCGTCTCATAGATAGATTCTCATTAAGTCGCATCCTAATACTTGATATAGATGTTCATCACGGAAATGGAACTCAAGAGATATTCTATAATACTGATGAGGTTTTATACATTAGTCCTCATGAGGATCCTTCTGAATTTCCCAGATCAGGCTTCATCGATGAGGTTGGAAATAAAAAGGGTAAAGGATACACGGTTAACATTCCGCTTCCCTTCGGCACATCAGATCCAGCATACTGGAAAGCTTTGAAATTTATAGTGATTCCTATAGCGCTCTGTTATAAGCCTGAATTCATTCTGATATCGGCTGGTTTCGACGGATACTTTAGAGATCCCATTGGTGAGCTTCTTCTCTCCGCATCTTTGTACCTGAAAGTTTTTCAGGCAGTAATCGATCTAGCACGACGGCTTAGCGGAGACAGACTTGTAGCCATACTAGAAGGTGGTTATTGCCCGAGTTTTTTAAAGAGTATGATTCCGGCGATTTTGTTTCGGATGATGGGCATAGAAGCAATGGTTAGGGATAGTCGTCCGAGATTCAGCATAACTGTTCATAAGATTGCAGAAAAAATCATTAGGAGAGTAAAAGAGACTCAATCGAGGTTCTGGAATCTTACTCTATGATCTCAATCGCGTTTTCCGGACATTGAGTCTCGCATGCATGGCATGCAATGCATTCGTCTGCATTTACTGGAGAGGCTTTTTCTCCCACCAGCTCCCAGACTCCAACGGGACACACGTCTACGCAGGTTCCACATCCAATGCATTTTTCAGTGTCTATCTTTACCTCAACCAACCTAAGTCACCTTAAACTCAAAAGGGCATTTTAAAAATAAAAGTTTTCGTGTAATCAAGAAAAATGTGGGAAATAACTTATTATTGTCCACGGTCTTCACATGTAAAGTCTTTAGCATTTTCCATCTGGGCGCATATCTTTTCAAATTTCTCAGAAATTTCTTCGAGTCTTTTAATGAGTAAAGATAAATCTTTCTCATGCTGTGCAAGCGTTAATATTAATAAATCGATAAAGTTCATTGGACTAGAACTCTTAATCTTCTTATCAGACAGTAGATGTCACCTAAGCTTGATTTTTATTCACATTTATGTAAAAATAATGTAACTATAAAGAACATATCACGGTGACTTACCTATCTATTTTATCGCTTATTATAATTGAATTCTCTTAATTGCTTGACTTACTAAAAGCCAAACAAGCCTATATAGCGCAGGGTCATTTGAAAAGATTGCTTCATCCCTTTCAAATTTTAAAAAGTAATTATCAAACTGAATGTGAGATATAAGTATATGTTCATTGTCTATACTTACTATGATCATAGGAAGATGAAAATCGAACTCTTTAATGTCGCATATATATTTAAGCTCTCGAAGTATATGCTCAGTATTTGGTTTATTCGCCGTAACTATCTTAACCTCTATTGATCGTCTAATAAGATCATCAAACATTTTATTAAACATCTTGTACAAGAGGATTAATCCGTTTCCATTCGTTATTATGCAGACATTTTTCTTCGCCATAGCCAGCATCTCTTGGATCTTTTCGAAGATTCTTTCTCTTCCCTTAATAATCCATGCTAAGCATTGACGTATGTCTTCCTTAGTCTTGGCCTTTCTAAAAGCGCTTTCTAATGCTGAGACGAGAGCTTCAAGATCCTGAACTGTATCTCGGTATGTTTGCAGATGATGTTTCAAAGCAACGCTAGGTGGGGTTGGGGAGAACTTTCTGGGTGCTCCAGGTATCTCGGATACAAGTCCCATATCTATGAGTCTCTTCAGAACACTGTAGACTTTTGTTCTTGGAACTCCGCTGAGAACGCTTAGCGTTCTGGCTTTAGCTTGTCCAGCTTCAATTAAAGATATGTAAATTCTTGCCTCATATTCCGAGAGTCCAAGATACTCTGATAATCTTCTCCAAGTGGCGCCAGAAACAAGATTACTTCTCGTTGAGGTTCGCTTGGCCAAGCTGATGAAAACCACCACTATCAAGTCTCCCAAATACTTCGAATAAGCCTAATGTAACCGCTTGAGATGGATATCTGGCGACATCTGCAATTTTTCCGTAAACACTATTTTGTGGATTCTTCATATTCAAAATCGTCTAATTGCCATATTTATAAAAATTATTTCGTTAAATTATTCTGAATCTGATTC
>Ga0164310_10000062_pt1 | contig 50431 bp, 52 predicted proteins | sample GuaBasSedimGuay1_FD_121795 | JGI IMG/M metagenome (GOLD analysis project Ga0164310, IMG submission 121795) | Subseafloor sediment microbial communities from Guaymas Basin, Gulf of California, Mexico - Guay1, Core 4569-9, 0-3 cm | ecosystem: Environmental > Aquatic > Marine > Hydrothermal vents... | reverse complement strand
TTAAAGAATAGCTTTCAATTCCTTGGAAGGTCTAAATCCTACAGTTTTCTTTGCAGGAATTTGGATAATTTCGCCTGTTTTAGGGTTTCTTCCTGTTCGTGATTTTCTTTCCTTTACCTTAAATGTGCCAAAACCAGCAATAGTTACGGGTTCTTTCTTTTTTAAAGAGTTCTTGATTGCTTCTAAAATTGTCTCTACAGCCATTTGTGCTTCCTTTTTAGTGCAGGTTTTCTTAGCTACTGCTTCGATTAACTGCGTTTTATTCATCTACACACCTCCTTTTTAATTTGTTATTGATATTTTTTAAAATTAACTTTAAACTATTTTATAATCCTCTAAACCTATTTGTCAAGCATTTTTATAGATTTTACAATGGATTTCGTGGTTCTCACTAAGAAGGAATTTGATGATATTTTAAGAAATAGAGAAAAAGGTTTTTTCTCTTTGAGGGTAGATTTTGGGCTTAAAGAAGTTAAAGTGGAGATAAAGGATGATAAAGCTATTCTGGATAGAAGCCTTCGTTTAGATTTAAGAAATAAATTAAAACCTCATTTTTGCTATCTTTTAAAGAAAAATAAGATTTTACCCATTGCTTTTTTCTCCAAAGATACTAACAGATTCTATAAGCTTATTCCTACCAAGGACTGGCCAAGCTTAGCTATTGGCTCAGTTCCTATGCATAAAGTGAAGTTATCCTCTCCTTACCAGGATACTAGGGAAAAAATTGAACTTCTTCGCCCTTGGGGAAAAGTTCTAGATACATGTATGGGACTGGGGTATACAGCAATTTTAGCTTCTCCTTACAGTAAGGAAGTAATAACCTTTGAGAAGGATAAAAACGTTTTATTCTTAGCGAAAATCAATCCTATCTCTTACCGGATTTTTTTAGACCCTAAGATAAAAGTAAAAAAAGCAGATATAACTAAGTATATTCACCGGTTTCCTTTAGGTTGCTTTGACTGTATAATTTGCGACCCTCCTACATTCAAGTTAGCGCCTTCCTTATATAGCGTGGATTTCTACTATCAGCTCTATCGAGTTTTACGAAAGAAGGGAAGACTCTATCACTATCTTCCTTTGTATAGGATTACTCAAGGTTACGATTTTCCTTCAAAAATTAAAAGAAAGTTAGAAGAAGTAGGATTTAGAGTTAAAAGATTTTTACCTTCAAAAGGTCATCTTTTATGTGTCAAATAAATTTAGAGAAAGAAAGAGAAAAATTGGATAGAGAGATAACTTTTTTCCACTTAAAGAGAGCTAAGAGAATTATTTTGCGTGCCTTAAAAGAAGCAAGAAGGAGAAAGGATTGGTTTTTTATTTATTACTTTACTGCACAGAAGTATATTTTGAATGAGAGATTTAAGGAGGCAAAAAGATACTTAGATAAAGCATTGAGGTTAAGACCAAAAGATGCATTAAGTTACAACGACAAAGCTATATGTTTGGCAGAACTTGGAGATTACGAGGATGCTCTTTCTTGTTTCAATGAAGGAATTAAGAAGAATAAGGATTGTCCTACTTTATTCCATAATAAAGGATGGCTCCTTAATTTTCTCAATAGACACAAGGAGGCGGTAGTATGTTTTCATAAGGCTTTAGAATTTGACCCTTTTCGTCCCGAGTCTCTTTATAGTTTAGCAGATTCTTACTTCTCTTTGGGAAAACTTAAAGAGGCAAAGAAATACTTTCAAAAGGCTGCTCAAGCGGTTAGAGGAAAAAGTAGCTTTGTTTACGGGGAGGCTAAGCGACGTTTTAGAGAAATTCTTTCCTTGGAGAATAATGCTTAACTTAAGAGTCTTCTTTTCTGCATATTATATCAACGTAAGCTTAAATCCTTAGCGATTATACTTTCTATCTATAAATAGATGATGAGAAAGATAGTTTAACCTAGGAGAAGTTTTACCATGCATACATTGCTAGGAGGCAGAGAAAGGATAACCTCTTTAGGTATCTTTACAATTTCTCCCTTTAATTTTTTAGGGTGCCCATTTATTATTACCTGTTTAGGGTTATAAAATTTTTTGGTATTTGTTTTTTGGTAGATTATCTTAATCTTTCTTTCTTGAAATTTTAGTTCCATCTCAATACTATTTTTAAAAAAGTTACTGTTAGTGAGTTTAGGCTGAAGTAATAAATCTCCTTGAAAAAAATTTATTCCCATAACCTCTTCAAAGATGGTATAGATATACCAACTTGCTGATCCGGTCAGATAGAAGTAAAGGCCTCTTCCTTCTAGATTGAAGTACTCAGGAATCATAGGATAGATTTTACTAAACTTAGATGTGGACATTTTATAGATAGAATGCAAAGTTTTAAATCCTTCCTCTATAAATCCTCTTTTATATAATCCGTAAGCGAATAGAACGACCATGTGGTTAAAGAATGCTCCATTTTCTTTATCTCCATAGCTGAACCCAAAAGCCCTGCCCAGTTCAAGGTAGGGAGCTTCAAAATTGGTGTTAAGGTGCAGGCCTCCCAGTTTTTTATCCTTAAGATAACGATTAACAGAGGTAATAATCTTTTTAATTTGATTAGAAGTGGCTACTCCACTAATTATAGGAAATACCTGTGATTGAAGCAGGAGTCGGACTTTCTCTTCCCTTTTTCCCTCTACCCGTCTTCCTCGGTTATCATAGTAACCGTTAAAAAACCCTTCTTTTAACCATTCTTTTTTTCTTATATAGTTGTAAATCCACTCCCCCTTTTCTTTTAAGTCTCTAGCTAGCAAGGAAGTTTCTATTCTTACCTTTTTACCACTCACCTTGTATTTAGTTTTTTCTAAATAGTGGGATAAAATCTCTCTTTTTCTATTTGCATTATTGTAATCTATAGGATGATTTAATCGATCCAAAAGGAAGGTAATTTCCTTTAGAAGTTCTACTTCTTTTCTTCTTTTAGCAATTTCTTCCAAAATATTCCCCAATCTCTTAAGATTGTAACCATACATACAGTAAAAAGGTACACTTTCTCCTTTGTCAGGAGCACAGTCTAACCCATCATTCCAATCAGCATTTTCTAACTTTAAGATATTATGGTCTCCTACGTTGAAGAATTGTACAAGATTTTGTACAAGGAGATGTTCTAAAACAGTCCCTTTATAAACTTTGTTCCTTTTTGTTCTTAAAAAGAAATCTCCTTCTTTAAACTTTAGATCAATCTCTTTAGCTCTCTTAAGTTGATGGTCTCTAAAGTAAGGTATCTTTTTGAAAAGAAGATTCCAGTTTTCCGAGTAATTTAGGTAAAGTTCAATGGCAAGGAGAGGCCAAACACCATGGTCTGTCCAGACTCGGGAAATTCGGTTTCTGTCAGAGATAAATTTCCCCTCTCTAGTAATTATAGTAGCGTTAGAGCCATCAATCCTTATTCCTTTAAGATTGTTAAGAATTAATTTATCTATGTTTTTTTCTCCTCGTAAGATGAGAGAAAGTATATCTTGCCAGAGATCTCGCCAGCCTCTACCTCCTTTTCCATAGTCAAAATGAGGTAAAAATGAACACCCCCATAGTTTCCTTAAAGTAGGTTGAAAATACACCCAAAGAAGCCAGTTATTGAATAATTTATTCTTGAAATCAAATCTTAAAGAGGAAAGATGTTTTTGCCAGTAGCTTTTTGTTTTCTCTAAGTAAAGTTTTATTTTTTTCTGAGAGTTAAGTTTATTAAAAACCTCATACATATACTGTTTATCTTCAGCTATCCCCATAATTACAAAGAAATTTACCTCTTCTCCTTTTCTAATAGTTAGCTCTCTAAATCTAAATGCTGCACAGCTCTCTTTCCCGTCAAAGTTTTTCTGTTTTCTCTTGAAAGGTTTTAGATTTCTGTATACCGCCTGAGGTTTCTCTAAATTTCCTTCTTCTCCACAGAAAGTTAAGAGAGTAGGGAATTGTCCTAAGGGTGGCAAAGACTTATGATGAGCAAAGGCAAAGTAAAGAGTGGTATTTTCCCTATGCTTACGTTCATCAAAAATCATCGTAGGTTTAAGAATAATTCCATACCTTTTAAGTTCTACTCTATTTAGGAGAGAGGTAACGTGGCGATGATCCCTTAGGCTTTTTTCTCCTCTTCCATAAAGAGGGAGGAAAGAGGTGGGGGTAATTTTTATCTTTTTTTTGCCTCTGATTTTTATCCACATTACTTCCGCATCTAAGTCAAAAGGGATAAAATTTAGAATTTCTAAGGAAAACAGCTCATTTTCCTTAACGAGTTTATGGTAGAGAAAACCACATTCTAAATATTCCTGAGGAAAAGGTTTTGACGCTTGATATACTATTCCATCTTTGGTTCTTATAAAGAAGTCCCTGCGACACAAAGGATTATTTTTTATATCCTCTACAGTAGCAGGAGGAGTAAGGAATCTGTCATTATCCTTTTTTATATCTCCTGCTAAATTAGGGCTAATAGAGCTTAGGAGTGTACCGTCTTTATTAGTAAGAGGAAAGTAGAGATAGGAGATTTTATAAGGATTATTTACCCGGAATGTTCCGTAGTTATCTATAAAGTGATAAATCATTTTAATTTTTTATATACTTCCTCTAATAAGCTTAAAGGAGTAGAAGCCCCTCCTATGATTCCTACTGTTTTAAATCTTTTTATATTCTGAGGTAATTCAGGTTTAGTTACGAAGAAAGTGTTATCGTTGATTTTTTTAGAGATTCTATACAAACGTGTGGTATTGGCGCTTTTTTTTGAGCCTATTACAAGGATTGCTTCACACTTTTTAGCTAACTCTTTTACCTCTTTTTGTCTTTTTTCTGTTTCTTCGCAAATAGTGTTAATAAAAAATAATTCCTTAGCTATTTTAGAGAGCCGGTAGATAATTTTTGCCACATCATCGATATTCTGGGTAGATTGGACTACTACAGCAACTTTCTTTTTTATCTTATGTTTTATTTTCTTTAAGTCAGTTTCTTTCTCAACTACTATGCCTTTTTTTGTGTTTCCTAGTATTCCTATAGTTTCCTCATGATTTTTGTCTCCCACTATGATTATTTGGTAACCTTTTTCTTCTAGGTTTTTTGCTTTTTTATGAATCTGGGCCACTTTGGGACAGGTAGCATCAATGATATTTATGTTTCTTTTTTTAGCTTCACTGTATAACTTTTGTGGCACTCCGTGAGCTTTAATTAAAAGAGTTGTTCCTGAAGGGATAGAGTCTATATTTTTTACTTTTTTTATCCCCATTCTCTGTATCTCCTCAGAGACTCTTTCATTATGTACCAAATCACCGATTATATAGATTTTCTCATCAAGATTTACCTCTTTAGATTTTTCTAAACTAGGATGGGTCTTTTTAAATTTAGAGAGTGAGTCTCTGGCTATTTCTATTGCTCTTTTTACTCCAAAGCAGAAACCTAAGTTTTTAGCTTTATAGACCTTCATAGATAGTATTGTATAATAAATTCTTTATTTTTCATCTAATTTTACTATAATTAAAAAGTAATGAAAAGGTTAGTTTTCCTTTCCCTTTTATGTATCCCCTGGTTAGCTTTTGCAAGAGAAAAAGTAGAGGTCCTCTTTTTTTACTCTCCCCAGTGTAAGGCGTGTCTAGAAGTAAAGAATAAGTTTCTTCCTGAATTCTTAGGAAAGTATCAGGATATAGTAGAAGTAAAATTCCTAAACGTTTATAAACCAGAGAATTTAAGTTTTCTCGTTTCTCTCTCTAACCGTTTTAAAAAAGAAAAAGTAAGGATTCCTGCTGTTTTAGTGGGAGATAAGTTTTTAGTTGGTTTATTTCAGATAGAAGATAATTTAGAAAGGTTAGTGAATTTAGCTTTTAAAAAGGAAATGAAAATTAAATTAAACTTTGCTCAGAAAGTTATTTTAGATAAGTTTAAAGAGTTTTCTTTTCTTACTATAATTTCTGCTGGATTAATCGATGGTATAAATCCCTGCGCTTTCGCAGTTATTGTTTTCTTTGTTTCTTTCTTGGCAGTTTATCAATATCGCAGAGAAGAGATAATTTTTGTTGGATCCTTCTATATCTTGGGAGTTTTTATTACTTACCTTCTTTTAGGTCTGGGGATTTTCAGATTTCTTTACACTATAAGTAGCTTTTATTTCCTTATAAAGGGATTTTACTACCTGGTGGCAGGTTTTTGTTTTTGTCTTTTTATATTTGCTCTATATGATTATTTTAAATACCGAAAGAGAAAAGAAAGTGAGGGCTTAATTTTGCAACTACCTTCTTTTTTGAAGAAAAAAATAAATCTGGTGATTGGTAAAGGGTTAAGAAGAAAAAGAAAGAATTTTTTAGAGTTATCCCTCGTCTCTTTAGTTGTAGGATTTTTAGTTTCTCTCTTAGAAGGAGCCTGTACTGGTCAGGTATACCTTCCTACCATATTTTTTATCCTTAAAACCTCTACCTTGAGGTTGAAAGCTTTTGTTTACCTTCTTATTTACAATCTTGCCTTTATTGCCCCCTTAATTGTAATATTTTTGCTTTCTTTTTTTGGCGTTTCCTCTCAGGAGTTTAACAAGTTTCTTAAGAAAAACTTGGGGGGAGTAAAGTTAAGTATGGCAGTTTTATTTTTAGTTTTAGGGTTAGCCATTCTTTGGGTTAGTTAGTGATAGGAGGAGACTTTCTTCTTTGTTTCTTGCTGGCAGATTCGGTGGGTTTGTTGAATTTAGAAATTGGATTACTTTGATATCTCTAAATAAAATTTTCTTCATTTTGATTTTTTTGATAAAATAATTATCTTTAGAAAGGAGGAGAGATGGTGACTAAGGAAGTAGAGTTAACTATCCCTGGGGAATTTAAGGACGAACCTATCTTTTACTACATTATCAAGAATTTTGATGTCATTCCTAATATTGTAGAGGCTTCTTTTTCTACGGAGATGGGATGGGCAATCGTAAGAATTGAAGGAGAAGAGAAAGAGTTAGAGAAGTTATTTAACTTCTTGAAAGAGAAAGGTGTCCAAGTTAACTTTAGATAGAGACAAAGTATTTAAAAATATCCATATTGTTTTAGTTTCTCCTCAGGTTCCTGAAAATATAGGTTTAAGTGCTCGCATTCTTAAAAATACTTCCTTCTCCAATCTCATTCTTATAAATCCTAACCTCACTAATAAATCTTTTGAAGTAGCTAAAAGAGCAAGAGACATCTTAGAGAAAGCTAAAATCTATAATAGATTAGAGGAGATAAAAGATAGTTATCATTTCATTTTCGCTACTACTCGTCGGAGGAGAGAGTTTAAGGTTATCTATAACTTTAACTATATATTACCTCAACTCGTTTGTTTAGCTTCTTCTAAAAGGATAGCTATTCTATTTGGCAAAGAGAATTTTGGGTTATCTTGTCAAGAACTTGAATTTGCTGATAGTATCTTCTATATCTCTGCAAATAAAAGTTTCCCTTCTTATAATTTAGCTTTTAGTGTGGGTATTGTGTGCTATGAGATTTTTCGCTTTCTTGAGGATACCTTTTCTCGACCCTATCTAAATTTAGCAGAAAGGAAAGATATCCAGGCCCTTTTCGATTTTATTAACGCTACCCTAACAAGGAAATTTTCTAAAGAGGTAGCTACCTCTATTAGTAAGATACTTGTCGGATTACTGAAGAGAACTCATCTTACTAAGAAAGAATGTAAAATTCTTAAGTTTTTATTTCTCAAAATTTCTTAGTCTATTAATCTCTTGACTAAACTCCTTTTTATGTTAGGATTTATTAACTATGTGGGCAGTAGTAGAGATAGGGGGTAAACAGTATAAAGTAAAAGAAGGGGATATTTTAGAGGTAGAGAGAATAAAGAAGGATTCCCCTATTACTTTAGATAAGGTTTTACTTTTCTGTAAGGATAAGGAAGTAAAAGTAGGGGCTCCCTATCTTAATGATGTAAAAGTTACTGCCGAGATTCTGGAAGAAAAAAAGGGAGAAAAAGTTGTTATTTTCAAATATAAGAGAAGAAAAAAATATCGAAGGAAAAGAGGTCACCGCCAAATTTTATCCCGCCTTAAAATCTCTCAAATAGTAGAGAAAAAAGAGTGATTGTTGATTTCATAAGAGTCCATCTTAAAGCAGGTAAAGGTGGTGGGGGTGGTTTCTCTTTTGCAAGATATAGGAATAAGTTAGTTGGCAATGGAGGTGATGGTGGTAAAGGAGGGGATATCATCTTCAAAGTGAATTTAAATCTTTATGATTTGAGTAAGTTTAAGTATAGAAGGAAATTTGTTGCTCAAGATGGAGAGAGAGGTTCCTCCTCTCTTAAAAAAGGTAAAGATGCACCACCACTTTTTATAGATGTTCCTCTGGGGACCCTGATAAAAGATACCCAGGGAAGAATAGTTGCTGATTTAGCTTCTTCTTCAGCAACTTTTCTAGCTGTGCGAGGAGGTAAACCAGGGAAAGGCAATTACAAAAGAAAAAGCGCTGAGGAGGGTAAAGAAGGTCAACAGAGAGAGTTAATTTTAGATTACAGAATACCTTCGGATATAGCGATATTAGGTTTCCCTAACGTAGGTAAGACTTCTCTGTTAAACTCCTTAAGCGGCAAGGAGTTTAAAGTAGGTGATTGGCCATTTACCACGGTGCATTGTCAATGGGGTGTTTGGGAATATAAGTTTAGGCAATTTACCATTCTAGATACCCCTCCTTTAAAAAAGAAGTTAACCAGTGGTGAGGGAGAAGATTTCTTAAAACATCTATTTAGAGTAAAGCTTATTTTGATAGTTACTGATAATTTTAAAGATGGTAAGAAAGAGGTAGAAGCTGTAAGAGAAAGGGTAGTTAAATTTGAGCCTCGTTATAGAGATAAAAAATTTTTTTACTTGCTGAACAAAATTGATAAAATAAATAGAGATTTTAAAATAAGAGGATTTTTGCCCATCTCTGCTAAGAAAGGGTGGGGGATAGACAAATTAAAAGAAAGACTTTATGAAGCATTATCCGCTAACTAAAAGGATAGTAATAAAGGTAGGTACTAGTGTATTGGCTCCCCAAGGAAAGATAGATTCTCGTCTAGTAAGTAACATAGTAAAAGAAATTGTAGACTTAGATAGAAAGAATGTAAAATCAGTACTGGTAAGTTCAGGAGCTATTGTTTCCGGAATGAGCCTATTAGGTTATAAAAAGAAGCCTTCCGATATAAAGTTACTTCAGGCTTACGCTAGCTTAGGTCAGGTGGTTCTTATGAATGTCTATGCTTATAGATTTAAAAGACATAGGAAGCTATGTGCCCAGGTTCTTCTTACTTGGGATGATTTCAACGATAGAGTTCGATATCTAAATGCTCGGCATACTATAGAGAGACTTCTCAACTTAGGAATAGTTCCTATTATTAATGAGAATGATGCTGTTTCTACCGAGGAGATTAAGTTTGGAGATAACGATACCTTAAGCGCTTTGGTAAGTGACCTAATTAGAGCGGAACTTTTACTCATTCTTTCTGATGTCGAAGGTCTTTTCTGTGGTAAAGAGGTGGTGAAAACAGTAGAGAATATTGATGATCAAATTATGAAGTTGGTTAAAAAAAGAATTTCCCCTCTTACTGCAGGAGGTATGGGTAGCAAACTTAAAGCAGCTAAAATCGCTACTCAAGCAGGGATAAGAGTAATAATAGCTAACGGTAGAACCCCTAAAGTAATTTCTAAAGCAGTAAAAGGAGAGTCGATAGGCACCTTATTTTTACCTAAGAGAGAAATTGAAAGAGCAAAGAGACGGTGGATAGCTTTTGGTAAGAAAATTAAAGGTAAGCTTTATGTAGATGAAGGAGCAAAAGAAGCAATTCTTTATCGAGGGAAAAGCCTTCTTTCCTGTGGGATTGTTAAAGTTGAGGGAGAGTTTTCTAAGAAAGATGCAGTAGAAGTTTTAGATAGTCAAGGTAAAGTTTTGGGGTGTGGGTTAGTGGAGTATAACTCTACAGAGCTTATGCAGGCAAAAGGTAAGCGTCTAGATAGAGAAGTTATCCATAGAGATAATTTTGTTAAGAGGGGGGTAAATTGGTGAAGGATTATGTAAGAAGAATAGTAAAAGAAGCAAAGAAAAACAGTTACTTACTATCTACCATTAGCTCAAAACTGAAAGATAAAGCTCTCCTTACCATGGCAAAGCTCTTATTGGAGAGTAAAGATTTTATTCTTAAAGAAAATGAAAAAGATGTTTGCATTGCAAAGAGAAATGGGCTCAAGCAAAGTTTTATTGATCGCTTAACACTTACGCCCAAACGATTGGAAGAGATGAGTGAGTCTTTAAAAGAACTTACTAACTTACCTGATCCTATAGGGAGGGTAATCGATGGTTGGAAGAGACCCAATGGTTTATTTATCCAAAAAGTAAGGGTTCCTGTAGGAGTAATTCTTATAATCTATGAGGCAAGACCTAACGTCACTAGCGATTGTATAGGGTTATGTTTTAAATCGTCCAATGTTGCTATTCTAAGAGGCGGAAAGGATGCTATAAATTCTAATAAAGCTATCTTTAAGGTTCTTCTTAAAGCAGTTAACTCATTAGGTATAGGTTTCTCTCCTTTCTTTTTAATCCAAAGAACCGAACATAAACTCGTAGATTACCTTCTTAAGGAGAGTGCCTATATTGATTTAGTTATTCCCCGAGGTGGAGAAGCTTTAATTAGAAAGGTCACTCAAGATTCTTCTATCCCAGTTATAAAACATTACAAAGGTGTATGTCATATCTTTGTCGATGCCTTTGCTGATATAAGTAAGGCTTTAAAAGTATGCCTTAATGCTAAAGTCCAGCGTCCTTCGGTGTGCAATGCAGTAGAAACAATCCTTGTCCATAAAAATGTAGCTAAAAAATTTCTACCTAAGTTAAAAAAAGAGCTAGATAAGTATAATGTTGAGATAAGAGGAGACTTTATGACCAAAAAGATTCTAAGAGGAATAAAGTTAGCTAAGGAGATTGATTGGTTCACAGAGTATTTAGATTTAGTAGTCTCAATAAAAGTAGTAGAAGATATTGATAAGGCAATAGAACATATAAATTTTTATGGCTCTCATCATACCGATACTATTATTACAGAAAATGTTAATAATGCCCGGAAATTCGTTGAGGAAGTAGATTCCGCCTGTTGTTTTGTTAATATTTCTACTCGCTTCAGTGATGGCTATCAATTTGGATTAGGAGCAGAAATTGGTATCTCTACCGATAAACTCCATGCACGCGGACCCATGGGACTAGAAGAACTTACTACTTATAAGTACATAGTATATGGAGATGGCCAAATTCGAGAGTGAACTGAAGATGGAAAAAATAAAAAGAGTAGGAATTTTGGGAGGCACATTTAACCCTCCTCATATTGGTCACATCATTTTGGCTCAAGAAGTTCTAAATAAGTTAAATTTAGACAAGATACTTTTTATCCCTGCAAATATTCCTCCTCATAAAAATGCGAGCTTAATAGAAGCAAAGCATCGTCTAAAAATGGTTAAGCTTTCTATAGAAGGTAACAAAAATTTTTCTCTCCTAGATTGCGAGATAAAAAGAGGTGGTGTCTCTTATACTGTGGATACTCTTAGAGAGTTAAGAAAAATTTTCCCTTCTTATGAATTTTACCTTATAATTGGTTCTGACTTAGCAAAAGATTTTAATACCTGGAAGGATTACCAAGAAATAATGAAGCTTGCTAAGGTGGTAGTTGGAAAGAGAAAAGAGTTTCCCTTGGAGGATAATAACAAGTTTATTCCGGTAGATATTTTAGAGATAGGTATTTCTTCTTCTCTGATAAGAGATTGGATTAAGAGGGGGTGGTGTGTAAGATATCTTCTTCTTCCTAAAGTTTTTGATTATATAGTGAAAAGAAAACTCTATCTTTAATTGTAAATAATAAAAGGAGGTGTGATGATGCCCCAGAAGATTAATCTAGAGAAGATGAAGAAAGAAATTAAAAAGTTAATTTCTGAGATAGCAGAGATTCCCCAAAATCAGATAAAAGATGATGCACGATTTGTTGAGGACTTAGGTATAGATAGCATGATGGCTTTGGAAATTGTTGCTAGCATCGAAAAAAAGTATAAGATTGTTATTCCGGAAGACAAAATTCCTACCATAAATAGCCTCAATACTATCTACTCTTTGATAAAAGAGATTAGCACTAAAAAGAAATGAATATACAAGAAAAAGGTGGTCTTTTATACAGTTATTAGAGGATGTTTATTCCTTATCTATCCAGAGCTTTCTTTCACAGGAGGATAAGATGTGTATAAGAGGGAGTTGAGAAAGATAGTTTCTTGAAGGAAATAGAAAGTTTAAGGAGATGCTTTTAGTTATCTTTTAAGGAAAAGGGGGTAGAATGATAAAATTTGGTACCGATGGTTGGCGAGCAGTTATTGGGGAGGATTTTACTTTTCATAATGTAAGAGTAGTCTCTCAAGCGGTTGCCGATTATCTTAAAAAAGAGATTAAAAAACCGAAGAAAGTTATAATTGGCTACGACACAAGATTTCTCTCTAAGGAATTTGCCCTTGCTAGTGGGTTGACCTTAGCAGGGAATGGGATAAAGGTAGATATTTCTAAAGAAAGCATCCCTACACCTGTAGTAAGTTTTAATGCTCGCTATAGTGGTTACGATTTAGGGATCATGATTACTGCTTCGCATAATCCCTATAAATTTAATGGTGTAAAGATAAAAACTAAAGACGGAGGAGCAGCAGATAAATCTTTAACTGATAGAATAGAGAAGTTTTTATATCGGAGTAAACCTAAGACAATTTCTTTAAGAGAGGCAGAGAAAAAAGGTATTCTAAAAGTGAAAGATTTCACACTAAACTATAAGGAGTTTCTTAAGAGTTTTTTCGACATCAAGAGAATAAGTAAGTTGAGATTTAAAATCCTAATTGATTTAATGTATGGAGCAGGTAATAGTTTTACTCAAGAAGTAATTTCTTCTTCTTCCTTAGCAATAGATTACCTTCATAAGGAATTTAATCCTTCCTTTGGGGGGATTCATCCTGAACCTGTAGAGAATAATTTAAAGGAGTTGATTAAAAGAGTAAAAAAGGAAGATTATAATTTAGGAGTGGCTTTAGATGGGGATGGTGATAGAATTGCTTTGGTAGATAGTAAGGGAAATTTTATAAATGCTCAACTCATCCTACCTCTTTTAGCAATTCATATGATAAAAAATAGAAGGGAAGTGGGAGGTATAGGTAAAACCGTCGTAGGAAGTAACTTAATAGATGAGGTAGCTTTATCTTTAGGAGTAAACTGCTTTGAAACCCCTGTAGGATTTAAGTTTATCTCTAATCTCTTTAAGGAGAATTTAATTTGTATAGGGGGAGAAGAAGCAGGAGGAATAGGTTTTAAAGGATATATACCGGAAAGAGATGGGGCTGCCTCTTTCCTTATGGTCCTAGAAATGATAGCTTACGAAGGAAAATCTTTAGATTCCCTAATAAAAGAGCTCCGCAAAAGGTATGGAAGGTGGTACTATACCCGAGTGTCTGTATCGTTAGGAAAGTTAGCTAAAAGTATGGAGAAGTTAAAGATACCTTCTAAACTATTAGGGAAAAGGGTTGAGAGAGTTAATCGCCTGGATGGGATAAAACTTATTACTAAAGATAGCTGGCTTATGTTTAGAAAGTCAGGAACTGAGCCAATAGTAAGAATCTATGCTGAAGCAAAAACTAAGAAAGAAAGAGACGAATTAATAAAATTAGGTACACGTCTAATCCATGCTTTATAGGATACTTAAGCCATTAGCCATTCTATTGTTTAAGCTATTCTTTCGTATAGAGGTAAGAGGTAAAGAAAAAATTCCTAAAGAGGGAGGATTTATCTTAGCCTCCAATCATTTAAGTTTCTTAGACCCTGTGGTATTAGGTTTAGCATCTCCCCGGAGGTTATATTTTTTAGCAAGGGATAATCTTTTTACTAATAAGTTATTTTCTTTCTTTATAAAAAAACTAGGCGCTGTGCCTTTAAAGAGGGGAAAGCCAGATATAAGTGCGATGCGCGCTGCTCTAAAAATTATTAAGAATAATTATCCTTTGGTTATCTTTCCTCAAGGCACAAGAGGGCAACTTATGGAAACTAAACCAGGAGTAGGGTTTTTATTCAAAAGAACACATGTTTCTATAATTACAGCAAGAATATACGGGACAGATAAAGCTTTACCAAAAGGAGCAAGGATGGTAAGATTCAAAAAGATAAAAGTTTTTTTTGATAGAGTGAATAATTTAGAGGAAAACGATGATTATCAAAAAATATCTCTTAAAGTTTTAGAAAAGATAAAGATTTAGTTTTTCATTGACAAAAAATGTTAATTAGGAGATAATTTTAAAAATTTTCTACGAAGGAGGTAGATGAGCGTGGAAGGTAAATCATTGGAATTAGAAAATGCTTACTTTAACTCGATTAAAGAGCTTAAAGAAGGAGAGATTGTAGAAGGGAGGATTGTCGCCTTAACTCCTAGAGAAGTTATAGTAGATGTAGGGTATAAGTCTGAGGGTATAATTCTGCGTGAGGAGTTTGATGACATTGAAGATTTAGAAAAATTGGAAAAGGTAGAAGTTTATGTAGAAAGCGTGGAAGATGAGGAAGGTAAAATCGTTCTTTCCTATAAGAAAGCAAAAGAAGCTCGAGGCTGGGAAAAGCTTTTAAAAGAATATCAGGAGGGAGACCTTGTGGAGGGGATAGTATCTAAGAGAGTAAAAGGTGGCTACATCGTAAAAGTTTTTGGTATAGATGGATTTTTACCTCAGAGTCTTTCTGCTTTTCGAGGGAAGGAGGATGGAGTAATTGGTGAGAAATTCTACTTTCAAATAATTAAATTGAGTAAGTCAAAAAGTAACCTTATCCTTTCTCGTAAAGATGCTTTAAAAGTAGAAAGAGAGATAGCAAGAAAGAAACTATGGGATACTCTCAAAGTAGGCCAAATATATAAGGGTAAGGTGAAGAGTATTACCAACTTTGGAGCGTTTATAGACTTAGGAGGGGTGGATGGACTTTTACATATTGCTGATATGAGTTGGAAAAAAATTTCCCATCCCAGCGAAGTAGTAGCAGTGGGAGATGAGATTCAAGTAATGGTTTTGGACTTTGACCGTGAAAAAGGCAAAATTTCCTTAGGGCTTAAACAAACTATGCCAGACCCTTGGTTAGAAATTGAGAAAAAGTATCCTGTAGGTTCCATAGTAAAAGGTAAAATTGTGAATATTCAAAACTATGGTATTTTCGTAGAGCTAGAGAAGGGTATTGAGGGGCTTGTTCATGTTAGTGAGATTTCTTGGATAAAAAAGTTTATTAATCTCAATGAAACTTTTGCTATAGGAGATGTTATAGAAGTAAAAGTGATAGGCGTGGATTCTTCTAATAGAAAGATTTCTTTAAGTATAAGACAACTAGAGAGAGATCCTTGGGAGGATATTGAAAACCTTGTTACTATTGATTCCCAAGTGAAAGGAAGAGTTACTGGATTTGCCGAAGGTTGCGCTTATATAGAGTTAGAAAATGGCTTAGAAGGTATAATATATAATGAAGATCTTTCTTGGACTAGACGATTTTTAAAGGCAAATGAAGTGTTAAGGAAAGGACATACCTACGATTTTAAAGTGTTAGGATTAGATAGAAGTAATCGAAGGGTAATCTTGGGAAGAAAACAACTTACTCCTGACCCTTGGCCACAAATTTTACAACGTTATCCCTTAGGTAAGGTAATAGAGGCAGAAGTAGTTAAAGTTACTAACTTCGGGGTATTCGTTAAGCTAGAGGAGGAATTAGAAGGGTTGGTTTTTTCTGGAGAAATTGATAGGGAGAAGATGAATTCTCTTAATCCCCAAGAGAAACTTAAAGTTAAGGTAATAAAGATAGACCCTACCTCAGCTAAAATTGGCCTTTCTGCAAAAGTAGATGAAGAAGAAAGTAGCTGAGCACCTTAAAATTATAAAAGAAAATGCTGTAGATGTAATCTCCGAAGAGGAATTAGTAAAAAAAGTTACTTATTCAATTAAATCTCAAAATCCCTTAAGGTTAAAAATTGGTTTTGACCCCACTGCTAAAGATTTACATTTAGGTCACACTGTACTTTTAAAAAAGTTAAGAAAACTCCAAGATTTAGGCCACCACGTTTACTTTATTGTAGGGGATTTTACTGCCCAGATAGGGGATCCTTCAGGAAGAAAGGGGCTAAGGCCTGTTCTTACTATTAAGGAGATAAAAGATAATGCTAAAACTTATACTGAGCAGGCATTTAAAATTCTCCACCGTAGAAGGACTAAAGTAATATTTAATAGCAGTTGGTATAGAAACTTAAATTTATCTCAATTTTTTCCTCTTCTTTCTTCTTATACGGTAGCGAGGATGTTGGAGAGGGATGATTTTTCTCAAAGGCTAAAAGAGAATAAACCCCTTTCTATTTTAGAATTTATTTATCCTCTTATTCAGGGTTATGATTCGGTAAAGGTAAAAGCAGATATAGAGTTTGGAGGCACAGATCAGAAATTTAATTTAATCGTAGGAAGACATATTCAGGAGTCTATAGGCCAGAGTCCTCAGGTAGTGGTAACTATGCCTCTCTTATTGGGTCTAGACGGCAAAAATAAGATGTCTAAGTCCCTAGGTAACTATATAGGAATAACTGAGGAACCTTTTCAGATGTTTGGGAAGATAATGAGTATCTCCGATGTTACTATGGGGGAATATTTTAGACTTCTAACTGATCTTGATATAGAAAAAGTAAAGAAAATGCATCCCAAAGAAGCTAAGCTCCTTTTAGCAGAGAAAATTGTTTCTGAGTATCATTCTCCTTCACTAGCTAAAAAAGCTAAGGAGGAGTTTGAAAGGATTTTCTCTCGCAAAGAAACCCCCAAGGACCTACCGCTATTTACTGTTTCTGAAAAGAAAGTAGATTTAATAGAACTCCTTTATAATAGCAAGCTTGTTCCCTCACGAAATCAGGCGCGTCGTCTCCTTTTGCAAAAGGGAGTAAGAGAGAAAGAAAAAGATACACCCTTGCAGGATAGAGTATTAGAGATCCCTCCGCAAGGATTAATACTAAAAGTAGGAAAAAGAAAATTTTTAAAGGTAGTATATCAAGGAGGAAAAAGTGAAAGAAGATAGGCGTCTTTTTCACCGTATTAGAAAGGAACTTCCTCTGAAAGTTAAATTCTTAGATTACCTTATTGAGGGCAAAAGTTACGACTTAAGCGCAAAGGGAATAGGGGTAATTTTAGATAGACCTCTTCCTTACAAAGAGAGAGTGGAGTTAAGTATCTTATCTTCTGAGGCAAGAAAAAAAATAGATTTGGAAGGAAGAGTAGTTTGGTATAAGGAGTTAGATAGGGATTGCTGGCGGATAGGGATAGAAGTCGATAATCCCCAATTCCTTCTCTTCTCTAAGTTATTAGGTTAAATTAATTTACTTAGAGATCTTATTGCAAATTAATGCAAAATATGTTAAATTAAACTCTCAATAAGGAGGTAAGTTATGTACGTTAAAAGGATGGTGAAGGTAATTCTTCTTTTCATATTAGTTTCTGTTACAGGAAGTTGCACAAAAAGAGAAAAGGCTTCCCATCTAGTTATCTGGCATTGGATGGTTGACCGTCAGGCTGCCTTTCAAACCTTAGCTGAAAAGTATGAATCTGAGACAGGGGTGAAGGTAGATTTTAAATTGTTCTTTCCTCCGGATATTTACTCTCAGAAAGTGATTGCTGCTGCTCGTGCAGGAAATCTTCCTGATATGTTTGGTGTTCTGGGAGAAAAGAGAATGTTAGCTTCTTTTGTAAAAGCAGGGCATATTTTAGACCTAACCCCTTTTATGAAAGAAGATGGAAACATTTGGATGAGCAAATTCTATCCCCAGACTTTAAAAATAGTTAGTTTTCCTCCTGACAATACCTATGAGGTTTCCCCTGGCATTTACGGTGTTCCTATAGATACCACTGTTTTACAATTCCTCTATAACAAAAATCTATTTCAGGAAGCAGACTTAAACCCTCAATCTCCCCCAAGAAGTTTCGATGATTTTATAAGTTATGCTCAGCAGGTAAAGAGGAAATTAGGCATTGATGGATTTATATGTGGATGGGCAGAATCATGGCTTCTAAACGCTTTAGCTACAGAGTGGGCAATAAATTTAATGGGAGAAGAGAAGTTTTTAAAAACATTAAAAGGAGATGTTCCCTATACAGATAAGGATTGGATAGAAGTTTTTTCTTTGTTTGCTAAACTGAGAGAATCAGGGATTTTAGCTCCTAATATAACTACAATGACTAATAAAGAAGCTGAGGATGCTTTTGCTAAAAGTAAAGCTGTTTTTTCTTTTAATGGGAGTTGGGCAGTTAACGTTTATAAACAGTTAAATCCTAAGTTGGAGTATGCCTTTTTTCCTCTTCCTCGAGTTTCTTCAAATTTTCCTATTAAAGTGTGGGGGGGAGCGGGTTCTTCTTTTATGATTAACGCTTACTCTCCTTATAAAGATAAAGCAGTTGAGTTTCTAAAGTGGCTTACCTTACCAGAACAGCAGAAGTTCCTAATCGAAGCAACCAATAATCTTCCTGCAATTAGGGGATGTGAGGATAGTTTACCTCCTGTGCTTAAGAGTCTCACAGAGAGTTTCTCTTTTCTTACTCACCCTGATGTTTGGCCCTACAACGAAGATTCCCGAGTTATCGAAGTAATGAATCGAGGTCTCCAGCAGATCGTTATGGGGCTAAAGACTCCTCTTGAGGTCGCTGAGGATATTCAATCTACTAAGGAGAGATTGTTACGAAGATGAGTAGGTCATCTTGGGATAGATTTCAGAATTTTTCTTTTATTCTTCCAGCTCTTGTTATATTTTCCATTTTCTACATCTATCCTTTTTTCTATACTTTCATTCTTAGCTTTCAAGATTACGATTTTATCTCTACGCCAAAATTCATTGGTTTCAGTAACTTTCGTGAGGTCCTCACTGATAAAGAGTGGTGGTCGTCAATGTACAATGGTGCTTTTATTACCTTCTGGGCTTTAACTTTTCAGAATATTTTAGCATTTATGCTTGCCTTAGGAGTAGATAGAGTCATAAGGATGAATAAATTTTACCGAGTAGTATTTTTTATGTTACCTATTCTTTCAGAAATTATAATTGGTTTGCTTATGAAGCAACTTTTGAGTTCTGAACCTTTGGGTAGAGATATATTCAATCGCTGGATAACCAATTTAGGTTTAGGATTTCTTGCTCAAGACTGGTTAGGAACTCAACACGTAAGATTAGTTACTGCTTTGGTTCACTGTTGGAAAGGATTTGGGTGGGCATTTGTAATCTTCTTAGCAGGTCTTCAAAACATCCCCCAACAACTCTATGAGGCTGCGCACATAGATGGGGCGAGTGCTTGGCAGGTTTTTAGAAAAATTACTTTACCCTTACTTACTCCAGTAATTGCTTTAGTACTGGTACTTACTATTTTAGGGACAATGCAAGCTTTTGCTATGATTCTTGCTTTAACTGGAGGGGCGGGAGGATTAACTGAAGTTCCTGTTATGAGGATTTATAATCATTTAAGGTTTAGGTTAGTAGGGTTAGCTTGTGGCGAGGGAGTGATTCTGGGATTAATTTTAATAGTAGTTTCATTTGGGATGTTTTTTATATCTAAGAAAATTAGAGAGAAATATGGGGTATTACCGAGTTAAGAAGATAATTATTTTAGTAATTCTTCATACCTTCCTTATGAGTGTAGCGTTAAGTTGCCTTCTTCCTTTTTTCTGGATGATTAACGTTTCCTTTAAGAGTCAAGAAGAGTTTGATAACGGTTATGTAGCAAAAAAAGTATTTTCTCCTCAACAGTTAGAAAAATTGCTTACAAGTAAAATAGCAAAGGAGGCTAAATTTAATCCTAAGTTTCTAATTTGGAATGTTTCCAGCGAAGATATGCTAAGAGTAAAGTTGACTCAGCTTAAAATAGAAGATAAAGATAAAATTTTAAAGATATGGAGAAAAACTCGGGACTATGGGTTAAGACCCCCTCTAAGTTTAAACTTAACTAACTATAAAGAAGTGATATTCAAAGAGGGGTTTTGGCGTTACTTTTTAAATAGTGTCTTTTATACTTTTGTTACTGTGTGTTTTATTGTGATTATTTCCTCCCTTGCTGCTTATGCTTTTTCCCGCTTACACTTTCCTGGTAGGAATGTTATATTCTATATGTTTCTGGCAGCAATGATGATTCCCCTTCCTGCAGGTTTTGTTCCTGTATACGTCCTATTAAATAAGTTTCATCTAGTAAATAGAACAGGTTATGTCTTGGCGATGACCAACATGGGCCTTTCTTTAAGTATCTACCTTCTTAAGACTTTTTTTGACCAGCTCCCTAAGGATTTAGAAGATGCTGCACGGATTGATGGATGTAATAAGCTCAGGATTTGGTGGAACGTTGGTTTACCTTTGGTGGCTCCTGCATTAGGAGTAGTGATAATATTTAACGCTTTGAACGTATGGAATGAGTTTGTATTAGCTTCCCTTATGTTTACTGCTGAAGAGCTAATGCCTCTACAAGTAGGATTAATGGAATTTTCTAATCGGATGGTTACTCAGCACACCTTAATTGCTTCTGCTTTAACAGTAGCTGCCTTACCTATAATTATCCTCTATTTAAGACTTCAGAGACAGTTTATTAAAGGTCTTACTGCGGGAGCAATGGTAGGATGAAGTATAAATTGCGAAGTTTTCTACAATTAAAAGTTATCTTTCTTTTTTCTTTATTTTCTTTCTTTTCTTGCTATACTTATGGAAACACTCAAGAGTCTTCCCAATACGTAAGTAAAGCTTGGGCTCAGTTAGGGAAAAGAAATTTTAGTGAGGTTTACAGACTTACTGAGGAGTGCATTAAAAAGTATGGTCCTCAAGCAGATAGTTTAGCCCAACAATTGAATGATTTCCCTCCCCAGGGTAAAGAAGGTAGTTACCAGATTATGAATGACGTAGCTACCTGTTACTTTATAAGAGGAGAGGCTTTAATGCGTGAGGGAAAAATAGAAGAAGCAAAGAAAGTCTTCAAAGAAGTTATAGAAAAGTATCCCTTTGCTTCTGCCTGGGATCCTCGGGGGTGGTTCTGGTCTATTAGAGAGAAAGCAGAGATTACTTTAAAGAAGTTAGAGAAGGGAGTTATAGAGGAGGAGGAAGAAGAAAAAGAGGTTGTTATAACTAAGGTGAGTTTACACGATGAGGGGGAGGAGTTTCCTGTTGATTATTCCCGATATGGAGAGTTCAAAAACTTAGGAACTTCTGAGTATACCTATGTTGTTAACGATCCTATAGGACTGGCTAAAGCGGTAGGAGAGGGAATATACCCTAATACTACCTCTGTAAAATTTGACCCTAATTTTGTAAAGGTGAGAAAAAAACTCTCTAAAATTGACCACTGGAAAATCCTTAATTCTCGTGATCTTTCACTAGCTTTTTACAAATGGTGTATCGCTCCTGAACCTCAAGGAGTGAAGCAGTTTTATATTGGAGAGATTTTAGAGAAAAGTGGGCTCATAAAGCAAGCAATAAAGGCTTATTATGCAGTATTAGTTCACTTTCCTAAAACTATAGGATGGACTTATTGGAATACTCCTTGGTATGTAGGAAAAGTTGCTCTCTATCGGATAAAGTCTCTTCTTAAAGAATATCCAGAGTTAAATTTGAAATTAGAAGGTGCGTATATAAAAGTTAAAAATGGGACTAACAACAATGTAAGAGATGATATCTTCATTGTTAACCCCGGGAGGCTAGTACCAAAATCTCTAAAAGATAGATTGGCTTGTTTTAAAAAGAGGAGGTTAGGTAAACCTGTAAAGATTCAAGGTAAAGGGAAGGTAAAACTGGTAAGATATCAAAGTGGCGATTGGCAGTTATTAGTAGAGAATACGCCATTTATGATAAAAGGAATAACTTATGCTCCTACAAAAGTAGGAGAATCTCCCGATGAAGGAACATTATCTAATTGGATGTACCAGGATACCAATAACGATGGGATAATTGACGCTCCTTACCAGGCATGGGTAGACAAAAATAGAAATAATATTAAAGATGAAGATGAAGAGGCGGTAGGAGATTTTTATCTTATGAAAGAGATGGGTGTAAATTGCCTAAGACTTTATCATCAACCTTTTAAATTGAATAAAGAATTATTGAGAGACCTCTATAATAGCTATGGTATCTATGTGGCGATAGGAGATTTTTTAGGAAAATACGCCTTAGGAAGCGGAGCTAGTTGGGAGGAAGGTACCGATTACGATAATCCTATTCATCAAGAAAATATGCTTAATAGTGTAAGAGAAATGGTAGAAGAGTTTAAAGATGAACCTTATGTACTGTTGTGGATTTTAGGTAATGAGAATGTTTACGGGATTGCCTGTAATGCTGATAAAAAACCTGCTAATTTCTTTAGATTTGCCAATCGTGCAGCAAAATTAATCAAATCCTTAGATCCCTTTCAAAGACCAGTAGCTATTGCCTCAGGAGATGTTCTTTATTTACATTTTTTCGCTAAGGAATGCCCAGATATTGATATCTTTGGCACTAACGCTTACCGTGGTAAGTATGGATTTTTAGATTTATGGGAAGAAGTAAAAACCCTTGTTGATAAGCCTGTAGTAATAACTGAATACGGAGCGCCTTCTTATAGTGCCGACTATACTCAAGAGGAAGCAGAAGAGTATCAAGCATTATATCATAAGAATGCTTGGTTAGATATCTATGAAAATCGTGCTGGATATGGTCAGGGAAATAGTTTAGGAGGCTTTGTCTTTGAGTGGGTTGATGAGTGGTGGAAGGCTTACGAGCCTGGTTACCATGATAAGAAAGGATTATTTGCAGGTCCTTTCTTAGATGGATATATGCATGAGGAGTGGTTGGGAGTGTGTAGTCAAGGAGATGGTAAGCACTCTCCTTTTTTAAGACAATTAAAAAAAGCTTATTTTACCTACCAGAAGTTTTGGAAAAAGTAGAAAACAAAAGTTAGCTAAATTACCCTTGAAAACGTTTACAAAAAAAAGGTATAATATAGAAACTATCAAGGAGGTGAATGATGAAAGGTATAGGGAAAATTGTAGTAGCTATTTTTATCTTAGGGAGTTTAAGCTTTTTGGGGTACAGTCAAGAAAACATTTTCTATATTTATCAAGATAAAAATTCACCCTCTAACCATTTTATTCCCAGTGGGTGGATGGGCGATTATGGAGATTTAAAGTTTAATGACCAATCTACCGAGGAAGTAGCTTCTGGTTCCACATCCATTAAGATAACTTATACTGCCAAAAAATCTCAAGGTCAGGGTTGGGCAGGAATTTATTGGCAATCTTCTGCGAATAACTGGGGTTTTCGTCAAAGTGGGTATGACCTTACAGGATTTAACAAATTAGTGTTTAAAGCTAAAGGCAAAGAAGGGGGAGAGGTAATTACTAAGGTAAAAGTAGGAGGGATTGCAAGAGATCCTCAAGGTAACCTTTTACCTTATCCTGATACGGTAGATAAAGAATATGGACCCATAAAACTAACTAACCAGTGGCAAGAGTTTTATATTAATTTAGTAGGAGAAGACCTTTCCTATGTAAACGGAGGATTTTGTATTGTGTTTAATGCTGATCAGGCTCAAAAAGAACAAACTATCTACCTCGATGATATATACTTTACTTCCGATACCACCCTTAAAAAAGAAGAGGTAAAGACGATTTTCCCTTTTTATGTCTATGCTGATAGTAGTTCTTTAGATAATCACTTTGTGCCCAGTGGATGGATGCCTGCTACCGCTGCACAAGATCTAAAGATGTATATTAACTGGAAAGAATCACCGTTGAGTGGAGATTCTTGTATTCGTATAGAGTATACTAACAAATCGGGGACACGCTGGGCAGGTATCTATTGGCAAAATCCTCCTAACAACTGGGGGACTATTCCCAATGCAGGATTTGACTTAAGAGGAGCAACTAAACTTACCTTCTGGGCTAGAGGAGAGCGAGGAGGAGAGATAATCAATGAGTTTAAAGTAGGAGGGATATCCAGCGGAGACTATCCTGACTCTGACAGCGCCTCCATCGGTCCTATTCAGCTTACTAAGGAGTGGAAAAAATACGAAATTGACTTAAGAGGTAAGGATTTATCTTACATAATAGGAGGGTTTTGTTGGGCAACCAATATAGATGTAAATGATCCTAACGGGATTATTTTCTACCTTGATGAAATAAAGTATGAAGAATAAGGATATTCTTTTTAAGGCAGCTATAATTTTTAGCTGCCTTATTTTTTTCCCTCTAATTATCAGTGCCAAAGTTACTATCCAAAAAAATTCTCAAGGAGGATATCAACTCTACGTAGACAAAAGACCTTTCCTTATAAAAGGAGTAATCTACAATCCTACTCCTGTATGTAGTGGCTACGATTATGTTTTTTTAAATGACCCCAAGAAACCTTGGCTTGTTGATGGTAAATTAATGAAGGAGATGGGGGTAAATGTAGTAAGGATATACTCTTGTTCTTCTGCTCAGTGGGGTAAAATTAAAGAGTTTATAAGGGATATGTATAATAATTTTGGCATCTACACTATCGTAAGTGACTGGATAGGATTGTGGGATAAACCTTCTCCTAATTATGCTGATAGGGAATCTCGAGAAAGAATAAAAATGAATATTCTTAAGATAGTAAAGGCCTTAAAAGACGAAGAAGGACTTCTTATGTGGATTTTAGGGAATGAAAATAATTACACTTTTTCAGGAAAAATTGCTTTTTGGACTTCTCCTGAGATAGAAAAAATTCCTGATCTTTATAAAAGGGTATTAAAGAGAGCAGAAATTTATTATTCCTTTGTTGATGAGTTAGCTAAGGAGATTAAAAAGATAGACTCCAATCATCCTGTAGCTTTAGGTAATGGAGAAGTGAGTACTTTGGATGTAGCTTCTCGGGTATGCAAAAACATTGATACTTTGGCTATCATTTCTTATCGAGGCAAACGTTTTGGTAATCTTTTTGAGAATATAAGGTATGCTTTTGATAAACCTATTCTAATTTCGGAGTTTGGTTGCGACTCTTACGATGCTTACCAGAATAGGGAAGCCGAAGATATCCAAGCTGAGTATATACAACTACAATGGAAATCTATATTTGAAAATACTATTTTTTGCGGAAATAAACGAGGCAATTGTATAGGAGGAACTCTATTTGAGTGGAGTGACGAATGGTGGAAGTATAATGAAGGATATACTCCTGACTGGTGTATCCATAATCCTGAAGCAGGCTGGTCTAACGGTTCCTACTATTTTGATATAAAAGCTAAGGACAATTTAAATATGAATGAGGAGTGGTTCGGGATAGTAAAACTTCTTGAAGAGAAAGATGAGAAAGGATTAAATAGGCGAGTTCCTAAAAAAGTTTACTATATTCTTAAAGATATTTGGACCAAGCCTTTTTATTCCCCCCCTTCCTAAACTTTTCTTATTTATCCTTACTAATAGAAAAATTTCTCTTAAAAGATTGGTTATAGAGAAAAATATATTTATAAATGAGGTTTCTCTTGACATTTGCCTTTTTGAAGGTAAAATTCTATTAATTTTATAGAATTTATAGAAAGAGAAAGAATGAAGGTATCTACTAAAGCTCGTTACGGTTTAAGGGCAGTAATGGAGTTAGGCTTAAACTACACCAAAGGACCTCTCCTTCTAAAAGAGATAGCAAAGAGACAGGAGATTTCTTTAAAATATCTTGATCATATCTTTTCTTTACTAAAAAAGATAGGAATAGTAAAAAGTGTAGGTAAAGGCAAGGGTTACATTCTCAGTAGACCTCCTTCTCAGATAAGGATTTGGGAAATAATAGAAGTGTTGGAGGAGACTAACCTTTTAGATTGCTTAACTACCCCTAACTTGTGCAAAAGAGCGCAATTTTGTGCTGCAAGGAATTTATGGAGTAACCTAGCTGGTAGTTTAAGAAAGAGTTTAGAGAATATCTCCTTAGAAGATTTATTGAGAGAACAAGAGGATATTCTTAAAAGAGAAAATAAAAATGCAATGTACTACATCTAAAATTTTGGGAGGTTGTAATGAAAATAGCTAATAGTGTGATTGAATTAGTAGGTAATACTCCTCTAGTAAGATTGAATAAAATAGCTAAGAGTTTGGAAGTAGATTTGATAGCTAAGTTAGAATTTTTTAATCCTCTCTCCAGCGTGAAAGATAGGATTGCTATAGCTATGATTGAGGAGGCAGAGAGAAGGGGAGCAATTGGAGAAGGTACTACTATTATTGAGTCTACCAGTGGCAATACTGGGATTGCCTTAGCTTTTGTATGTGCAGTAAAAGGCTACAGATTAATTATTACTATGCCGGAGTCAATGTCTGAAGAAAGAAGACGTTTACTTAAAGCCCTAGGAGCAGAGGTGGTGCTAACTAAAGCTAGAGAAGGGATGAAAGGAGCGATAAGGAAAGCCGAAGAGCTTTTAAAAGAGATTTCTAATTCTTTCATGCCTCAGCAGTTTAATAACCCGGCTAATCCCCAGATTCATTTTAAAACTACTGGTGAAGAAATCTGGAGGGATACCCAAGGAAGGGTAGATATAATAGTGGCTGGTGTAGGCACAGGAGGAACTATTACAGGAGTTGCTCAACTGATAAAGAAAAGAAAAAAAGAATTTAAAGCGATAGCGGTAGAACCTCAAGATAGTGCTGTTCTTTCTGGAGGACTTCCGGGGCTTCACAAAATTCAAGGGATTGGGGCAGGATTCATCCCTCAGGTTTTAGATTTAGATTTAATTGATGAGGTAGTAACTGTTTCTAACGAAGAAGCTGCTCAGTTAACTAGGCGGTTGGCTAAAGAGGAAGGGATTCTTGCAGGGATATCTAGTGGAGCAGCGGTAGCTGGTGCTTTAAGAATTGCTCAAAGAAAAGAAAATAAAGGGAAATTAATAGTAGTTATACTTCCTGATACAGGAGAAAGATATCTTTCTACATGGGTTTTTAAAGATTAATAAAGTTTTACTATAAAGTAAGTAAAGTTAGATATGGTTAAGAATACTTTATTCACTGATGAAGAAAAACTAAAAGAGGCGATTATAAGGTTGAGGAAGAAAAGAAAAGCTGTGATTTTAGCTCATAATTACCAGATATTCCAAATTCAAGAGGTGGCTGACTTTGTAGGTGACTCTTTAGAGTTAGCAAAAATTTCTGCCAAGGTTGATGCTCCCTTGATAGTCTTTTGCGGGGTTTATTTTATGGGAGAAACTGCCAAGATTCTTTCTCCTCAAAAAAAAGTGCTCATTCCTGTGGCTGGTGCCCGTTGTCCTTTAGCGGATACCATTACTCCTAAAAAACTTTTAGAGTTAAAAAATACCTATTCTGAAGCTTGGGTAGTAAGCTATGTTAATACTTCTGCGGAGATTAAAGCATTGACGGATGTTTGTTGTACTTCCAGTAATGCTATCCAAGTAGTAAAAAATATCCCTGCTAAAAGAGTTATATTTGTTCCTGATGGAAACTTAGGATGGTGGGTTAAAAAAAATGTTCCTCAAAAAGAGATAATTCTCTGGAAAGGTTTTTGTTATGTGCATCAGAACTTTACCTTAGAGGACTTACAGAAGCAAAAAAGTAAATTTCCTCACGCACAAGTATTTGTCCATCCTGAATGTAAGCCAGAGATTTTACAAAACGCTGATTTAATTTTATCTACCTCAGGGATGCTAAGGGAAGCAAAAAAATCATCAGCGAAAGAAATCATTATTGGAACCGAAGAGGGTTTAATTTACAGATTAAAGAAGGAAAATCCTGATAAGAAGTTTTGCCCCTTAAAGAGAGCTGAGTGTGTAGATATGAAAAAGATTACCTTAAAAGAACTTTACTTAGCTTTAAAACATCAAAGATACGCTATAGAGTTACCCCCGGAGATTATTCAAAGAGCTCAGAGTTCTCTTAAGGAAATGATAAAGTACATCTAAATAAATGAAGTGTAGAGTGTGTAAAAGGGATGCTCAGATAAGTTTAAAGAGTTACAATCTAAATCTCTGTTCTAACTGTTTTTTGGAGTTCTTTAGAAAAAGAGTATACACTACTATAAATGAGTTTAAGATGTGTACTCCTAAGGATAGAATTTTAGTTGCTGTCTCAGGCGGGAAAGATAGTTTATCTTTATGGCATATTCTTAGTGATTTGGGATACAGAACCTGCGGGCTTCACATTATCTTAGATATAGGAGAATATTCCCAAAGGTCTTATCAGCAGGTAATAAAATTTGCCCAAACTAAAAGTTTGGAGCTTAGGGTAGTAAGTGTAAGGGATGAGTTCGGCAAAAGTATAAAAGAACTTGCCAAGATAGCTAAGCGTCCTCCTTGTAGAGTCTGTGGGATGGTAAAAAGATACCTAATGAATAGAGAAGCCGAGGTTTTTGACTGTTTGGCTACCGGTCATAATTTAGATGATGAAGCCAGCACTCTCTTAGGAAATCTTCTTAATTGGCAGGAAGGATTTTTAAGTCGGCAGGCTCCAGTTTTGGAAGAAAATTATACTCTAAAGAGAAAAATTAAACCTTTCGCTTTCATTTCTCAAGAAGAAATTACTCTCTATGCCGAACTATGCGGTATAGATTATTTGGAAGAGAGGTGCCCTTTTTCTAGAAGGGCTACTTCTCTTATCTATAAAGGGGTTTTGAATAAAATTGAGGAGGAGATGCCTGCAACTAAGTTAAGATTCTATAAAGGTTTTATTAAGAGAGAGTATTTTAAGGGAGGAAAGAGAGAGGAGCTTTCTCCTTGTAAAAGGTGTGGTTACCTTACAGTAGGAGAAGTTTGTAGTTTTTGTAAGTTAAAGGAAAAAGTTTTAGAGAGAAAAAATCTTACTGAAGGAGGGGATGATGTTAGAAGAGATAGCTATCTCAAGGGCAATCATTGATTCTTATTGGAGAAAACTCGGTAAGATTTTAGAGGTGGATGTGGTTATCTGTGGTGCTGGACCTTCCGGGTTAGTTTGCGCAGCTACGTTAGCTAAAAAGAAGAAAAAAGTAGTAGTATTTGAGAAGAAACTTTCTATTGGTGGGGGAATGTGGGCAGGAGGTATGTTTTTTAACGAAATTGTAATTCAAGACTCAGGCAAAAAGATTTTAGAAGAATACAAGGTGAAGGTAAGGAAGTATAAAAAGAACTATTACCTTGCCGATGCCATTGAATGTGTATGCAGTTTAGGATATCATGTTATTAAAGCAGGAGCAATTATTATTAATGGAGTATCTGTTGAGGATGTTGTGGTAAGAAAGAGTAGGATTTGTGGGGTAGTAATAAACTGGTCAGCAGTTGAGTTAGCAAATTTGCATGTTGACCCTTTAGCGGTAAAAGCTAAATTTGTTGTAGATGCTACAGGACACTCTTCAGATGTAGTGAGGATTGTGGAAGAGAAGAGTGGGCTGAAACTTAATACTAAGATTGGGAAAAGAGTTGGAGAAAGATCTATGTGGGTGGATTTGGCAGAAAGTATGGTGGAAAAAAATACTCAAGAGGTCGTTCCGGGGTTAGTAGTAGCAGGGATGTGTGCTAATGCTGTATTTGGTTCGCCACGGATGGGACCTATTTTTGGGGGAATGCTTCTTTCAGGGAAGAGAGCAGCAGAGATTATTCTTTCTAAGATTAAATGATTTACTTCGAACTCGAATTCGGAGATTGCCCCAAACCACAAAAGATTTGCACCTATTACACGAGGACGATTTGAATCTACACTTTAATTACAAATGAATGAAGAGAGAATAGCTATAGCTTTAAGCGGAGGAGTTGATTCTGCATATTCTGCTTACCTTCTTAAAAAAAAGGGGAAGAAACTCATAGGAGTAACTTTTAAATCCCCCTTTTTTAAAGAGGAAAATATTCAGAAAGCACAGTATGTATGTAACTCTCTAGGAATTCCCCATCATCTAATTGATGTGAGTCAAGAGTTTGAGGAATCCGTTATAGATTACTTTGTTAGCTCCTATTTAGGCGGTTTAACCCCTAACCCTTGCGCTTTATGTAATCAAATTATTAAGTTGGGGAAGCTCTTAGATTATATCCGGATGTTAGGTTGTCATTATTTAGCTACCGGACATTACTGTCGAGTGATTAAGACTAAAAAAGGAGAGGTATACTTAGCTAAAGGAAGGAGCGCATTCAAGTCCCAAGAATACTTTTTAGCATTAACTCCTAAAGAGAGGTTTAATTCAGTAATCTTCCCCCTGGGGGACTATACCAAAGAGGAAGTTAAAATAAATATTCAGAAGGAAGGGGTTTATCCTTTTCCTATTGAGGAGAGTAAAGAAGTGTGTTTTGTAAGCAATAGTACTTATAAAGATTTTATTAGAAAACGCATCTTAAGAGATAAAGATTATTCAGGACAGATAAAGCATCATAGTGGAAAAGTCTTAGGGACTCATCAGGGAATTTATTTTTTTACCTATGGACAAAGAGAGGGATTGGGGATTTCTTGGAAAGAGCCTTTGTATGTAATGGATATCCTTCCTTTAAAAAGAGAAGTAATCGTAGGGGAGAAAGAGTTTATCCTAAAGGAGCGGTTCTTTGTAAACCACATAAATTGGTTTTATCCTCCTTCTAATTATCGAGATTTAAGGGTTAAACTTCGTTACAACTCCTGTTCTTTACCTTGTGATATAGAGATTTCTTCTTGGGGTCGTCTTCTGTGCATTTTAAAAGATAAAAAGGATGTCCCTACTCCAGGACAATTAGCTGTTTTCTATGACGGAGATTTAGTAGTTGCTGGAGGATTGATTGAGAAAGAAAGTAATTTTTAGAGAGTTAGAAATTTTAGAAGATTTTTTAAAAAATAGACTCTGTAGCAGTAGCTTTCTCTGGAGGTTTAGATAGCGCGACTTTAGCTTACCTTGCTTTTAAGATTTTAGGGAAAAAGGCAATAGCTTTCACTACCTCTTCGCCTCTACGAGCATCTTGCGATTTAAAGCAGGTAAAACAGATTGCTAGATATATTGGGATAAGACATCATTTTATTTCTACAGAAGAATTACAAAATAAGAGATTTTAAAAAAACCTTTGGGACAGATGTTATTGGTGTAAGAAAGAAATGTTTTCTAAGTTAAGAGAAGAAGTAAAAAAACTACCTCTTAATTATATTATTGATGGTACAAATTTTGATGACAAAAAAGACAATCGCCCCAGGCATAAGAGCAAATAAAGAGTTTGGTATCGTAAGTCCTTTCTATCAGCTGAAGTTTACTAAGGATAAGATAAGAAGTTTAGCTAAGTGTCTTGATTTGGTTTTTTCAAAAGCCCAAGACTACCTGCCTTGCTTTGCGGATTCCTCTAAAAGAGAAGATTACCTTAGATAGGTTAAGAAGGATAGAGAAAGCAGAGAGTATTTTAAGAGATTTTTTAGGAGATAGTATCCTTTTTAGAGTAAGGGATCACGGGGAGTTAGCTTGGTTAGATTTTCTTAAGAGAATTCTAGCAGTTATCAAGAAAAAGGATGGGGAAAAATTAAGGAAAAACTAAAAAGAGTAGGCTACCGTTATCTAACGGTGGATTTAGAGGGGTATGTTCCTGCAGGATTAAGATGAAGGCAATCTCTCTATTCTCTGGAGGCTTAGATAGTATTTTAGCTACCAAAATCATAAAGGAAATGGGCATAGAGGTAGAAGCTATACACTTTTGGAGTTTATTTTCCCCTGCTACTTATCAGAGCACAGTTAAAAAATTGTCATTTTTTACAGAGAAGCTAAGAGTTTTTCTCCATATAGAGGATATAACTCTTCAGCTTTTAGAAAAAGTAAAGAATCCTCGCTATGGCTACGGGAGTTGTCTTAATCCTTGTATTGACTGTAAAATTTTAATGTTTAAGAAGGCAAAAGAGTATATGGAAAAAGTAGGGGCAAAATTTTTGATAAGTGGAGAAGTGTTGGGAGAGCGTCCTTTCTCTCAGAGAAGAGAAGCTCTGGCGATAATAGAGAAAGAGGCTTTAGTAAAGGGGATAGTTTTACGACCTTTATCTGCGAAATTACTGGAAGCTACTGTTCCTGAAAAGGAAGGGTGGGTTAAGCGAGGGGAGCTTTTTGCCATAAAAGGAAGGAGTAGAAGACCCCAGATAGAGTTAGCAAGAAAATTTAAGATTTACTCTTACCCTTCTCCTGGAGGAGGGTGTCTTCTCACTGACAAAAACTTTTCTAAAAAGTTGCAGGATTTACTTTCTTACTCCCGAGATTTTGGAGTAAGAGAGGTATTTCTTCTCAAGATAGGAAGACACTTCCGCCTCTCGGATAGAGGAAAGTTAATTATCCCTCGCAACGATAGAGAGGAACAAAAACTCTTAGAGAAGAAGGAAAAGACTGATACTTTATTTATTCCGTTAAATAATGGGAGAAAATGTTTAGGGACAGGTTCATTAGATGTTGAGGATATAAAGTTAGCTAGCCAGATAGTTGCCTCTTATATCAAAGGAGGTTTTCATCCCAAGAGAGTAAAGGTTATTTCTTCATGGGGAGAAAAAGTATTAGAAGTCCCCCCTTTACCCTCTCAAGAGTTAGAGAATCGACGGCTAACATAGATAAGTAGTATTTTTTTCTTGAGAACCCCGCAAATTAATGGTATTATTTTATAATTGCTAGCAAGAGAAGGAGATGGGAGAAGGTAAAGTTTTAATCATCGATAATCAGATTGAGTTCTCACAAAAGCTAACTGCCTTTTTAAAAGAACAAGGTTATATTCCTTCCGTTTATCAAGAGATTAAAAAAGCCCTGGATGCCTTTCTTAAGGAAGAGTTTGATGTGGTAATGGTAGAGTTGGGTATGCCTCAAATGGATGGGATTGAGATTATAGAGGAGATTAAGAAGGTCGATCCAGAAAGTATAACTATTGCGATGATCACTCATCCGTCTCTGGAGACAGTGCAGAAAGCGATAAGAGCAGGTGCGTTCGATTACATTACTAAGCCTTTCAGTAAAGAGGAGATATCCCTCGTGATGAAGAGAGCATTTGCCTTTCGTAATTTAAGTGTAGGGAGAAAAAAGCTTATGGAGGAGTTAGAGAAACAGAATGTGAAGTTAGAGCAACAGATCAAAGAGAAGACGAAAGAGTTAGCTCTTATATACCAAGTAGATAGAGATATTTCCTCCACATTAAATTTAGAAGAAATTTTAGAGATCATTTTAGATAGACTCTGTGTAGTTTTGAATGTAGAGAGATGCTCTGTTCTTCTATTAGATGAGGGTAAGGGAGAGTTGTATATAAGAGCTGCCCGAGGTTTATCTGAAGATATTATAATTCAAACAAGGCTTAAAGTAGGTGAACCTATATCTGGATGGGTGCTTAAACATAAAGAGCCTGTATTTGTAGAGGATATAGAAAAAGACCCTCGTTTTGCCCGAAGAAACCACGAAAGATATTATACGCACTCTTTTATTAGTGTGCCTCTGATAGTGAAAGAAGGTGCTATCGGAGTGATAAATGTGAATAATAAGAAGACAAAGGAGCCTCTCACCAATGATGATTTTAGAATTGTAAAGGGAATAGCTAATAAGGCAGCCATCGCTGTAGAGAACGTCCGTCTCTATTCTACTTTAGAAGATAGTTACATTCGAACAGTCACTGCTCTTACTTCAGCAATTGACGCTAAGGATCATTATACTAAGAGCCATTCGGAACATGTTTCTCAGTATGCGGTGGCTATAGGGAGAGAGATGGGTTTATCAGAACGTGAGATTGAGGAGATTCGTCAAGCTTGCCAACTTCACGATTTAGGAAAGATTGGGGTTCATGATTACATCCTTACTAAACCCGACAAACTTACTCCTGAAGAGTGGGAGGAGATAAAACAACATTCTTTAAAAAGTGCTGAGATACTAAAGCCTTTGATTTTCTTAGGGGAAGCCATTGATTTGATAAAGCAACATCATGAAAGGTATGATGGAAAAGGTTACCCTTATGGTCTTAAAGGAGACCAGATAAAACTGGGAGCAAGAATAATAGCGGTAGCTGATAGTTTTGATGCTATGACTACTGATAGACCTTATCGTCGAGCACGCACTAAAGAAGAAGCCATTGAGGAAATTAAAAAATGTAGTGGCACCCAGTTTGACCCTAAGGTTGTGGAAGCCTTCTTAAGGATAGTAGATAAACTCCCTCCTAAGCCTAAGAAATAGCTTGCTTACCATCCCCATAAAATAAATAGAATAAAAGAAATTACTATAATTACTGCTATCCATACCTTCCACTTTGCTTTTGTCGGGGAAGGTAGGCTTTTTCCGCAGTAAAGGCAGATAATAGCATTATAAGGAATGGGCTTTTTACAGTAAGGACACTTTTTAAGTTGTGAAAAGTCTAATTCTTCCTCTTCTTCTAATACTTCTTGGAAAGGAAAGTAATCCTCTTCTTTCATCTATAGGTAGTATACAACTTTTTTTGTTTGTATCAATAAGTATTTACCTTTGAAGTATTTTTTATATAATTAGTTAAAGAGAAAAATTAATCTATGAAAGAGAAAAAGCTCCTAGATTTATCCACAATTTCAGAGGAAGAGCTTCTCAATTTAAAAATTTGCGAGCTTCCCCTAAAGATAGAGGGAACGTGGCTCCAGAGTTGTGTAGGAGAGCTCTATCAGGAGTTAGAGAGAAAAGGAATAAAATTTAAGCCCCCCTGTTACCTAGCAGATGAGTGGCTTACTCCTGACGGGGAGCCGGTGATAGGCATTCCCTTTTTTTTAGCTCACCCTACACTTATGAAATTAGAGAAAAAGATGATGCTTGACGTAGAGGGAGGAACTAAGGGTTGGTGTATGAAGCTATTGCGTCACGAAAGTGGGCATGCTATAAACTATGCTTATAGGCTGTATCGGCGAAGAAAGTGGCAGAAAATTTTTGGAAAGTTTTCTAAAGCATACCTAGATACTTATCGCTTTCGTCCTTATAGTAAAAGTTTCGTAAGACACTTAGAGGATTATTATGCTCAGTATCATCCCGATGAAGATTTCGCAGAAACTTTTGCAGTTTGGCTTACACCTGGTTCTAACTGGCGGGAGACTTATAAGGGGTGGAAAGCGTTAGAGAAGTTAAACTATGTGGAGGAATTAATAGAGGAAATAAAAGAAAAACCTCCCCTTGTTAGGCGAGGAAGAAAGTACTGGCATATCAATTCTTTAAGGGTCACTCTTAAGAATTATTATAAGAAAAAAAGACTTTACTATGCGGAATATTTTCCTGATTTTCACGATGTAAATTTAAAGAAAATATTTACAGAAAAGAGCCTTCCTTCGCAAGAAGGATTATCTGCCAAGGATTTAATAAAGAAATATAGAAAGCAGATTCTAAGTAATGTTTCTGAATGGACTGGAGAAAAAAAGTATGTAATCGCTGACCTTTTAGATACGATAGAAAAAAGGTGCAAAAGTCTTAACCTTAATATAGTTGAGTCAGAAAGCTCAGCTCTTCTTAAATTTTCTACTTATATTACTACCCTCATTATGAATTATCGTTACACAGGGAGGTTTCAAAAGATAAAATGAAGAAAAAGTTAAAGGTTCTCTTGGTATTCGATACTCCTTATCATACTCCTCGGGATTATAACTTTGAGAAAGAGTTTAAAGAGTTTGATTGGGTAACAGAGAAAGACGTTTATTCTGCTCTTTTAGAGAATGGTTATGAGGTTACTCTCTTAGGGCTCTATAACGATATAAGTTTACTCTTTGAGGAAGTAAAAGAAAATAGACCCGAAGTAATTTTCAATCTTACTGAAGTATTTAAACAGAAAACTTATTTAGAAAAGAACATAGCTTGGATTTTAGAAATTTTGGGTATCCCTTATACTGGCACTACCCCAGCTAGCCTTCTTATCTGTAATAATAAAGCTTTAACTAAAAAGATATTAACTTTTCATAAAATTCGTGTTCCCAATTTCTACACCTTCTATAAGCATCGTAAGGTCAAATTCATCCGAAAATTAAGACTCCCTCTTATTGTGAAACCTCTATATGAGGAAGCTTCACGGGGGATATCTCAAGCTTCGGTAGTAGATAGCGAAGAAGGATTAATTGAGCGAGTAAAATTTATCCATATCCACCTTAATATGGATGCTATTGCTGAAGAGTATATTGACGGAAGAGAGCTTTATGTGAGTGTCTTAGGTAACAAACGTATAAAAGTTTTCCCCTTTAGAGAGATGAAATTTGGAAAAATTCCCGAGGATGAACCTCGCATTGCTACTTATAAAGCTAAGTGGGATTATAAATATCGAGAAAGGTGGGAGATTAAGAATGTTTTTGCTGGTAGGTTACCTTTAGGATTGGATAAAAAAATTGTCGAAATCTGCAAACGTGCTTACCGGGCTCTTAATATGCAATGTTATGCTCGTTTCGATATAAGAGTTACTCCTAAAGGAGAAGTTTACATTATTGAGGCAAATGCTAATCCTTGTTTGGGTAGAAGCGATGAGCTTGCTCAATCAGTAGAAAAAAGTGGCATTAGTTATAATAAGCTAATTCAAAAGATAATAAATCTTGCTCTAAGAAGGCCAGTTTAAATACTCTTTTTTTGTTCTTACGATTTATGGTATAATGGAATTAATTAAAGCTCAGAAGAAGTATGTTTAGAGAATTTTTTAATTTTCTTCCTGATATAGCTTACCTTAAAGATTGCAAAGGCAGATACTTATGGGTTAATAGGATTTTTTTAGAATTTTTCGGGAAAGAAGAGAAAGAGGTAATTGGTAAATTAGATAGTGAAGTTCTTCCCAAGGAGCTCGCTACTCAGTGGCAAGCTTCTGATAAGGAAGTCGTTTCTTTTAAGAAAACGATTATGAAAGAGGAGCGTTTAGGAGAAATTATTTTTGAGACGGTGAGATTCTTGATTCCTCTAGGTGAAGAAGAAGTAGGAATTGCTGGGTACTCTCGGGATATAACCTTACGAAAGAAAACAGAGAATAGTTTAAAGGAGATTGAGGGAATTTACCGCACCATTACTGAAAATGTAAGCGATATAATCTGGAGTGCAGACCTAAAATTTAAAATTACTTACGTGAGTCCTTCTGTAGAACATATATTAGGATATAAGCCTGAGGAATTATTAGGAGAATCGGTAGAGAAGGTGCTTTCTCCTTACTCTTGGGAGCAGGTAAAAAAAGTATTAGAGGAAGAGCTTTTAAGAGAGAAAGAAGGAGTAGATAAAACTCGATCGAAAACATTGCAACTGGAGCATATTCATAAGAATGGGTCTTCTATAGAACTAGAAGTTAAGGCTACCTTTATTCGTGACCACCAAAAAATCCCGACAGGGATTTTAGGAGTGACTCGAGATATTACCCAGAGAAAGCAGATAGAGAAAACTCAGCGATTAGCTCAATTAGGAAAACTGATTGCTGACATTACTCATGAAGTAAATAATCCTCTTATGATTATTTCTGGTAGAGCTCAGCTTGCTCTTATGGAGGAGATAGAGAACGAAGAGGTAAAAAAGAGCCTTAAGATGATAGTAGATGAATGCCAGAGAGCTAAAGATATTATTCAGAGGGTGTTGGAGTATGCTCGACCGAGTAAAGGTGAGTTCAAAGCTACACCTATAGATAGAGTTATTGAGGATGTAATAGCTATTATAGAGCATCAATTTCAGTTAGCTAATATTTCTATTGAGAGAGATTATGCCCCAGACCTTCCTCAAGTTTATGTAGATGAGAAGCAGATTCAAGAAGTTCTGATGAATCTCTTAGTTAATGCTCGTGATGCTATGCCTAAGGGTGGGAAGATAAATATAAAAGTTTTTTGTGAAGGCGCCTTTTTAAGGATAGATATAAAAGACACAGGTATTGGAATGAGCAAAGAAGTTTTAGATAAAATATTTGAACCTTTCTTTTCTACAAAAGAAAAAGGGACAGGATTAGGTATTTCTATTTGTTATAATATAATAAAGGCTCACAAAGGAGAAATAAAGTTTAGAAGCGAACCTCAAAAAGGGACTATTGTAACCATTCTTTTACCTGTGTTGAAAAAAGATGGCTAAAATTTTAGTTATTGACGACGAATATCAGATTTTAGATATTCTAGAGAGGTTTCTGGTTAAGATGGGATTTCAAGTTATTACCGCCTTGGGAGGAGAAGAAGGGATAAAAGCAATTGATTCCCAAGATGTGGACCTCATTATTCTAGATATGAAGATGCCTAAGGTAACAGGGATTGATGTATTAAAGGAATTAAGAAAGAAAGAAAAAAGGATGCCGGTTCTTATCCTAAGTGGCTCTTTAGGTATAGTAAGAGAGGTTGAACTTCTAAAAGAGTTAGGATATACTCAGGAGGATATTGTTACTAAACCTATAGACCTTTTTAGTCTCTTAGAAAGAGTTAGGAGTAAATTACCTCCAGATATTATTTAGCTTCTATGGGGCAGAAAGTTTTAATTGTAGATGGTAATATAGAAGCACGCAATACTTTTTATGAAATACTTTCTTCCTTAAACTATGAACCTACCTGTGTACCTACAGCTAAAGAAGCTCTAACCAGACTCACTGAAGAAAGGTTTGATCTTATCATTTTGGATAAAGATACACCTGACTTAGGCGGATTAGAGATTGCTAGGAAGATAAGAGAATTTGACAAAGAGACTAAGATCATATTACTTCTTGAAGAAGAGCCAAAAAGAGATATTTTCTCTTCAGCCCATCAGCTAAATATTCACAAGGTATTAAAGAAAGATTTTTCCACTCATACGTTGATGAGAGAGATACTGGGTGCTTTAAGAGAAAGACGTTCATCTCCTCAACCATATCCTTTTTCTCAAGATGCCTCTATCCTCATAGTTGACGATAATCCTCAAGTAAGGGAGACTCTTCAGCTCTTTTTAGAAAGGAAAGGATTTAGGGTTCTGGCGGCATCTTCAGGAGAAGATGCACTCATGAAAGTGAAGTTAGACAAACCTAAGATAGTTATTCTGGACATAAGGATGCCAGGAATGGATGGAGTAGTAGTGTTAAGAAATATGAAACAGCTCGATCCTTCTATCAAAGTGATTGTGCTCACTTCGGTTAGAGATGATTATATTATGAAGGAAGCCCAGCAAGAAGGGGCCTCCGAGTATTTAATCAAACCTTATGATCTTGAAAAATTAGATGTTATAATTACTTCTTTACTTTTACAAAAAAGGAGTAGAGATGGAGAAGAAAATCTTAATCGCTGAGAGTGAAGTGGGAGTTCGTCAGCAATTTTATGATAGTCTAACCCACGCAGGTTACAAAGTAGTAACTACTCATCATGGGAAAGGTGCACTGGAACTATTCGCCACTCAAAAGCCAGACTTAGTTCTCTTAGATTATACTCTTTCTGACGAAAGTGGCATCGAGGTACTCAGAAAGATAAAAGAGAGGGATAAGAAGACAAAAGTAATTATGCTCGTTAGCTCTTCCAACCCAGAGTTAGAGAAAGAAGCACGACTATTAGGAGTTAGTGGTTTTCTTTCCAAAAGTTTAGAAAGAGAGGTTATCGTTGAAACAATTGATCGGATAATGGGGAAGTCAGTTGAAGAGAGAAAAATTCTAGTAGTCGATGATGATCCCCAAATCTGTTCTCTCATAAAGGATTTCTTAACAAAGAAAGGGTTTACTGTAGTTGTTGCCTATAGTGGGGAAGAAGGTTTAGAGAAGGTAAAAAAAGAGAGGCCAATCTTGGTTCTTCTTGATGTAAGGCTACCAGGTATGGATGGGATAATGGCTCTGAAACGAATCAAGGAAATTGACCCCCGGGTGGGGGTAATTATGGTAACAGGCCTAAAAGACGAAGATACTTTCAATGAGGCAAAAAAATTAGGCGCTCACGAATATATAGTGAAGCCCTTCGATTTGGATTATCTGGATACTTGTGTTCTTGTGCGTCTATGTCTTGTCTCAGCTCTTTTAAAGTGACCTTTGTTTAACTATCCTATAAAAGATGGGAGAAGAAAAGATTAAAGTGTTTCTTGTTGAAGATAACCCTTCAGAATTCGTTCTTATTAAAGAGATGTTGACTAAACTAAAAGATTACTCTTTGGAAGTAGAAGGGGCAGCTAGCTTAAATGAAAGTATAGAGAAATTACAGAATAGAAAGGTAGATGTTGTCCTTCTCGATTTAAATCTACCGGATAGTAAAGGTGAGGATACTTTTTTGAGGTTATATCAGAGATTTCCCCAGCTTCCTGTAGTAGTCCTTACTGGCTTCGACGATGAGGAATTGGCTGTTAAAGTAGTACGCCAGGGCGCACAAGATTATTTGGTGAAAGGTAGAGTAGATGCCTATCTAACGGTAAAGGCTATTTCTTACGCTATTGAACGTAAACGTATAGAAGAAGCACTACGGAAGGCACGTGATGAGTTAGAGTTGCGTGTTAAGGAGCGGACTGCGGAATTAGTAAGAGTTAATGAATATCTTAAGCAAGAGGTAGAGGAACGTAAGAGGAAAGAGAAGGAATTACGTATCACCTACATTAAGTTGAAAGAGGTTCAACAACAACTAATTCGGTCCGCAAAGATGGAAGCAGTGGGAGCTTTAGCTAGTGGCGTAGCCCACGAGGTTAAAAATCCTTTGGCAATTATCCTTCAGGGAATTGAATATCTTTCTAAGAAGATTGAAACTGATGATGAGAATATAAAATATACTTTAAAGTATATGGAGGAAGCAGTTGTAAGGGCAGATACTATCGTTAAGGGGCTCTTAGATTTCTCCAGAATTTCCAAACTGAATATAGGTAAATATAACATTAACTCCTTAATAGAGAATTGCTTATTGCTGATGAAGCATCAGTTTGATAGGCACCATATCCAAGTAGTGAAAGAATTAGGAGGAAATATTCCTGAAGTCGATATAGATAAAAGTAAGATAGAGCAGGTATTCATAAATATTTTTATGAATGCTGTCCATGCTATGCCGGAAGGAGGAAAGCTTACCATAAGAAGTTATGTTAAATCTTTAAACAAAGACACCCTACCCTTACAGTTCGAAGAGAAAGAGAAGTTTAATCTTGATGAAGAGGTAGTGATTGTTGAAATAGAAGATACAGGTAGTGGTATTCCTCAAGAGCTTTTAAATAAGGTTTTTGACCCATTTTTTACTACTAAGCGAACTAAAGGGGGAACAGGTTTGGGTCTTTCTATAGTGAGGAGTATAATGGATATGCATAACGGATTTATTGATATCAAAAATAAAAGTAGTGGAGGTGTAATTGTAACTTTGATATTTAAGAAGGAGGGAGGGAAATATGGAGAAGAAAAAGATACTCATAGTAGATGACGAGGAGGGTTTTACTCAAATGGTAAAACTTAATCTTGAAGAGACAGGTAAATATGAGGTGATAGTTGAAAATAAAGGCAAGGAAGCCATATTTACTGCAAAGAAATTTAAACCGGATCTAATTTTTTTGGATATAGTTATGCCTGATACTGATGGCGGTGAAATTATGCAGAAGATGCATTCCGATGAAGATTTAAAAGATACCCCGGTAGTATTTCTTACTGCTTTAGTTACAGAGAAAGAAGTAAAGTCTCAAGAAGGGATTATAGCTGGTCACCCCTTTTTAGCCAAACCAGTAACTACCCAACAACTTATTGAATGCATTGAAAAGTATTCAAGATAACTTACTACTTCTTCTATTTTTAGAACTTACAAATTTTTAGAACTTACAAATAGATGAGAAATAACTTATCATTCTATTCTCCAATTCTCTTTCATAATTTCTCTAGAGTAAAAGTTGTTCCCCTTCTTATTGGCATCAATGTAGGAGTATTTCTCATTATTCATATTATTCCTAACCTTCCCTGGGTTTCCCTATTAGGCTTAGTACCTAGTTTGGTACTTTCTAAGTTTATGTTGTGGCAATTCTTTACTTATATGTTTGTCCATGTGGGGGTTATGCATCTTGCCATAAATATGTTGATGTTGTGGTTTTTTGCTCCTACTGTAGAAAGTGCCTGGGGAAGAAAGAGGTTTTTATTCTACTACTTTTTTACTGGTATAGGTGCAGGTTTATGCAGTTTTCTTTTTTCCGGGAGTTCTCATGCGGTGGTAATTGGCGCTTCCGGAGCAATCTTTGGGGTTTTAGTAGCTTACGCAGTGATGTATCCTGAGAGCACGATTTTATTATTCTTTTTCTTTCCTATGAAGATGAAACATGCTATTTTGGTGTTAGGAGGAATCAACCTTTTAGGAGCTCTCTCTTCTCCCGGAAGTGGTATCGCTTACTTTGCTCACTTAGGAGGAGCCCTTTTTGGATACATTTATTTAAAAAGAGAACTATTATTTTTTAAATTCTTTCACTCTCTTTTTCTTCTTAAGGAGTGGTTGATAAAAAGAAAAGGACATAAGAAAAGAATATCTCAAGATAAGATGAAAAAGGAAGTTGATCGTATCTTAGATAAAATAGCTAAATATGGAATAGGTAGTCTTACCAAGGAGGAAAGGAGGTTTCTACAACTTAAGAGTAAAGATTATTTTGATTGAGTAAGTTATATTAATCTGTGTCCAGTTTTTTCTGCTCTATATGGCAGTTGTCTTGCTTTTGGTAGAGGGCTTTTTAGTAAACTGAACAGGGTTCTTTCTCTGGGTAAACCCCGAACCCCGCCCTTTCAAGGAAAGGGCGGGGTTCGGGGTAAAATGTCTAAACAGATGCCAGTTTAAGAATTCATTCCCATTATCAGTATCAAAACCAAGTAGAGGAAAGGGTAAACTATTCTCTACATCTTTAATTTGAATTAACACACCTCCCAGATACGCTTTAAAGGTTCTATTACAGAAGGTTTATTATATTTGGAAGGTTTACCTCGTTTCTTTGGTTTAGGTTTGGCGAAGCGTTTGAAGTTATTAAGAAGTCTTATAGCATGTTTTCTGTGGAAGTCACAATTTAAGCAGAACTCAGTAAGGATAATAGATTTTTTCTTTCTCAGAAGCTTTTTTATAGCGTAAATAAATACTTTCTAAGTATTCCATCTTAGCTTTAGGAGCCATAATATACCCCCTTTCTGGGAGTATATTTTAGTAACATTATTTATGAGTTAACGAAACAATTTCGATTTAATTTGGGTAACATTTAATATGAGTCAATTCGAGCCTATGAGAGCTGTTGCTTATCTTAAGGGAATATGTTATAATCAATCCTATGTTGGAAGAAAGAATTTACAGAGATTATTTGCAAGCGTTAAAGGATAAAGATAGACACAGAATAGAGTTTTTAAGTTTTATAAGAGCAGAGCTTAAAAACGTAGCCATTGAATTAAAGAAAGATAAACTCCAGGACAATCAAGTATGGGAAGTGCTTAAGAAACAAAAGAAACGTCTTTCTGAAATTAAAGAAACTGCTCTTTCCTCTAATCGTTCAGATGTTCTTAGAGCTATAGAGAAAGAGCTGGCGATACTAGAATCTTATTTACCCCAACCTCTTAGTGAGACAGAGCTATCCACAGTTATCGATGAGGTTATTTCTCAACTTAGTGCTACTTCCCTTAAGGATATGGGGAGAGTGATTAAAGCTGTTTTAGAAAAAGTAGGAGCAAGAGCTGAGCCTAAGGAGGTAAGTAGGCTAGTAAGGGAAAAGCTTAAGTCTTAACTTTACTGTTGACAATATCCTTAAAGATAGTATAGTAGATAGGGTTTAAGGATCTTAGAGCCGCAAGGCTTCTAAGGTTAAGTAAGCCTTGCGGTTTTTTATTTTTATTAGTAGGTATAGGGAGTAGGAATGAAGCGTATGTTTCTTATAATATGTGCAGGGTTAGTTTTTAGTTTCTCTATGTATCTTGAAGGAAAAGGGGGCAAGATGATTGTTGAGAATGGGAGGAAGGTTTCTTTTGATTATGTACTTACAGTAGATGGAGAGGTGGTAGATAAATCTTCACCTGAACAGCCTTTCCAGTATATTCATGGAGAAGGTCAGATTATTCCTGGGTTAGCTAAGGGGTTAGAAGGGATGAGTGTAGGAGAGGAGAAAGAAATTCGCCTCCCTCCTCAAGAGGCTTATGGGTTACCTGATCCTCGTGCTTTCTATGAGATTTCTTCTAATTCTTTACCTAAAGACTTGAAACCCCAAATAGGAATGTATCTTCAAATGCGTACCCCTGAAGGAAGAACATTGCCGGTAAGAATTAGTGAAATTAAAGAGGATACTGTAGTGCTTGATTTAAACCATCCTTTAGCAGGAAAGACATTAATTTTTCATGTAAAGATCAGGAAGATTGAGTAGAAGAGAGTAGAAGTTTGGGAGGTTGTGCTTACAACTCTCTTCAGTTTCAACTTCTAAGGATAGTTAAAAGGAGGTTAGATGATGTAGGGTAAATAAAACTAGACGGGCGCAGAGAAGTTAATATTTTCGGAATAAAAATCAAGGAGGAGAATGATGGAGGAAGAAAGAAAAATTTATATTGGTAATTTAGAGTATAGTGTAGCAGAAAGTGATTTAGCAAGAATTTTAGAAAAAAATGGTCTGGAAGCTAAGGATATTACAGTTGTAACTGATAGATATACCGGGAGATCAAAGGGCTTTGGTTTTGCAGAATTTAATACCGAAGAGGAAGCTAAGAAGGCAATAGATGCACTAAATGGAGAACAACTAAACGGGAGAACATTAAGAGTGAGTAAAGCCCAAAAGAGGAAACCTCGAAGAGATAACTTTAATATGAGTAGATACCCTAGAGGAAGTCGATATTAAAGGTAAGTTTCGTTAAACTCTATATCTTCTTTAAACTTAGCCCTGACTCTTTTTATAAATTTTTCCTTTGGTATAATATTTACAGTGTAGAGTAACTAAGTTTCTACCATCCAGAGACTTTAGAAGTTTTAAAGTCCTCCAAAGAGATTTTTTCTGTGGGGAGAGTTTATTTCCTAAAGTAGCTTTTTTAGCGATACCAATGAATAGGAAACTCTTATTTTTTATCGTTTTGATATTTCTGATAGGTATAGGGGTTTTCGTCAGTTTTTCCTTTAAAGCTATACACAAAAAGATAGTAAATCTGGGTATCTCTATTTTAAAGTTAAAGGATATATTGATTGTAGAGGAGTTACGAGATAATCTTCAAAATACCCTAGAAACCGCTAAAAACAACCTTCTTTTTCTCTCTAACTTAACTAGCCTTAAAAAGTTAATAACTGCTACCAATCCTGAGGATAAAGAGGTGTTGCTGAAAGATTTAAGAGAAGATTTCCTAGTTTTTTCTCAGACTCATAAAGAGTTTTTTCAGATTCGGTATCTTGATGAGAATGGAAAGGAAGTAGTCAGGATAAATAGGGAAGGAGATTCTTTCTATATAGTTCCTTCAGAAGAACTTCAGGATAAAAATCACCAGTACTGTTTTATTGAATCTATCGCCTTTTCTCCTGGCCAAATTTATGTCTCTAATCTAGATTTAAATATGGAGGAGGGAAAGCTAGAACAGCCCTATCGCCCCACTCTAAGATTAGCTACCCCCCTTTTTACCCCTAAAGGCACTCTAAAAGGAATAGTAGCAGTAAATATTGAAATGAAAGATTTTCTTTCTAAACTGGAGGAGTATAATTTATGGTTAGTAAATGAGAAGGGAATATTTTTTGCTGCTCCTCAACCAAAACTTCTCTACCAGAAGTCAGACATCAAATTTAGTCCTTCAGCTGAAGAAGTTTCTAAAGGGATATTTTTTAATCCAGGAGTTTCTCCTTTTCTTTATACTTATATAGATATAGGTAAAAGGAGGTGGCTCGTAGGGAAATTCTTTGATGTGAAAGAAATTGCTCCTCTAATTCATACTTATCAAAGTGATACATATAGGTTACTTATAGGATTTGCTATATTTATCCTCTTAATGGTGTTTATTATGTTTGGTTGGTATCACCGAATTAAAGAGAAGGAGAATATTGAGAGAGAGATGAGATTAGCGGAAATTGGAAGGCTAGTTTCTACTATCTACCACGATATTGCCAATCCCCTTATGGTAATTATGAATATGCCTCAGTTAATTAAAGAAAATTTGAAAGAGTGTTTAAAGAGAGATTTATCCCTTGAAGAGAAGATGAAGATTTTAGAGAGGGTTCAAAAGGACTTGGATGAGATTGCTAAGGCAGCAAGTAGGCAAGAGAAGTTAATTGGAGAGATTAAAGATACGGTAAGAGGTAGATTTAAACCTCTTTTTAAAGAAGTTGATTTAGAGACGTTTTTTAGTGGGATTCTAGAAAGTTGGAAAAAATACGTTGAAGATATTAAGCTGGAGTTAAACTATAAGGGGAAGTTAACCTTAGATAGGGATAGATTTGAAAGAGTATTCTTCAATTTAATAAAGAATGCAGGAGAAGCTAGTGGAGGCAAAGCCAGCGTTACTATTACTTCTTCTCAAGAAGATGATTATATAAAGTTTACTGTAAGTGATAATGGTCCAGGTATACCTAAAAGGATACAAAAGACTCTATTTAAGCTTGGGGCTACTTACGGTAAAAAAGAAGGCACAGGTTTAGGTTTATATATTGTGAAAAAAACAGTAGAGTTATATAGAGGTAAGATAACTTGTCGCTCATATCCCGGAGAAGGGACAACTTTCACTATAAAAATTCCCAAGCGAATTTCCAATAAGAAATTTATCTAAAACTCCTTGAGACTCTCTAGTTATCTAATATCTAAACTTCTACCTCTGAATTTTTTTTATTGACGGTAGTGAAAAAGTTTAAAATATAGAATTATTACTTACCCGAGTCTGCACCTCGCTTTTAGCATCACAAAGTTTAAATTTTTCACTACCCCAGACAGTCTTTGTGCTCGGCTTCTCCCGATGTATTGTCGGGATCCGCCTCCTGCGCTCAAAGTCTATCTTTTCCTCTAAAAGGGAGAAAGGAACCTTTTATATTTTTCTTGAATAATAAAAAAAGAGATAGGAATATAAAGGTTGGTAAAAAAATAATATTATTTTAATAGCAAAATAAGAGAGAATAATTATCTTTCAGAGAAGATAAAGTCTCTTAGAAAGAAAAGAGGCTGTATCCAACAAGTGATGAAACTGCACAGTTTTTAGGAGATATTTTTAAAAACTCTCCTGTTTTAGAATTTCCCGACGATAATGGCCCTGGATAAGGTTTAATTGAGCCTATCAAATCTTTAGATATAGAGATGATAATAATGGATGCTGAGGGCAATTGGGAGAATTTTTTTGATAGTGTGTTCTTCGGACAGCTTAACTTTAAACCGAATCTTTTTGATAGGCCGGGCAATTACAGGATTTATGGATGGCTGAACGACAAAGACCATATCAAAATCCCAAAGTATATGCGGAAAGTTCTGATATCTCTCTTGAGTACTCTTGGAGTGCAAGTGTTCAGCTTGCAGGAAGTCTCTGGGGAAGAAGTGAAGATACCTTTGCTATTGCTTTCAGCGAGATAATACCTTCCGATGATTATAAAGAGACAAATAACCTTAAGGCAACGTCAGAAAAACATTTAGAAGTTTATTACAGCTCTAAGGTAAATGAGCATTTAACTATAAGCCCTGATTTGCAGGTTATCTGGAATCCTTATGGCAAAGATGTGATAAATGGAAACGATACAATTGTAGTGGGAGGCCTAAGAGCACAGGTTGATTTTTAATGTATCGTAAAAAAGAATAGGAAGACGTTTAAATTTAATTACTCTATACTTCATTTAAGCCTCCTTTCTCAGGAGGCTATTTTATTATTTCAAAGAGCTAATTACTTATCCTTATCTGCACAAAATTTGGGAAAGTACTTTTCTAAAGTACTTTGAAAAGTTCTTGACAAAGAGAGGATTTCTGATATATTTGTGAAAACAGGAACAAATGGAGAGAGAAAGAATCTGTACTAAAAAAAGTTGTTTTTCTTTTGATACAATTAAACGATTAAGTTTATACTTGAGAAATTTAAAAAGACTTAAAGAAAAAGGAATTGAAGTTATCTCTTCAGATAGGATAATTCCTCTTTTAAATGTTAGCTCCGCACAGTTTAGAAAAGACCTATCTTATTTTGGAGAATTTGGAAAAAGAGGGGTGGGTTATGAGGTCGGGCGATTAATAAAAGAGTTGGAAGAAATTTTAGGGACGAATAAAGAATGGAAAATAGCTTTAGTAGGAGTAGGAAGGTTAGGTCAGGCTTTATTAGGATTTGAAGGTTTTTCTAAATTCAATATAAAAATCGTCTGCGCTTTTGATATTGATAAGAAAAAAGTCGGAAAAGTAATTGAAGGGGTAAAAGTTGAAGATATGAAAAAGTTGAAAACTATTATAAAAAGAAAAAGGGTAAAAATAGCTCTTTTATGTACCCCTCCTCATTCTGCTCAGGAAGTGAGTGAGAAATTAGTTGCTGCAGGAATTAGAGGAATTCTTAATTTTTCTCCTCTTATATTAAAGGTACCTTCTTCTGTTTTTGTTTCTAATGTAGATATGGCTTGTGAATTGGAAAGTTTAATATTTTTTTTGAAAAGAAATGAGAGAAAAGTTTAAAAATTTTTTCTATATTTTTGTCTTTTTATTTTTTTTCTGGTTGGCTTTAACTTTTCCCTTAAAAAAAGAGGAGATATTTTTAGGAGGCTTTGTAAGTTTTGTTTTAGCTTTATTTTTAAATAAGTTATATCTTAATTTGGAACTGCCTTTTTTAAGTTTTAGAAGGATTTACTTTTTCTTCATCTATTTGATTGTTCTCTTTAAAGAGATAGCAAAAGCAAACTTAGATGTTGCCTACAGAGTTATTCATCCTCGCATGCCTATAAAACCGGGGATTGTGATTATAAAGACGAATCTAAAGCAGAATATAGCAAAACTTATTTTAGCAAATTCTATTACTTTAACTCCAGGAACATTTACTCTTGATATAAAAGAAGATAAGCTTCTTATTCACTGGATAGATGTTAAATCTTCTGAATTAAAAGAAGCTTCAAGAATTGTAGGAGAAAGGTTTGAGAAGATCTTAAGGAAAATATTTAATTAAGGAGGGATGATGAAGAAAGAAAAAGAGATTTTGATAATTGGTGGAGGGCCGGCAGGGATAGTGTGTGCCTCCACTGCTAAAAAATACTATCCTGATAAAAAAATTACTCTTATAAAAGAGAAGGAAAAAGGAGTTATTCCCTGTGGAATTCCCTATATGATTTTTAGCTTAAAAGACCCTCAAGAGAATATTCTTTCTACTAAAGGATTGGAGGATATGGGGGTTGAGGTAATTGTGGATAAAGTAGTAAAGATAGAACGCAGAGAGAAGAAAGTTTTTACCCAGAACGATGATGTAATAAGTTGGGAAAAATTAGTTTTAGCTTTAGGTTCAAAGCCAATAAAGCCTCCTATTTTAGGGATTGAAAAAGAGAATATTTTTCCTATTTATAAGGATTTAGACTATCTTAAGAAAGTGGTAGAAAGAGTAAAAGAAGCAAAAAATATATTAGTTTTAGGAGGAGGGTTTATTGGAATAGAGTTTGCTGATGAGATTTCTAAGTTGGAGGGGAAAAATGTCTATCTTGCAGAACTCCTTCCTCATCTTTTATCAAATTCTTTTGATGAAGAATTTTCCCATCTTGCTGAAGGAAAGTTAAAAGAGAAGAAGGTAAATATTTTAACTAATAGAAAAGTTGTAGAATTTGAAGGAGAGGGGAAAGTAGAAAGAGTAAGATTTTCTGATGGAAAGACACTTGAGGTAGACTGCCTAATTCTGGGAATCGGTGCTTCTCCTAATACTGATTTAGCAAGAGAATGCGAGCTTCCTTTAGGAAAAGGAAAAGGTATCTGGGTAGATGAATATATGCGAACCGAAGATAGAGATATTTTTGCTGTAGGAGATTGTGCAGGAAAGCGTGATTTTTTTACAAGAAAAGATGCCCCTGTTTTGCTTGCTTCAATTGCTACATCAGAGGCAAGAATTGCAGGAGCGAATTTATATCAGCTTAAGGTAGTAAGAGAGAATAAAGGAACTGTAGGGATTTATTCTACTTATATCGATGGTTTAGTTTTAGGCTCTGCAGGACTGACAGAGAAGACAGCAAAAGATGAGGGATTTGAGGTAGTGATTGGTAACTTTGAAGGGGTAGATAAACATCCTTCTACTATTCCTGGAGCAAAGAAAATCAAAGTAAAATTAATATTTTCTAAACACTCAGGAATTATTATGGGGGGGCAAGTTTGTGGGGGTATTTCCTGTGGAGAACTAATCAATACTATTGGTGTAGCAATTCAGAAAAGAGTCTCTTTCTCAGAATTAGAAACTCTGCAGATGGCTACTCACCCTTATTTAACTTCTGCTCCTACAATGTATTCTTTAGTTTTAGCTGCTCAGGATGCAGCAAAAAAATTTAAATGAAGATAGGGTTTTTTGAAGTAAAAGATTGGGAGAAAAAAATTTTAAAAAAGAGATTGAAGAATTTTTCCCTTGAGTTTTATCCTTTTGCTCTGGAAGAGAGCAATTGGAAGATAGCTAAGAAATTTAATGTTATATCAGTATTCATTTATTCCAGGATAAATAAAGAGGTAATTTCCTCCCTTCCTTCTTTAAAATTAATTACTACCCGTTCTACTGGCTTTGACCATATTGATTTAAAAGAAGCAAAAAAAAGAAAAATTTCAGTCTGTAATGTTCCTTTTTATGGAGAAAATACGGTTGCTGAGCATACATT
>Ga0164310_10000061_pt1 | contig 51203 bp, 48 predicted proteins | sample GuaBasSedimGuay1_FD_121795 | JGI IMG/M metagenome (GOLD analysis project Ga0164310, IMG submission 121795) | Subseafloor sediment microbial communities from Guaymas Basin, Gulf of California, Mexico - Guay1, Core 4569-9, 0-3 cm | ecosystem: Environmental > Aquatic > Marine > Hydrothermal vents... | reverse complement strand
GTCAGGCCCTCCCGGAAATCGACCTACTCTCGCGCCCCCTCCTTTTCTCCATGGAATGCTTTATCATCTATCACCTCGGCGCTCTATGTGGTGAAATCTGTGCACCGTGTGCGACACGTAGACCCTTCTGCCATCGTTTCAATTGCCGACCTCGCACGTTCATTCGAAGATGTGGGGGTTCTTGGTGCAGGACGTCTGGGACGGGCGGTTTCCATAGTCCGGCAGATGTTTGAGGATTCGAACTGTCTCACCTATCTTGCTCTCTCAGGCCCCATGGTTCCAGGGGGTCTTCGCCATATCATTAGCTACCTCATCCGCGTTGGTCACATCGATGTTATTGTCAGCAGTGGTGCCAACGTAGTCCATGATCTCATTGAGGCTTACGGAGGGTTTCACTCTCGTGTTCCTGCGGGGGCCAACGACTCCGAACTCCGCCATGGTGGCATGGGTCGGATTGCAGATATCTTTGTGCACGAGAAAGACTTCGAAACGCTTGAGCGAAGAGTCTATGATCTTCTGGACAGCCTATCACCAGAAGAACGAACCAGTCTCGCTCCGAGTGAGTTCCTCAGCAGAATCGGTCGTACGCTAGACGACGATAAATCGATACTACGACAGGCGGCAATCAACAATATCCCAATCTTCTCTCCTGGCCTCATGGACTCTATGCTTGGATTCCACTTGTTCACCTATAGCACGGCCTCGCCAGTTTCTCTCGACTTTGTCAAGGACCTTCGGATACTCGCACGTATTGTGAACGAGGCGCAGCGAACAGGAGCTATCATGCTGGGTGGTGGTCTCACAAAGCACTTCACCATGGGCAGCACGATTTTGAGGGGCGGCCTTGATCTTGCAGTTCAGGTGACCCTTGACCGACCCGAGGGGGGCAGCCTTGGTGGTGCCCCACTAGTAGAGGGCGTATCTTGGCAGAAGATGCAAGAGGAGTCACGCTTTGAAACTGTAATTGGCGATGCTACAATTGTGTTCCCCATCATTGTCATTGGGGCTCTACAATCTATGGAATAATGGCCTGAACAAGTGTCGACCATGCCATAATGCTTTTATTCGGAGGCCAAAGCGTCACTCTGACCTCGGCCCTCAAGGCCCGAGACCAATCAGTGATTGTACCAGGTGAACAGAATGGGAAAGCGACCAGGACATTGCTACCGGCTCTGTGACAGGCCGCCGTTTGTACGAAAGAAGTATATCCACCGCCAGCCCGCAAGCCGTATCGTCAGCTTTGATATGGGTAACACGAGCGGCGACTTTGAGGTTGAGCTCTCACTGATTGGTCTTGAGCGTTGCCAGATTCGTCATCAGGCTCTTGAGGCGGCACGAGTTGCGTCTAACCGACACATGACCAAGAACGCAGGACGCAAGAACTACCATCTCAGGATACGTGTCAAGCCCTACCACTACTTGAGAGAGAACAAGATGATCTCTGGAGCAGGGGCTGACCGTGTTCAAGATGGCATGCGCAAGGCATTTGGAAAGGTAATTGGCTCAGCCGCACGGATTCGTCCGGGCCAAGCATTGATCACGATTCGAGTAAACCGGGAGCACATCGCGGTCGCGAGGCGTGCGCTTGAGAAAGCAGCTCCAAAGTTCCCAACACCATGCAAGATAGTCTTTGACAAAATCGACCCGGAGTTGAAACGCAGACTGGGTTACGGTGTTGACTGAGGCTCCCCAGTGCATCTCTTCACATAGTCCCTCATCTTGCGTATTGTCCCAATTAGCGTAGTAATTTCACGGCCTGTCATGAATGTTCTGCCGACAAGGTTTCTGAACACCTGCTTCGCGATTGGTCTTCTGAAGTCCTTCATAGGCACCTCGTCAATGATCTCGTCGAAGAACTTGCATGCCTGTTGTTTCTCCCACCTCTCTGCTGGGCGTTGTCGTGCTCGTGGGATTCCTGCTGATTCAGAGTACCGTAAGAACAGGTCATAGAGAACCACAGCGACCGCGTGGCTGAGGTTCATGCTGCTATACCTCTCAGACACAGGGATTGTGAATGCAAGGTCACATTGTGATATCTCCTCGTTCGTGAGACCACTACTCTCTCTTCCGAATACCAACGCGATCCTACCATCAAGTGCGGTTGGATTTGGTAATTCACCAAGGCGGACAAGTGCCCTCGTCACACTATGATTCCCACCTGCTCTTGCAGTGGCAGCCCACGCAGCGTGAGTGTCACTGATTGCTGATTTAAGCGATGGGTGAATCTCAGCCCCTTCGAGAACGTCCCTAGCATGTACTGAGAACATGACGGCCTCGTCCTCACCTCGTGGATCACATCCCACGATTCTCAGAGTAGTGACGCCAAAGTTAGCCATAGCTCTTGCGGTGAATCCCACGTTACCTGGGCTCTCTGGCTCGACAAGAACCACAACTATGTTGGAGAGCCCGCTCACACGTACCGCCTCAAGAAACCGATCAGGTGTGCATTAGCTGAAGTATGTCCCCATCACGCAGGGGGTAGTTGAGCCCAACTTGTCTTCTCTTTATCTTGTCACTCTCACGGTATATTACAGCTGCCCTGAACCTCTTCACAAACAGTTCTTTGTGCACCTTTGCCGCCGCGTCCTCCACAACAGAGCCTTCTGGAAGAACTATCGGTTTGTCGGCCACCTTGCCGCCGGGTGCCCTCGTGTACACTCTCAGTATGTCAAGGTGTTCGAATATGGCCCGTTTCATCTCATCAAGGTTCTCGCCCCTGAGGGCGCTGACCGGCACTATGTCAAATCGATTTCCATATTTCTGTACAAGTTCTTCGAACCGTTCCCTCGACCTAGGAGCATCGCCCTTTGTAGCGATTATCATTGCCCGAACATAGGCAACACTTGCATCAAGCGCATCCATCAGCTGCTCGAAGGTCGCCGGCTTTTGAAATCGCACGATGATATTATTGATCCGTCTGCTCTTGAGAAACTCTATGACCTCCTCCTTTGTCCCCTGAAAGTTCTGGATTCCGTAGATCATCAGGCCCCCCATGCCTGTCCTCTCGACACGAACAGCACTCTTCTCTTTGTTAAGCCTTATGCGGGCCCTGTCGAGCTCTCCCAAGATGACTCTCATCTGAAAGTCTATGTCCTGTGACAGGTCGATAACTATCGCTATCAAATCTGTATTTCGTGCCACTGACAGCGACTGCCTACCCATCCCAGAGTCGTAACTTCCCTCGAACAGTCCTGGCAACTCGACGAGCTGGATGTTTATGTCTTCATAGGTGAGCATTGCGGGTGTTGGGATTGCAGTTGCAAACGGATAGTCCGCAACCGTTAGGTCTGCATTTGTGACTGCATTAATTAGGGCGGACTTTCCACAGTTCGTGACCCCCACTAGACATACCTGTCCTGCTCCCTCCTTTCTGATTACACCCTCATCCGACGCACCACTTCGCCGTGCACGTTCCTGTTCTCTTCGCTTCTCAAGTTCGGCCTTCAGTTTGGCAAGCTTCTTTCGATAGTCTGCAATCATTCGTTCGGCGCCCTTGTGGTTGGGCGCTAAGGCCAAGAGTTTCTGTAGCTCTATGATTCTCTGCTCAAGGTCCTCCGTGTCTTCGTATATCTGCCTCTGCTTGTCGAACTCTGGTGACACGTTCGTCGGCAAGGGTGATCACGCTCGGGGGACTTACTCGTTGGTGATTCAGAATGAGCGATTATGAAAGTTTCCTCATGTGACCTCACAGCATGCGGTCGGCGGCAACATTGACCTCCAAGATGAATCTCTCGGGGCTTGAGAACGAATAGATTGGCCTACTCACACCCGTCAGATGTGGGGTGTATTGCGATGTTGCATCATAGACAAAGACACAGTCAAACCTATTCAGCGTATGAATTGACTCGGGTTCTGCCCTCCGGGTGGCAAGATACACCTGTCGTCCACTCCACTCATCAATGAGTTCTGGGATACTGGACTTTCGCACACTGATTCCACTCGGCAGTACCACTGTTCCTCCCTGCTCTAGTTTCTGCATTGCTCTCTGCGCCTTGAGCAGAAAAAATGAAATCGAACGCTCGTCGGGGGAAACTCTCCGCAACCCCTCGCCAGGAAACGTGATTATACTGATTTGGTCAGGGCTCCCTTGCACCAAGTGCACGGCCACATCCCTACGCAACCCTCCTGAAACAAAGAGTGCCACATTGACGCACCTACAGGCAGTCACAACAGCGCGGGGGTTGTTTCCCCTCTTGACGGCATTCTCTGTGACTGGAATTGCGCCCAGACCAATCAAGAACTCACGTGCTGTCATTGACACGTGTCACATCCCGGGCAGACCAGGGATGGCCGGAAAGCCGCCTCTTCGGCCGCGACGCTGTTTGCTGAGCGTCTTCATCATCTTTTTCATCTGCTCGTACTGCTTGAGCAGTTCTCGCACATCCTGTGGTGACGTTCCTGAGCCCATAGCAATGCGTCTGATTCGCGACGACTTGATGATCTTTGGATTGTCGAGTTCCTGCTTTGTCATAGAATTCATGATGACCTCGAACCTTTTCAGGTTCTCCTCCTGGAGTCTGGCAACCTCTTCTGGAAGCTTGTACTTGAGGCCGAGCATCTCCATGACCTTTCCAATGGGCCCCATCTTCTTCAACTGCCGTAGCTGCGCCATCATGTCCGTGAGTGTGAACTGTCCGCGCATCATGCGTTTGGCTGCGTCCTCATCAAACTCTATCTGTGCCTCGCGCACCTTCTCAATGAGGCCCTTGATGTCGGACATACCGAGAAGTCGTCCCGCGAACTTCGTGGGATTGAAAGGCTCAATTGCGTCCATGCCTTCTCCGACACCGATGAACTTGATTGGGGCTCCGGTGGCTGCGACCGCGGACAATGCACCACCCCCCTTTGCGCCGCCATCCAGCTTTGTGACGATTATCGAACCTATGTCGGTCGCATTCTTGAAAGCGGCTGCCTGGGCTCCTGCTTGTTGGCCGAGAGTCCCATCTATGACCAGTATAATCTCCTGCGGCTTGATCGCTTTCGCGATATCTTTCATCTCTTTGATTAGGCCAGCCTCTTCACGGTGTCGCCCCGACGTGTCAACGAGAATCAGTTCGATTCCTCTCTTCTTCATCTCGCTGACGCCACGCTTCGCCAGCTTGACCGCGTTCTTCTCGTTCTCGTCACCATAGAACGGTACGTTGGATCGCTCGGCCAATTGCTTGAGCTGGCTGTACGCTCCAGGTCTGAAGTTGTCTGCACACACAACGCCGGTCTTGATTCCCCTCTTCTGGTAGTATCTTGCCAGCTTGCCCACCGTAGTGGTCTTTCCTGAACCTTGAATTCCAACCAACATCACGACATTTGGCTTGCCGGGATGGATAGTCAATGGGACTGGTTTCTCGCCCAAGAAGTATGCTAGAGCATCCCATACAACCCTGACTATGTGTTCCCGCCTTGATATGCCTCTTGGAAGGGTTTCTGCAAGGGCCTGCTCTTGTACCCTCTTTGTAATCTGCATGACAAGATTAACATCAACATCAGCTTGGAGTAGGGCGCGCTGGATGTCGCGGACAAGCTCCTTGACAAGCTCCTCATCTATGACGCTTGCGCCAAAGAGCCTCTTCAATGCCGAGTTCAGTGCCCTGCCAAGACTCTCAAGAACCACTTCTTTTCACCAAGCTGTGGCATGCCGTTTCATGCTGTACATATCAACCTTCGCCTATGGTGAGGGGGCTTCTCCCGTGACCACTGCGGAAGTGATAAATCTCGATATGGTCTGGCGAGCGTGAGGACGGCTGGACTAGCCATCCCAAGCAGTGGTGCTTGGATGTGACTGATGAAAAGATTGGGAACATTCGAATCGTGAAGATAAACAATGGCACCGTGATTGACCATATTCGCGCAGGGCATGCTCTTGAGGTGCTGCAAATCCTTGGCATCACTGGAAAGGAGGGCAGTATAGTCACCTTGGCCATGAACATCTCAAGCTCGCGAATTGGGCGGAAGGACATCGTGAAGCTGGAAGACCGTTTCTTGGAGAACCCCGAAGTGGCACGGATTGCCCTTGTGGCTCCAGAGGCAACAATCAACATAATCCGTGATGCGAAGGTGGTGGAAAAGACTCGTGTCCAGCTACCCAACACATTGACGGACATAATCGACTGCCCAAACCCCAGATGCATCACGAACAAAGAGCGCGAGCCCATCCATCCGAAGTACCAGGTTGTCTCGAGGCGACCCATCAAGCTCAAGTGCCTCTATTGTTGGACGATGGTGGATGAGGCCGAAATAATCCAACAATTCACAGAGCGGCAATGATCTACTTCACATTCCGAATGCTTTTTAGCCACTCGGAGCAGCACCGCCCAAGACTCAACTGCTGTGTGGACTCTTCCGATGGTCGGTGACAAGATTGCCGTGATTGGCGACCGGGATACCGTTATTGGTTTCAGAATGGCTGGGGTCAGTGAAACCGCCGTTCCTACAGGGCCAGACGAAACAGAAGATGCATTGAAGCACTATTTCCGGGACCCCGACATAGGTCTCATAGTTATCACAGAACCGTTGGCCAAGACAGTCGAGAAGACAATACTCGAATTGTCTCAGGTGCCGGTGCCGGTCATAATGTTGATTCCTGACCGGAATGGTTCTACCGGAGCCTACGAGTCTGTTCTAAGGGAGCTCGTACGTCGTGCAGTTGGACTTGAGATTGACATATGATCTGGTCGGCCGTGGTGAATTCAGATGAGCAAGAGTGTGGGACGCATAGAGAGCATCTCCGGACCTGTTGTGAAGTGCAGCGGAATCGAGGGCGTGAGAATGTATGAAGTCGTCAGAGTTGGTCATGAGAAGCTCATTGGAGAAGTCATTGAAGTGGGCTCTGACGAGTTCACAGCTCAGGTCTATGAGGAAACCTCCGGGGTTGCGCCAGGAGAGCCTGTGATTGCGACTGGGAGCCCACTATCTGTCGAGCTGGGACCGGGGCTGCTTGGCTCAATCTATGATGGTATTCAGCGTCCCCTTCCTGAACTCAGGGAGCTGTCTGGTGACTTCATTGCACGCGGACTAACTGTGGAGGGCCTCGACAAGAAGAAGAAGTGGCACTTCATACCCACGGTCAAGCCTGGAGGCCGTGTCGTTCCCGGTGATATCATCGGCGAGGTCCCCGAAACTGGCATAATCACGTCAAAGATAATGGTTCCCCTAGGTGTGGAGGGTGAGGTGGTTGATATCGCTGCCGAGGGTGATTACACAGTCGTTGACACTATCTGTAGGGTCCGGGATGCAGAGGGTACGGTTCATGATGTAGTGATGATGCAGAAGACGCCCGTTAGAGTGGGGCGTCCCTATCGTGAGAGAGTTCCGATGGACACGCCGCTGATCACTGGCCAGCGGGTGATTGACACGTTCATGCCGCAGGCCAAGGGTGGGACTGGTGCCATTCCTGGGGGTTTCGGGACCGGAAAGACGGTGACGCTCCACCAGTTTGCGAAATGGGCCGACGCTCAGGTTGTGGTCTACGTGGGTTGCGGTGAGCGTGGGAACGAGATGACCGAGGCTCTTGAGGAGTGGCCGCATCTCAAGGACCCGAAGACTGGTCGCCCTCTCATGGAGCGTACGGTTCTAATTGCCAACACATCGAACATGCCGGTCGCAGCGAGGGAAGCCTCTATCTACGTGGCGGTGACGATTGCAGAGTACTTCCGTGACCAAGGCTATGATGTTGCGCTGATGGCCGATTCAACTTCTCGTTGGGCTGAGGCACTTCGAGAGATCTCTGGTCGGCTTGGTCAGCTGCCCTCCGAAGAGGGGTATCCTGCCTACCTTGGATCCCGCTTGGCTCAGTTCTACGAGCGTGGTGGTCGAATAAAGACTCTTGGCTCCGACGAGCGCCTTGGCTCGGTCACGATATGTGGCGCAGTTTCGCCTCCTGGTGGTGACTTCTCCGAGCCGGTCACGCAAGCCACACTTCGGATTGTGAAGGTCTTCTGGGCTCTCGACAAGGATCTTGCGGCACGTAGATTCTTCCCTGCGATTAACACGCTGACCAGCTACTCGCTGTATCACAGCACTCTGGAACCGTGGCACAAGAAACACTTGGGGCCGGACTGGCCCGATCTTGTGAAGGAGGCCATGGCGATTCTCCAGAAAGATCAAGAACTCCGTGAGATTGTACAGCTGGTGGGTCCTGATGCGCTGCCCGAATCAGAACGTGCCACTCTCGAGGCTGCGCGGATGATCAAGGAGGACTTTCTGACCCAGAGCGCACTGCATGAGATTGACACATACTGTCCTATTGGTAAGACCTATAGGATGTTACGAATCATCATCAACTTTGCTCGCAAGATGAGCGAGGCTGTGAGAATGGGTGCCAGTGTAAGACGGATTCTTGAATTCAGTGTTCTGGACAACATCGCCAGAATGAAGATTGCACCATGGGACAGCTACGAATCAACAATGGACGCAATCGAACAGAAGATGGAACAGGAGTTCGATGCACTCCACCAAGAGCTTGCCACCTCGGGTCTTACGCATATGGCAGTAGAATGAGCTCTGCAGGTACATGCGGAGCTTAATACGCAAAATAGCCCATAATCGATTGATCAGATGTGACACTCAGGGAGATTCATGCACAGACTCGCAGGTGCAGACGGTGCCACCTGCATAAGACGCGTCTGAATGTTGTGCCCGGGGAGGGTAGCTCCAATGCCAAGGTCATGTTCGTAGGTGAGGCTCCTGGGGCCGAGGAGGACAAGAGCGGGCGCCCCTTTGTCGGCCGGTCAGGTGAACTACTCACAGAGATGCTCGAAGAGATTGGTCTCCAACGAGAGTCTGTATTCATCACATCAGTGTTGAAATGCAGGCCTCCGAGAAACCGAACCCCCTTGGTGAGCGAGATTGAAGCTTGTATTCCATATCTCCATCGTCAGATAGAAGCAATCAATCCACGTATCATCGTCCTGCTGGGCGGAGTAGCAATCTCGTCGGTCATTGGGCCTTGGAAGCTATCCGATGCACATGGCAGGTTCTACGAGCATGACGGTCGTACGTTCTTCATGACATACCATCCTGCGGCCGCGCTGCGCTTTCCCAAAATTCGTACCGTCATGCGCTCTGACATGCAGGCTCTGCGAGAAGAACTGTCAATGAGTGGCGGTTAAATCTCAACATCCTGACGTACATGTGTGTATGTAGCGTCATGTCAGGTCGTAGCCGAGATGATATGCCAACAGTTCCCCGAGTTTGACACGGGATCAATCAATGCACTACTGAATGGACTGGCTCTTGTGCTGCAAGTTGGATATATTCTGTTCTCTCGTTGGTATTTCGTTCTCATTGTGTTTGGTTTCATGGTCTACGCTACAACACTGAATGACTCATTGGCAAAGACGCTAGTCGTCTTCGGAGTCTTCTCTTACATCTTGAGCCCCTTCCTTGCTGAGGTCATGGATACCTCCGTGGGAATTGAGGCATTCCTGCATGAAACATCATTTGGTGCAGCAGTTCTTGCAGTGAGTGACATTGAAGTGATGTCAGTACTTCTCGCGGCTGCTGAGGCGGTTGGCGCCATTTGCGTACTGTCCGGTGCAGTGATGTATTTGACCAAGCCCTCGCGGGAGTTGGAGGTACGCGGTCGTAGTCTCGTTGTGCGGGCACTTGTTCTGTTTGTATGCTTGTCGTTTCTGTCCCTGACGTTTCTGTAGACTCCGCTCATAGAGCAATTCTTAAAACGTGACCTACTGAGGTGCCAGCCACGGTTGACGATCTGGTCGTAGGCGGACTTACTCATGAGGAAGGAAACGTTCATCACGTATCGCACGGTTTCCGATGTGAGTGGGCCACTTCTAGTTGTTGAGCAGACCCACAATGTAGCTTACAATGAGGTTGTCAGGATTCGTTCTCCCACGGGACAGCTCCTGACGGGTACAGTCCTTGAAACTGGCCATGGCAAGGCCGTTATTCAGGTCTTTGAAGGCACTAGCGGCCTTGATACTCACAGTACCGCTGTACGGTTCATCGGTGAAACACTGAAACTCCCCGTGTCCTCAGAGATTCTGGGGCGGGTGCTTGACGGGTCGGGCAATCCTCTTGACAACGGTCCGCCGCTCACTGCCGAAGATCATTGGGACATCTACGGGTCGCCCATTAACCCTTACGCACGTCAGTATCCTCGGCAGCCGATTCAGACCGGTCTCTCAGTCATCGATGGCCTCAATACCCTTGTCAGGGGTCAGAAGCTGCCAATCTTCTCAGGGTCTGGCCTTCCACACAATCGAATAGCGGCACAGATAGTTCGCCAAGCGAAGATTCCTGGCGAGGAGAGCGATTTTGCCATAGTATTTGCTGCCATGGGCATAACGGCCACTGAGGCACAGTACTTCATCAAGTCCTTCGAGGAAACCGGTGCGCTGGAACATACTGCACTGTTTCTCAATCTCGCAAATGATCCTGCAATCGAACGAATAATCACTCCGAGAGCGGCTCTCACAGCCGCTGAGTATCTGGCCTACACAGCAGATATGCATGTTCTCGTAATTCTCACCGACATGACGAATTACGCAGAAGCGCTGCGTGAGATTAGCGCGGCACGCTCAGAGGTCCCCGGCAGACGTGGCTATCCTGGCTATCTCTACACAGACCTGAGCATGATCTACGAGCGTGCTGGCCGCATACATGGGCGCAAGGGCACAATCACCCAGATGCCAATCCTATCCATGCCTCAGGACGACATGACCCATCCGATTCCTGACCTGTCTGGCTATATTACGGAGGGACAGCTTCTCGTCAGTCGGGGCCTTCACAGACGTGGGATCTACCCACCAATTGATCCCGGTCCGTCGCTCAGTCGGCTCATGAAAGAGGGAATTGGTGAGGGGATGACACGATTCGATCACAAGGAGGTTCAGGCTCAGCTCTATTATGCCTATTCAGAGGGTCGAGACTTGCGTGATCTTGTCGCTGTCGTGGGCTCGGAGGCACTGACCGAACGCGACCAGGAGTACCTGAAGTTCGCTGACCGATTCGAGAAAGAGTTCATCAACCAAGGGGAACATGAGGATCGCACATTCGAGGAAACGTTGGACCTCGGGTGGAAGCTTCTCAGTGAGTTTCCTGAGCGGGAGCTCAAACGTTGTGACCCCTCCACTATAGCTTGGGCACAGGAAAAGGGTGTATACGTTCCGCCCTGAAGTGGTCGGGCAACCAAGTCCGAGCACAGGTGAGGTGTTCACTATAGAATTATCCATGGCTATAGCTGGCCAGAGCGCGTTTGTATCCTATTGCCCGATACCATGATGCAGATAGTGATCCCTCTCCTTCTTGGTGCCGAAGCTTCTCAGACCCTGTGTCTTAAGCTGTTTCTTGATGGCTGTTGCCTCGGACTTGCTGATCTCTCCCCGTCCGAGCATGTAGTCAACGATCTCTAGCGCCTGTGGCACTGTGTCACATCTGCGAATGTAATCTACGACATCTGGCATGTATGTTGTATGCTCCCCAGGTCGGCTCGATTCATCCTTCATGTCGTAACGGACTCCGGATACTCTGTATGTCTGGGTGCGGCCCTCCGCCATCTCTCGTGCGAGGGCGGGGAATGCCTCCTCAAAGTTCTTCTTCTCCATTGAGGCACACCAGCTTGCTGAATGAAGCGTGATAGTGGCTTCCTCATGGCTCTAGCTCAGGGTCCGCTTATAATCTATGTTCTGCTGGCTAGCATCTGCAGATGGTCAGCCTCTTGCTGTTACCACAGTGCGTTCCGAACCACGCATGAAACTCCGTTCACCTGTAATTAGTACTGCTATACTTGTATGAATGACCATGGCAGCTCGTCGCTCAATCGGTCACCGTTGTTCGCCACTGAGAAGAAGGGGACTCCTGACTCACGTTCCGCCCTTCTCCACCCACCCAGTCCGCCGTAACGCGCTGCAAGCCTGATCACCATCGCCATGTTTCTGTCACCCAGCGATAGTGCTGCCTGCACCCTCGCCAAGCGCGGATCCAAGCTCTCCATCTGGACCTGTGGAATGTCACGGATTCCTCTTTGTACGATTCTGAGGCGATGACGAATCTCCTCGATCGGCGGCTGAGGATACCTCTCAAAGCGCGTGTGAGCCTTGGGCACGAAAGGGTTCACACTGACTGTCATTCTAATGTGTGATATGTCATATAACCTTCCTACCAGTGTGGGTATCTCTCTCACGTCATCATGTGTTTCACCGGGAAGGCCGATAATGAAGTATAATTTGACAGACTTGATACCTGCCTCAGCGGCTATGCTTACAGCCTGCTCGATTGCATCATCGTCAAGTCCCTTCCCAATTGTCCTCCTCAGTTCTTGAGAGCCAGTTTCAGGTGCTATTGTCAGTGTTCGCTGTCCGCTCTGCACCAGCATTCGTGCAAGTGACATGGTGACTGAGTCCGCTCGAAGAGACGGGACACTGAACTCGTGATTACCGCTCACAATGAAGGCAACCAGCTCCTCTAGTTGGTCCATGTCCCCTAGTGACGAGCCAATCAAGGCCACCTTCGCAACAGGAGTTTCATGTAATCCCCTGGACACTATGTTCTGCAACGTTTGTAGTGACCTTGCACGGTGAGGCCTACATATATGTCCCACTAGGCAGAACTTGCATGAATGACTACACCCCCGTGTGACCTCCACCAGCAGAGCACGCCCAAAAACGGGCTCATGTCTGTCGCCTGGGGGGACATCAGGAACGACCTGCCTTGTCGGATGAAACACTTCGTCGAGGTCCCTCATAACTAGGCGCCTAATGGCGGAACGGGGCCTAGAGGGCACGTATACTCCCTCAAGCTCCGCCATGGTATCTATTGCATGTTGCCTAGAGCTGCTCTCCATTACAACTTCTGTGATGTAGTGAATTGCTTGATCACCCTCTCCTATCACAAATGCGTCCACGAACATCGCAAATGGCTCTGGGTTTGCACTGACTGCCGGGCCTCCCACTATCACTATGGGGTCGGTTTCAGCACGTTCGCGTGCCCAGACTGGCACTCCCCCCAGTTCGAGCATCTGAATCATATGGACAACATCGGTTTCGTAGGTCAGTGAGAACCCCACGATGTGGTTCTCACGAAGCGGTCTTCTGCTCTCAATTGAGTGAAACGGTGATGGCACGTCAAATCTGAAGTATCTCTCGCAGGATGTATCTGGTCTTCCATTGAGTAATGAGTAGAAGAGATGCGTGGCCAGTCCTGTCATTCCCGCCCTATATGTTGAGGGATAACAGAGCCCAAACAGGATCTTGACATGTCTGGTGTCCTTTAGATAGACGTTCGCCTCCCGAGGAAAGTCTTGCAAGATGATGCACCATCGCGTTGGTCAGATGTCGACAAGTTTCTTCAGCTGCGTTGCTAGAAGAAGCTTGTGCGGAGGGATGTCCCTGTCGACAATTACTCCGACACCCGTTCTAGCACCTGTATGAATAACGACCCCTGGTGCAATCGAAGTTCCAATTCCCGTCTTGACATCATCACCAATAATCGCCCCCAGTTTTCTTCTGCCGGAACTGACACGCTTACTCTTCACTGTCACCTTTATGGGCTGATCATCATGCCGCAGATTCGCAGTAATGGTCCCGGCGCCGAAGTTTGAGTTGCGCCCGATGATGGAGTCACCAACGTACGAGAGATGTCCTACGTTTGTTCCCTCCATGATTATACTGTTCTTTATCTCAACAGCATTTCCTATCTTGACCTTCCTTACAAGTGCCGTATGGGGTCTGATGAAACAGTTTGGCCCCACTACACACTCTGGGCCAATGAACACGGGGCCAATGATGTATGCGCCACTTCTCACAATCGCGCCCCGCTCGACAATGACATTGCCCTTGAGGACTGCGCCCTCCTCCACCTCGCCCTCTATCCTCCTCACTGCACTGTCAAGAAATAGCTTGTTTGCCTCAAGCAGATCCCACGGTCTTCCAACGTCAATCCACCACGAAGGCAACTCATAGAATCCGACTACCCCCCTCTTGATTAGAATCTTGATCGAGTCTGTAATCTCGTATTCTCCACGCGGAGATAGTTCTGTCTGCTCGATTGCATCCCACAAATCGGGTCCTGCCACATATATTCCTGCATTCACAAAACTGCTGTCTACTTCTCCGGGCTCGGGCTTCTCCACAATGTCAATGACCCTCTGGTCATCGACAACAACGGCGCCGTAGGCCGAAGGGTCTTCCTTCCATATCACTGATAGTGTCAGTGACATACCGCTCTTCTGATGTGCCTTGATGAGTCCGGCAAAGGAGTCCGCTTGGACCATCAAGTCGCCATACATTATGAGGATTTCGTCGTTTCCGGCGAAGTCCCTTGCCAGAGCGGCTGCATGGGCGGTGCCTTTCCTCTCTGTCTGTGTGATGTATGATATTGTCATGGACTCCCAATCATGAGCGCCAATACGGTCGCGCAGCTCCTTCTCATGATACCCTGTGATCACTAGGACCTCATCTATCCCCGCGTCCCGGAGCCCACGCAGCGTGTGAAATATGAGCGGCTCGCCGCCAACAGGTAGAAGATGCTTTGGTGTATTGGCAGAGAGAGGTAACATCCTTGTCGAATCGCCCGCGGCCAGTATTGCTGCCTTCATTGGTCTTCGCCGGTCTGTGCCTCCTCATGTCGAATAAAGGTTTACCGTGGGCATGAAACTGGGCACTTATCTAACGCGGTCACGGACCGCGTTACGCTAATCCCGACGGCGATACATTAATATACTCCATCGTGTCTTCAATAGCTCGTATCGTGCGGCGGTGAACCATACTTCACCTCTCACGATCCACAACACAAAGGAGATTCGATATAAGATGATGACTGATGCCGAGCTTCAAGAAGAGCTCAAGGACATGAAGCTGACCAAGAGCCAGATGATCGTTCTCGAGATTCTGCGAAGCAGTGGAAAGGATGGAGTTACTCCGAAGCAGCTACTTGACAAGGTGTCATTTGCCCCACGAACCGTGAGGTATGCTCTCAGGAAGCTGCTGAAGAAGAAGTTGATCAAGAGGGTTCCGTGTCTTCAGGATATGCGTCAATACATATACATACCCGCATGAGGAAGACTAATGGAAACCGTTGAACGCAGCCCTGTTGACACAAGGCCTTCTGTGGGCCACCATCACGATCATGTCGATGTAGTGCACTTCAGAAGTAGACTTCCCAAGGGTGCGTCCTGTATGGCTGGTGACAGTGGGATGGATTCTCTCAAAATTCTTACAGGTGAGGAGGCGATTGCGGCATTCAAGGCGCTTGCTGATGAGAACAGGAGACGAATTCTCCATGCTCTAAAGGCGCGAAGGATGTCCACTAGCGAGATTGCTAAGCTGTTGGCTCAGCAGAATCCTGACAAGGAGATCAAGATTCAGACCGTGAGATATCATCTGAAAGAGCTTGAGAGGAGCGGCCTCATCCAACAGGATGGCTACGAACCTGCGGGCAACGGTGACACACACATAATGAAGAAGCTCTGGCGAGCGACCGCAGAGAACATATTCATTGCTACAGAGCATCTTGCTGAAGTGCCCTCCCGTAGGGCAGCAGACATTGCAATGGCCTATGACATAGTACGGGTCATGAAACAGCTCGGATTTGCAATTCCCGAAGAGCCTGCTCTGGGGGATCTGGCAAAGAAGTATGTGGAATGGGACCGCTTGTGGCGGAAGGGTCGACGTCATGCGGAGCAGGTTCTCCGTAACGTTCCCATAATTGACCCTGAAGTGTATGTTGCACTTCGTCGACTACTGAGCATCATACATTTGCACGAAGATGACTATGAGCGATACTGGCAAATCAGCCGCCAAGTCACAGACAGGATTCGAGAGGCATACCGAAAAGGCGCTGGCAAGAACCCTGAGGTCTACTAGACCTAGAGCTTCATTGCCTTGTTGATTTTGGATATCTCGTACGTAGCAACCGTCGGATGGTACCCGCAATCTTTGGCCCAACACCTTTTACTCGTTTCAGTTCTTTCTCTTCTGCCGTGAAAACTCTCTCAAGAGTACCAAATTCCTCCAGCAATGCACGTGAGATCACGGTGTCAACACCTGGGAAACCTGAAAGTATGTATTCCAAGGTCTGAGCGTCACTCGCTCTTGACTCTGCAGTTCGCGTGCGCAGGGGCTTCTTATCCTCTCTCTGCTCAATTACAGCAATTCTGTAAAGCATTTGCGCAGTTTCTTCGGCATTTCGTGTCCATAGAATGGGTACTTGTATGCGAATGGCAATAGAGGCCAAAGCACCAAACACAGCTGCAGGATTCACCGCACGGAGTCCAGTGATCTGTTCCCCCTCAATTATCAACACTGGCCGCCGGTATGCAGCACGAAGAGCACTGAGCTGTGAGAACAGCCTCCCATCAATGAGGGACTGGATGAAGTCACCAGCCTCCTTGCGTTCGATTGCCACCTCCTCGGAGGCGACATAGTCACCAATCTGCAACCTTTCCCCTGATATGTCCACATCGAGCCGCGCCAGTTCTCTTGCCACGGCCGTAGAGAGTTCCCGCGAGTCAACTATGAGTCTGACGCGTTGGTTTCTCCTCTTAGTTGTCGGGGGTAGTGACTCTGCAATGGTTCCTGTGTCCTCCTCGAAGTCGTCTAGGCTTGTTTGTGACACTCCCATGTCCTGAGCGGTGCCAAGATCCCGGAGCGTAGAAGGCATCCTCTTGAGTTTGCTCAATACGCTCCAGTGATAGTACTCGTCGTGAGTCCCGCGTGCAACGAATATGACGACTCTTCCTGGCGTTCGTCTTCCTGTGCGGCCGCGACGTTGAATGTACGGAACTACGGACGGCACACAATCATAGAAGATGACAAGATTGCACTCTGGGATATCAAGGCCCTCCTCTCCCACCTGCGTAGCGACGAGCACGTTGAACTCGTTGTTACGAAAGCCATCCAGTATCGCAATCTGCTTCTTCTGACTGAATCCCTTGTCAAGACTCCGTGAGCTCTGGCCCACAAAGCGACTGACACGTGCTTCATCGAGCTGACTGAGCGTTTCCACGACCTCGATGGCTGTGTCCCTGAATCTGGTGAAGATAAGAATCCTTGAGTCCTTGTTGAATGAGAGTTGCTCACTGACTATTTCTAGCAGCAGCTCTGCCTTTGGGTGCCTGTGCCCTTTTGCTATCAATGCCTGGAGGAGGTTCTCGAACTGCCGAAACTCAGACCTAGAGATGAGGTCCGCCACACCCTTGGACCCCTTCTTGTTCCTCACCTCTTCGTACATTCCTTGGATATATCGCAATGTTGGTGTGAGTCCTTGAGTGCCTATGAACTCCAACAGACTGTTTACTCTCAGGGCCGCCGTGAGGTTTCTGATCAGCATGAACAAGTGGCGTGGCGGACGGGTATACGTTCCAATCTCTTTACGTATCTGACTCTGCAGGTCTAGGATCTGTTTCTTGCTGAGTCTTCTTGGATCCGGTACAGAATATCCATAATTCTGGAGTGGAGATATGTAGTTCTTCAGCAACTCATACAGGATGTCACGAAGCACCTCTATCTCAGAGGGAAGCGTGATATACCGAACCTCGCTGTCAATGGCGACTACGTATTTCTTGACATCAGGGCTAGAATGGTCCCGAATCTCGACCCGCTGAAGACGTAGGTTTCCACAGACTGTCTTGATTTGTTCTGTTTCGTGGCCGGGTGATGCAGTCAGACCTAATGACAGCTGGTGCAGACCTTGGCGTTCGTACATCTCGGCCACGAATGTATACGCATAGTTTCCAACCCCCCTGTGAGCCTCATCATAGACTATCAGGGACACATCTTGCAGACCATAGCTGCCCTGCACAAGATCATTCTGAAGTGCCTGGGGCGTCATCACGATTATCTTGCTCTTCTTCCAGACCTCTTTTCTCACAGCCGGTCCGTCTTGACCTGTCAGGCAGACCACTGAGTCCTCTGGTACATCAACGACCCTTCTGAGAAACCTGGCCTGTTGGTCGGCCAAGGGCCTTGAGGGCGCGAGGAACAGTATCTTTGAGTCCGGATACTTGTCGAGGCGGAGCGCTGCAACGAGGGCTGCAATGACAGTCTTGCCAAGGCCTGTACTGAGAACGACGAGTGTGCTCTCTCGCTCAGCAACTCGTGCGAGATTCACTTGGTAGTCCCTGTACTCGATGGAACCCGGCTTGATCTTTGGAAACTCTGCGAACGGCTCCTTCTGCAACCATTCCAACTCCGGGGCACTTCTTCAGATACCTCTCAGAGGATTGATTGGCATCGAATCTGAAATGATTCTGTTTCTTTGTCTTGGCGTCCCCTTATCTTTCTCCCGCTATGTGGCTCCCATGAGTGTTGGTTGGCTCACTGCTGTTCCGTCCGAATTCCTCTATGGTTCAAGCAATCCTGTAGCCACACGTAATACTCAGGGTCAAAAGGCTGGTTCGCATGGAGGATAGCGTTGACAAGGAGCCAGAGAACCATGACGACGAAAGAGGCCATGCCCAGCATTGAAGCAGAGCTCTACGAGTTGAGTATGCCCGGCCGGCTGTTGGGCAAGGAGGTTCTTGACAGCAGAGCCCGGCGAATTGGAATTGTTCGTAGTGTTCGCATTGGCCTTCATCCGACCCGCTCTGAGCTGATAGTCAAGGGTGCCGAGGTAGAGTTCCCTGTCGACTTCTCAAAGGTTGAAACCGTGGGCACGGTCGTGCAGCTGAACTCGGTTGTGAAGGATGCCGAGGAAATCGAGGTACACGACGTAATTCGGCTTCAGAAAGAGGTTCTGGATGACATCCGGAGCTATTTGGGTGGTCCGTAGAGCAGTGTTGCTTCGAAGCGGTTAATAGCACATATAGTTTCACAACCTCGGTGCACTGCATGAAGATCACGGTCGAGCAGCTGGCAAAGATGATTGATCATACCGAGCTCAAGCCTAATGCCACAGAGGAACGAATCAGGAATCTATGCTCTGAGGCAATCGAACACGGGTTCGGTGCAGTGTGTGTGAACGGTTGCAATGTACAGACAGCGGCGAAAATGCTCGACGGCTCTGGTGTGGCGGTCTGCAGTGTGGTCGGGTTTCCACTGGGCGCGATGGCCACCTCCGCAAAGGCCTATGAGGCAAGGACTGCAGTTGAAGATGGAGCCGCTGAGATTGACATGGTGCTGAATGTCGGGGCATTGAAGTCACGAAATCTCGACAACGTCCGAAACGACATAGCGGCTGTGGTAGCCGCAGTCCCAAGTGCTTTTGTAAAGGTGATTCTCGAAACCGGCTATCTCGAAGAGGACGAGATTGTGCTTGCATGCCGCTTGGCGGAGGAGGCCGGTGCTCACTTTGTAAAGACCTCCACCGGCTTCGGTCCCCGAGGAGCCACTGTTGAGGATGTTCGCCTTATGCGCAAGACCGTGGGCGATCGTCTAGGCGTCAAGGCCGCAGGTGGTATCCGCACCTTCGAAGATGCAGTGGCAATGATTGAGGCGGGGGCGACTAGGATTGGTGCCAGTCGCGGCGTTGACATTCTGCAGGGCTGCTGTGGAACTTAGACCTCAAATGGAGTTGATCTCTGCTGGGGCGGACTGGACGGAAACGCAAGTTCAGAAGGGGCCATGCACCCTATCTGACAAAGATACGACTCTACTGGTGTGACCAATGTAACGTTCCGCATTTCGAGGATAGCCCGTGCTCCAAATGCGGTGCCATCCCCCGCAGGGTACCCATCTCTCCGCCTGGCGATCCTTTTCCGGCCATGGAGGGACATCTTCAGAGAGTGGTCGAGGCCATTGACCACCAATTTGGCGAGGGCGTGGGCTCCCTCGTGATTCCTGATGATCGCACTATTGTCTTCAACAAGGTATCCTCCATCGATGCAATGTTTGAAGTGGTTGTGGATGGCCACATTATTGGGCGTCTGAGATTCGACCTGCCTGCGCTCAAGTACACGTTCGTACTGTCCTTGGAGGGTGGACGCAGAATCGCTCAGCACACCAAACAGAAATGGGTCACATGTCACGATGAGGTGTTGCCCTACTTGCGGAAAGGCGCAAGTCTGCTCGTCCCAGGTGTTGCCGGGTGCGATGCTGAAATCCGCGTAGGCGATGAGGTCATACTTCTCGACACAGAGGGAAATGCGATTGGTGTGGGCATGGCGCGAATGAGTGGTAGAGATATCGCGCAGGCCGCAAGGGGTCTTGCAGTGAAAATACGTGAGTTTGCTGACCCCATGCCGCCTCAGATTAACCCACGTTCCAGTTCGTGGGCTGATGCGGTTCAGGCGAATGCCGCAGACCTTGATCGCATTGAGAGTGAGGCCATACGGTTCATTCGCAAGACGGTCGAGCGACACAGATTGCCTGTCGTCGTTGGTTTCAGCGGTGGCAAGGACTCTCTCGTGACATATCTGCTGGTTGAGAAGGCACTGGGTCACAGCCCGCCTATGTTCTTTATGGATACGGGACTGGAATTACCCGAAACTGTGCAGTACGTGCTCGAAACCGCGGAGCGCCATGGTGCAGAAATAATCGGCGAGCAGGCGGGTGATCGTTTCTGGGAGTCGCTTCCTGCATTTGGTCCGCCGGCACGTGACTTCAGATGGTGTTGTAAAGTGCTGAAACTTGGTCCTGCTGCCACTGCTATCGCACAACGCATGAGTGGGGCTACTCTAGCCTTCATGGGTCAGCGGCGCTTGGAGTCGTTCCGACGCTCTGTTGAACCACGTGTGACATCCAATCCTTGGGTCCCCGGTCAGACCTCCGCCAATCCTATACAGCGCTGGAACGCTCTCGAAGTATGGCTCTATATCTTCCGTGAGAATGAGCCCTTCAATCCATTGTACGCACGCGGATACCATCGGATGGGTTGTTACTTGTGCCCCGCATCTCCGCTCGCTGAGATTGAGGGCCTCCGAACCACACATCCGGATCTCTATGAGCGATGGCAGTTATACCTTCGCGATTGGGCATCTCAGCACGGTCTTCCTCATGAATGGGTCACACTCGGGTTTTGGCGTTGGAAGCATCTGCCACGCGGCCAGCAGGAGCTTGCGAAGAAACTTGGCATAGACTTGGCACCTGAACGCGTTTCCCCTGCTCAGGAGATGGAACTGCGTGTGGTCAAGGGGATATCTCCATGTGTTGCCTCTGGCTACAGCATGGAGGGCCAATTCACTTCAGGAATAGATATCAATCGAGTGTCACAATTATTGCCAATCTTTGGAAAGACGCGAGTGTCTGAAGAGATGGGTGCTGTCTGGGTCACCCGAGGCCAGTCCAGCATAATGCTCTTCAGCTCGGGCTCTGTGGTCATTCGCGCACCTGATGAGTCAACACTGGAGCGTCTTGTTGGTCCCCTTGAACGTGCAATTCGTCGTGCCATGTTCTGCCAAGCATGCGGGTCCTGCATCCCACAGTGTGAGTACAATGCACTAAATATAGCTGCTGATGGGAAGATTGCTGTTGACCCAGACAAGTGCATACGATGCCTTAGATGTGATGATTGGCCATGCCCAACGTACTTGTCATGAAGCTGAGAACGTTCTATGTCAGGCGGAATACCGAAGATATTCTCGGAATGTGACAAAACCTTAATTACTGGCTCTCAAGCCCTTCTCCATAGCTTACCTCCAAGGAGAACAAGGTGGCCGTGTGAATGCTCAGTGCGATCTCATTCAAGATATACGAGATGCGGCGCTACCTTGTTCTGAGTCTGGTCATTTCCTTGGTCGCTATTCCTATCGCGAACTCGTTTGTCATACAGCGAGATCGTAACAGGAACGAGATGTACGGAGAGGCGTTTTGGATCTATGGCTTCAGGGTATATGACATGACTGATCAACAGCTCGCGGAGTCGCTTCCTCCGGAGTGGGGATTCAATGATGGTCTGCATGTCCTTCCAAGTTATCTTGGCAACGTGAAGTACGAGTATCCCGTCTTCGGCCTCATATTCTTCGCAATAGCCGTATGGTTGTTTCCCGGCGTGAATGACCTGCAACCTCTCTGGTTGAACTTCTTATTGGTGTTAACATTCAACCTGAACTTGGTATTGATTGCGATTCTCTTGGGCAACAAGATATACTACTCTCAATGGGCACGCCTGTTCTTCGGTGGCTATTTCGTCTACGGGTTGATGATGTCTGCAGGGGGCGGCAAGCTCGAGCCCATTGTTGACTGCCTCCTCTTGATGTCGCTTGTTCTCTGGAGAGAGGGGCAGAAGGGGAAGTCGATGTTCACATTAGGTCTGGCGGTCCAGACCAAGATCTATCCCGTCGTAGTCTTTCCCCTACTCTTCATAGAGGCGCCTGCGGCATCTGTCTGGTTCTTTGTATCAATGTTGTTGACAATCATCCCATTGACGAGCTTGGGGGCAAACTTCGACTCTCTCGTCATGCACTTCCTCAACACGTCCCAGTACAGCTCCTATATAGTCAATCCCCTGTACCCGGGACTTGGTCTGGCCACGCCGATTCTCGGCACCGACCCCCTCCAGACCTACATGTGGCCCCCCGGCTTTATTCCCATTGTGATGTATATTGCATTCATGCTCTACACCATTCCTCTGTACCTACCTAGCAAGAAGGAATTTCTAGATGCCTCTTGGAAAGGCAGAGTCATGCTCCTCAAACCGCTCTATATCTATCTACTGCCTGGAGTTCTCTTCGCCTACAGATGGGTGATGCCTTGGTATCTGTTCTGGCTTGGGATACTGATATTTCTGTTTGATAGGGATGAACACGCCATTGGATACTTGAAGGAACTCACAATAGTGGGTCTTGTCTACTCGTTCGGTGTGGCCTGCAATTGGCCGTATTTCATCAGTGGTCCCTTGGTTGACTTTGTGGCGCATTTCAAGTCAGGCTGGTGCACATTGATCGGGCTGCTTGTGATGATTGCCTTCACTGGTGTGTCGTACCTGATATGGAAAAAGGAGATCGAACGAAGAGAACGGAAGGCCAAACTGCTGCGTGAGGCTGAGGCCCGCGGCGAACTCATTATCTAGGTCATCAGCGCACAGTACCGTTGTTCTTGTAGTACTCAATTATCCGCTTTCGAATACGTGTGGAAGAGGAAAGACCATCTGCGCTTCGCTTCTCAAGCCGTACCACATCAACAGTGATTCCGTGGCTTCTCAGTTGCTGTTGTAGTTTTTCTACGTCCAAACGTTGATCGTAGCCAAGTGCAATGACATCAGGTCTGTACTCCGTGACGATTCTACTGGGGTCAGCGCCCTCATATCCTATGACCGCCTTGTCAACAACACGCAGTGACTGAACCAGTCTACGTCTCTGCTCCTGAGGAAAGACCGGAGGTGCACCTCTCTCTCGCACTATTGTGCTATCGCGGGCAATTACAACAATGAGTTCCCCGTCCTCGCCCGCTAGTTCCCGAGCCTGTTCCAAGTATGCGATATGCCCTAAGTGCAGTATATCGAACTTACCCGCTGCAAGCACTCGTTTCCCAGCCATACATGACAACCTTCGTGTCTACGTTCCTCAGTTCTAGTCTTCATCAACTGCGAGGAATTCTGCTTCTGTGATTATCTCGACCCTACGCTTTGTCTTTGTGATTTGGCTAACATGAATGAGACCATTAATCTCAAGCTGCATTAGTGCGAGATTCAATTCAGCCTCTCCCGCCTCTCTTCCAATCTCCTTCTTCAGCGCCCTCTCGAGCTCATCATCTAGCATGACCCCATGTCGCTTTTTCAGAATGGACATTATGACCGTTCTGAGAGGAATCGCATTCCAAGTACTCATGAGTGTGCTACCTCCGTTCTTAGATGTAACCGGGCGGTTCAGCGGTCGCGGCCATTGTGGTCTTGCGAAGATCCTCATTCATCCGCTCATATCGCTCCAAGTCCTGCGGCGACACGGATGAGTGAATCGCCTTGAGAGCAGCCTCGAAGTGCCGCCAAGAAACTTTCTCGATGTCCATGTCCTCTCTCAAAGCTCGCATTCCGGCTTCTCGGCATAGGGCCTCGATGTCCCCGCCGACAAAGAGCTCAGTTTCCGCTACCAGTCGCTCCATGTCCACATCGTCGTCAAGCGGCATGTTGGCCGTGTATATGTTGAATATCTCCGCTCTGCCTTTCGCGTCCGGAACTCCCACATAGACAAATCTGTCAAACCTGCCTGTCCGCAGGAGGGCTGGGTCTATTAGGTCCGGTCTGTTTGTGGCTGCAAGGACGAGTATGTCTTTCATGGACTCAAGGCCGTCCATCTCAGTAAGAAGCTGACTTATGACCCGCTCCGTCACATGGCTGTCGCCAGCTCGTCCGCCCCGCACGGGTGCAATAGCATCAATCTCGTCAAAGAAGATGACTGCGGGCGCGGCCGTCCTTGCCTTTCTGAAGACCTCCCTGATGGCCTTCTCGCTCTCTCCAACCCACTTTGACAGGAGTTCCGGCCCCTTGACGCTGATGAAGTTCGCCTCGCTCTCGGTTGCCACAGCCTTTGCAAGCATAGTCTTGCCACAACCCGGCGGGCCGAAGATGAGGACCCCCTTTGGGGGTGTGATTCCAATCCTCTTGAAAGCATCAGGTTTCTTCAGAGGCCATTCAACTACCTCAATCAGTTGCTGCTTTACATCGTCAAGCCCGCCGATGTCACTCCAGTGAACATTCGGAACCTCGATGAACACCTCACGGACCGCCGACGGCTGCACCTCTCTGAGTGCGTTGTCAAAGTCTTGGGCTGTGACCTCAAGCTTGTCAAGAACCTCTTGCGGAATCTCCTCTTGATCCAAGTCAATCTCTGGGAGATACCGTCGGAGTGCCTTCATGGCAGCCTCCCTACATAGTGCCTGAAGATCTGCGCCAACGAATCCATGCGTCACTTTGGCCAAGTGCTCAAGGTCCACTTTCCCGGGGCCCTCCTTTGTGAGGGGCATCCCTCTCGAGTGGATCTGGAGAATCTCAAGCCTACCAACCTCGTCAGGCACACCAATCTCTATCTCGCGGTCAAACCGTCCTGGCCGACGCAGTGCGGGGTCGAGTGCATTGATGCGGTTAGTCGCCCCTATGACTACTACTTGTCCCCGTGCCTTGAGGCCGTCCATTGTTGCAAGGAGCTGGGCGACCACTCTGCGTTCAACTTCACCCTGGACATCTTCGCGTTTGGGTGCGATTGCATCGAGTTCGTCGATGAAAATTATGCTGGGAGCATTCTCCTCAGCATCCTCGAAAATCTTGCGTAGTTTTTGTTCCGACTCTCCGTAGAACTTGGACATGATCTCCGGGCCGTTGATATGAATGAAGTTGGCCTCGGATTCGCTTGCCACAGCCTTCGCGAGGAGCGTCTTTCCAGTTCCCGGTGGCCCATGCAGTATCAGGCCCCGTGGTGGGTCGATACCGAGCCTCTTGAATATCTCAGGATGACGCATTGGGAGCTCGACCATCTCACGTATTCGCTGAATCGGCTCTGAGAGGCCGCCTATCTCCTCATATGTGACCTGCGACGGCCCCACGACCTCTCCAGTCGGCCTCTCTGCTATTGTCAACATTGTGGAGTGTTGCACAACAACTGTGCCGCTGGGTTTGACATCAGTTACTCTGAACGGTATTGCACGTCCAAGTATGGGGATGTACACAGTGTCCTGAGTGGTGACGGGACAGTTCAGAAGCTTCCTCTTGACGAACTCTTCAAATCTCGGCTCTGGTCTAATCGGCACTGATGTGGGGGCCAGAGTCACACTACGGGCGGGCTCTTCATTGGCACGTGTGACAACGACCTTGTCTCCAAGGCTGACACCCGCGTTTCGTCTGATTCTACCATCCATACGGATTATCTCTCGCCCCTTATCGCCCTGATACGCAGGCCAAGCAATGGCAGCGGTCGTCTTCTTTCCGCGTATCTGGATGATGTCACCTGTGCGAACTCCGAGCTTCTCCATCGATATGGCATCGATTCTGACGATGAATCTGCCAATGTCCCTGTGTTCGGCCTCTGCGACCTTTAGCACGATTTCGACCACTGCTGTTACGCATCCTCCGCGATGTCTATCTGCCTGTCAGAAACAGGAACAACTGCTGGCACAGGCATGCTCTCTTGCTACAGGGTGATGGTCTGTCGGTGCGCTAATGAGTTTATCTCTGTTGCCAATTTGCCCGCGCCGAGCGGTTTCATGCGCCTCAGAGTCTGTCAGAACATAAGCGCTGAGTTTGATGTCATCTTGAGGCCCAAGGGAGCGTTCACATTCTGGAAACTCTCTCGACCTCGACCTGAGCCACTCCGTCAAGGGCGGAGATGGCCTCCTCAATATCATCAGGACCACCCATTGACTCCTCTCGTGCAACATTCATCCGCAGGGCCTTGAGTCCGAAGGCGATTGGGACAATCTCGGTGGCCCGAACATCAGTCCCCTCAGGAATGTTTTCTTTGATCTTGTCAAGGAGTGCATCAAGGTCTACGTCAACGTCTTCGGGCATGATCTTCAAAGTCATTATCACTCTAGCCATCGTTCTCACTCCAATGTGCCTATGGCCCCTCAAAGCCACAGTTGGGACACTTGTACCTGACAGAGAACCTTCTGCAGGTTTCACATCGTCGGATGGTGAATGCTCCGCAGTTGGGACACTCGAACTTTACACTGTCCTCTTGCGGGGAGATTGACCTATGGCAAGAGGTGCACCTGATTGCTCTCATCGACGACAAGTAATCACCAGAGGGTCTTTTTCTGACTGATTCTCGCGCCCCGTGAGGTGCGATTCTTATAAGCCTACCGAAGGGCACTATGTATACAACATAACTGCGTGAACGGTGCAGGCCCCCGCGTGCACAGGAGTTGATAGCGTGGGAACTCGCTTAGGTGACATAATCAAAGCGGAAGTAATCACACTCCAAGACCTGAGTGACAAGGCGGTCGCAGTGGACGCTTTCAATACTCTGTACCAATTCCTGTCCACAATACGCCAGCCGGATGGTACGCCATTGATGGATAGAGCGGGCAGGGTGACGAGTCACCTGAGCGGTCTTTTCTATAGGAATCTGAACCTCTTGGAGAACGGCATTCGTCCTGTCTATGTCTTTGACGGGGAGTCCCCCCTGCTCAAGGAACCTGAAAAGGAGCGTCGTCGAGCTGTCAGAGAGGCTGCACGTGAGGAGTGGGAACGGGCCCTTGAAGAGGGACGTATCGAGGACGCACGGAAAGCCGCCCGAGCTAGCTCACGCTTGACATCTGAGATGATTGAAGAGAGCAAGATGCTGCTTCGTGCCATGGGAATTCCAGTTGTCCAAGCGCCCTCTGAGGGAGAAGCACTAGCGGCCCAGATGACACGAAAAGGTATTGTCTGGGCCAGCGCAAGCCAGGACAACGACTCACTCCTATACAACTGCCCCCGAATGATTCGCAATCTCTCCATCACGGGGCGTCGCAAGATAGGTCGCTCGAGATCCTACAAGATTATCTATCCAGAACTGATCGAGTTGGACACCAACTTGCGTCTGTTGGGAATAACTCGAGAACAACTCATTGACATAGCAATTCTTGTCGGAACCGACTACAACGAAAAGGTGCCGGGTATCGGTCCGAAGACGGCCTTGAAGCTCGTGAAGGAGTATGGAAACTTGGAAACGATTCAGAAGGAGAAGGGCATCGAGCTGAACTTCCCGTATCAAGAGATACGAGAGATATTCCTGCATCCTCCGGAGGTGGAGGTGGAAGAGCCGTCTTGGTCGGATCCCAGTCCAGATGGGATACAGAGAATACTATGCGAGGAGCATGACTTCAGCGAGGCACGTGTGACAAGTGCGTTGGAGCGTCTTAACAAGCGCCTTGAGGAACTCGCCGAATCTGCAACTCAGAGTTCGCTCACCGACTTCTTCTGACCGCCAGCTGTAAGTCGGACAGTCTTGGGCACCACATATTGTTCTCCATATCTCCGCTGACCAACGGCGGCGGACCGCCGTATCTTGATGATGCCTGCTGCGATATTGACATAGTTACAAGTCGGTGCCGGGGCTTGCGTTGCCCATGCTGTGTCTTCAGAACTATCGCGGCGCCTTCGAAGTCTTTTAAACTGACCTAATATACCAGAGAGTGCAATAACAAGACTTGGTGCTTCAGTACTAGCGGTGTAGTGTCCGATGAGAAAGAGAATGACCGCCATCCGGTGCGAAGTGGCTGATATAGTCAACGGGTCCTACGATAACGAAGACGGTCCTCGGGTCCTCTCTCCCTATGGAGTGGAGATGAGACGCGTTGTGCTTGTCGGATTTGTCGTGGATCAGTATGTTTCAGAGGGCTTCGCGAGTATAACGATTGATGACAGTACTGGAACCATTCGCGCCAAGGGGTGGGGTAGCGATGCCTCAGCCCTGAGCAGCATACAGCTCGGCAGCCTAGTACTCATGATTGGCAAGGTACGTGAATATGAGGGGGAACGGTATATAGTCCCCGAGATCATCAGGGCAGTTACAAACTCGAACTACCTCATTCTTCACAAGTTGGAGCGTCTCAGAACCCTCTTAGAGCGAAGCGGCGTGACTGGCATTGAGGCCCCGGAGGAATCAATTGCTCCCGAGAGCGAAGCCGGTCTTGTAGTGGCAGCCCCGCTTCCTGCAGACGAGAGTCCTGCGACCGCACAAGGGACAGAGGACGGTGCGTCCTCGACGACATCCACAACGGGACCACTGGGGCAACAGATTATACACTTCATTAGGGCACGCGGTGGTCCCGTGTCGAATGATGAGATTCTTGAGCATTTCACCGCGAACGGTTTCGACAGGAATGAGATTACGCTGAAGATTCTTGACCTCCTAGACGACGGAACGATAATCGAGGATCCAATCGGTGTCTATAGGTGTCAGTGAATACCAGACTGTCGAAGCAGAAGCTTCAATAGAAGTAGTTGGTGGAGTTCAGGTATGAACGAGTACGAGAAGCTCCTGGCACGGGCACGCTCCCAGGTCCCAGAGGACGCCTTCAAGAAATCCGGCGAACGGTTCAAGGTTCCCAAAGTCCAGCTTATCGTGCAGGGCAACCGGAGCATCTGGCAAAACTTCCAAGAGATAATTAGTATTCTGAATCGGCCTGGGAAAGAGGTCCTGAAGTTCGTTGCAGGGCAGCTGGCAACCGCTGGGATATTCGAGGGCAGCGCTGCGATATTCAATGGGAAGTTCTCCGCGGAGGTTGTTGACGAGGTATTGAGCCGGTATATTGACTCTTACGTCATCTGCCCAGTTTGCACTCGTCCTGACACTACGATTGTCAAGGAAGGTAACGCCTACTACCTGCACTGCTCGGCCTGTGGAGCCCGAACCTCGATTCGTCCTGTATAGATCGCCCAGAGGGGGGCAACATGACCTCAGTCTATATGCGAGTGCGTGAAACAATCGAACACTACGTAGTTGCAATCTGTGATGAGGGTCTCTTGGGGAAGACTCTGAGGCAAGGCAACATTCAGTTCAAGGTGAGCGAGGAGTTCTATGGCGGCGAGCTTGTGGACATTGAAACTTGCATGGAGCACATAAGACGTGCCACGATTGTCAACATGATTGGAAAGGTCACGGTGGATGCCGCAATCAAGGCGGGGATAGTCCACGAACAGGCTGTGATTTACATTGAGGGTCATCCGCATGCCCAGTGGGTGAAACTATAGTCGGTGCCATTCAAGTGTCGACACCTATTCTTCATTGTACAAGATATGAGGCGACAGTCGCATGCGTTGGTATGTCACTGTTCAACTCCATCTTTCCATCTGAACCATCGTATTCTCTTTGAGCCACAATAGGGGCACGTATCAGAATCCGTGTCCGGATCAAGTGTTTCTCCGCAATCTTGGCAGACCAACACGCCAGTCCCGTCGGCCAAGAGATATCTTCCGCCCTCGATACGCAATACGCAACCTTGAACGAGTGCCCTCCCGACCTTATTTCTTGCAGACGCCAGTATCCTGTTGAATGTGGGCTGGCTGATGTTCATCACCGCACTGGCATCTCGCTGGCTCAGACCCTCAAAGTCCGCCAATCTAATGGCCTCAAACTCATCTACTGTAAGAAGTATCTCTTGTAGGGACTTGGCAGGTATGCCGGCGGGCTTGAACACGGAAACAGGGGGCTCTCGATGAACTCTCCGCCAGCGTTTCTTTCGAGGCATGTCGTAGGCCCCTACACACGCTCAAATAGATTCTGCGATGGAGTGGCTAGCCGCCTAATCCTCAGCGATTTTAAGTCAATGTTTGCGAAACGTTCTTGGTCGAAATGGCTGTGCCATGCTATGTCTGCGGGGCGGACTCGGTCGTGGATGGTCTATGCGCCCGATGTTATGACAAGTTCCATCCACTTCTGGTAGTGGACACGCCCCTCACGTTGCTCACATGCCGTCGATGTGGTGCAGTCAAGGTCCCAGGGGGCTGGCATCCAATTGTTCCTACTCCGACCAGCCAGTCGGATCTGCTGAACCGACAGATTGGAATCCTTCTTTCGAATGAGGCGCATCTGCTTCACTCAGAGGTTGACTTGGGCGTAGAGATTCAGACTCAATTGGACAGCGCTTTGCGTACCGAGATTGTTGCAGTGGGCAGGTCGCATCCATCTCTGCCTCCCCACGAGGAGCGTGTGCCCGTTGAGATTCGTCTTCATTCGGGCACGTGTGAAACTTGTGGTCTAATGAGTGGGGGCTACCATGAGGCAATTATACAAATACGAGCCGATGGGCGCCAAGTCACTGAGGCTGAGATTGAGAGGATTACCGACTTGGTTACACGCCGAACAGAGGCTGAGTACGGGAAGGACATGAAGGCATTTGTTTCCCACATTCGGCGCAGCAAGTACGGTCTTGATTTCCACATAGGCTCGGAGCATCTGTCGCGGTTAATAGCGGATGAGATTCAGTCACTCTTCTTAGCGGAGCGAAAAGAGAACTACAAGCTAATCACCCAAGATCGCGGTGGAAAGCGAAAATACCGCGTCACGATATTGCTTCGGTTGCCTCGATATCATGAGGGTGACTTTGTGCTGGTCGCGGGTCATCCTTGTCAAGTCCTTTCCATAGGAAAGGCGGGCCTGAGTTGTTTCGACCTCGTCGACCGGTCCCGTTTCACTGTGGGCCCAAAGAGCTCGAAATGGAAGACAATCGAGTATCTTGCCCCGTCCGAGGAAACTCGTGAGTATAGCGTGGTGGCACACGGCTATCATCAACCGTACCAGTTGATGGACTCCAAAACCTATGAAACCATTGAGGTCGACTCGGAACTACTTGATCCCGGGACCAAAGTAGGCGATATCGTGCGGGTACTGTGGGTCGAGGGGCGCTTTCATGCCCTTCCGCGTATTGAAGAACACAATGGATAGCCTATCATTTCGGTACGCTTAAATGGCTGCTTCTCCAGACAGGACTCAGAGGCCCAAGATGACAGTCGGGCCATTGACGGAGGATTATTTTGGCAAGAGGTAAACGTCCTCGTACAGAGCAGACAGATGGAGAACTAGTCCGAGTACGAACACCTAACAGAGACGAAGGCGAGATGTTTGGTATAATCATCCAGATGCTCGGACACGACCGAGTGAGGGTTAGGTGCGAGGACGGAGAAATCAGAGTGGGTCGGATTCCGGGTCGAATGAAGAAACGCGTCTGGATGCGTGTTGGGGACACTGTGTTGATCGTGCCTTGGGACTTTCAGAGTGACGCAAAATGTGATGTTGTCTGGCGATACCGCGGTAATGAGATTGATTGGCTTCAGCGACACGGCATACTGAAGATGTTCTAGGAACGCCACAGCGTTTTTTTAACCATATTGCACTCATGATTTGGGCGAGAATTGAAGGGAGCGTCTGTGGTGGGGCCTTTGAAACGAGTGGAAACCAAACGCAAGCGAATTGAGGATGAGCTTGAACGTCGGAAGATGAAACGTCGCCGAGACTCGGATGAATTCAAGGTAGTGGAGGGTGTCATAGACACCTCAACCCTGAAAGTCCTATACAAGCTCCTCAATCGCGGTATCATTCGTGAGCTGTATGGCGTTATCAGCACAGGCAAGGAGGCCAATGTATATCGTGGAGTTTCTCCTGAGGGCAACTCAATTGCTGTGAAGATTTACCGGGTCACCACAGCTGAATGGGAATACATGATTGAGTATATCGAGGGAGATCCACGTTTCAGGCAAGTTCGACGGCGGGCCCGATCGTTGATTCCATTGTGGGCACTGAAAGAGTTCAAGAATCTCCTACGATACCATGAGGCTGGCGTTCGAGTACCGAGACCTGTGGCAATCGAGCGGAATGTCGTCGTCATGGATTTCGTTGGTGATGTCGCTCAGGGCATACCCGCCCCACTGCTAAAGGATGTGCTACTCAATAACCCCGCAGATGTCTTTGATGAAATTATTGGAATGATTGAGATTGGAGTGCGAAATGCTAACCTTGTGCATGCTGACCTAAGCGAATACAACATTCTCTGGCACGACGCCCCCTTCTTCATCGATGTGTCGCAGGCGGTTCTTACCGAACATCCGCGGTCCAGAGAGTATCTATTCCGTGACATTCAAAACGTTACGAACTACTTCCGTAGACTTGGTGTAGAAACCGAAGATCCCAGAGTCATCTTCGATTACATTCTATCAGGTGAACGTTGAACATGCCGATTCAAGAAACAATTCGGGTGCCTGAGGAGAGAATAGGAGTCATAGTTGGTCATAATGGTCGTGTGAAGAAGAAGATTGAGAAGATGACCAACTCTCGCATTCGCGTGAGCCCGGATGGCATAGTCACCATTACGAGTCCTCCTGATCCCAAAGACCCCGTATTGGTCTGGAAGGCCCGTGACATGATCCGGGCGATGGCACGAGGCTTTAGTCCCAAGAACGCCCTCAATCTGATTGATGAAGACATGCGCCTGATCGTCATATCTCTGCGTGAATTCGTGGGCACCTCTCCCAATCAGATACGTCGTGTTGCTGGGCGAATAATTGGAGAGCATGGTCGCACGAGGCGCCTGATTGAACAGATCACGGAGACCAAGATGTCAGTGTACGGTAGAACGGTTTCCCTTATTGGAACGGATCCCGGTCTTGAGTACGCAACCCGTGCCGTGAATATGCTAATTCAGGGTGCTCCTCATGGTGCAGTGTATCGATACCTAGAACGAATGCGTCGAGAACTTAACCGTCTGAAGGTTGAACTGTGGGAACCAACACTATGAGGTAATACGTCCCCTCTAATACTGTCGAACAGAGAGCTTCCTGACTTCGGATGTTCAACCCCCAGACCCAGACCTTTAGTAGCATATCCGTGGCGGAGTTCTTCTACCGGAACCGGCAGATGGCCGGCTTTGGTAACTCTGCCCAGTCTGTCTACTCTGCAGTGCGCGAGCTTGTCGAGAACAGCCTTGATGCCTGCGACGAGGCCGGCGTTCATCCGGTTGTTCGCGTTGACATTACGACTGTTGATGGCGGGACACTTGAGATCTCCGTGACCGATAACGGTACTGGTATACATCCTGACCACATTGCAGAGGCATTTGGTAGAGTCCTTTACGGCAGCAAGTACGGGATGCGTCAGCGCAGAGGTACTTTTGGTCTGGGTGTCACCATGGCGGTGTTGTACGCTCAGATCACGACAGACACCCCTGTGGAGATAGTCACACAATATCGGAGTGGCGAGGGTAAGCGTGTACGTTTGTTCATGGACATTGCAGCGAATCGCCCTGTAGTTGTTGACGAAACTCCCATCGATCTTGGCAACCCCGGAACCACGGTCCGAATCCGGTTGAAGGGCAGTCTTCGCAGGTCCCGGGAACGCATTGTCGAGTACCTGCGCCTAACAAGTGTGACCAGTCCGCATGCGCATCTCACACTGTTCATCGATGGTAAGAGGGTCTTATCGGTGGGGCCATGGTCGAAGACACTTCCTGCTCTCCCAAGAGCCACAAAGCCTCATCCCCGTGCTGCTGATGTGGAGCTTTTGAGGCGTCTAGTCAGCGAATATCGTGGCACACGCACACGAGACTTCCTCTCTCGTGCATTCCAGCAAATGGGAACCAGAACTGCAGCAAGAGTCGTCAGGTTCGCAGGAATAGATTCCAAGAAGAGAGTTGGAGAGCTCACAAGGGAGGAGATACTCTCTCTGAGCAACGCGCTCCAGAAGCTCGACGGTATAGCCCGACCAGATGCCTCTTGTCTTAGCCCAGTTGGCAAGGAGGCCTTCTCTACGGCCGTCACTAGACTGTACTCTCCGAGATTCACGGCCTATTCGCTTCGTGGTCCAAGCGAGTGGTCAGGAAATCCCTTCATGATTGAGGGGGTGCTTGCACTGGTCGAAGGATCCTCTTCCGATTTTCCTGTACTACTACGATTTGCCAATCGTGTTCCGCTGTTGTACGATGCCAGTGAAGACGTTCTGATGAAGGTATTGCGCCAGATAAACTGGAGTCGATACTCAATCACGACTTCTGGCACTCCCATTTTGTTCGTCCATGTCTGTTCCAGTCGCATACCATATCGAGCTGCAGGCAAGCAGTCAATCGCTTCAATTCCAGAGATTGAGCGCGAGGTTCTATCACTCTATCGTGAGTTGGGACGAAAGGCTCAACGATTCGCTCGCGGCTGTGTCCGCTCAGTTCGTGACAGGCGCCGCATGCGCGAGTTTGAGCGATTGTTCCGAATGGTGGCGCATTTTGGTGCGCGTCTTGCTGGGTGTAAGGAGCCGCCTGTGCGCGACCTTGTCGCGCAACTATTCGAGGTGGATGCTGGTGAGTAGTGCAGGTGACTCGCTACAGAGGTTGCAGGAGCTTGGTGAGCTTGTGATCTCAGCCATCAAGCGTGGCGAGTTCCCCAAGCTGGAGATGCCCGATCGTAGCACGAACAACATCGTGTTTAACAAGGAAAAGAACCAGTTTGTGCTCGGTCCGAGTCAGATATGTAGGGATTCAAGCAATACCCGTCACGTACGTAGCTTCTCTCAGCTGCTCTGGGTGGCGTCATTCGCCAAGACTTTGCTGGAGTCAGGTCGGACGAGTTCTCTGAGGGATCTGTACTACTCCAGTGAAGCATACGGGGTTCACTTCAAGGATCAAGCAGAGTCAGACCGAGTGGTCTCGGACTTGGAGTGCGTGGTCGGACTTGCTCGAGAGGACCTCGGGATATTCCCAGAGGAACGGTCCTCGATATTCGGTCAAGTCACAATGCGGTATAGCGTCGCGGGCTACGAGGGTCGCGAGATTGATCTCACTATGAGCCCTGATGGGTTTCCCATTGGCCCTGCTCTCGTCACGGCCGAACCCGTTGCAACCGACGCAGAGCTGATTCTGGCGGTAGAGTCGGGGGGTATGTTTTCACGTTTGATTGAAACGGGTGCGTGGAGGAGGTTCGGTGCAGTCCTCGTGCAGCTGGGGGGTCAACCACCTCGCTCTACCCGACGACTTGTCCGGCGTCTACATGAGGCCCTCAACCTTCCTGTCTATATCTTCACAGACGGTGATCCCTGGGGAATGCATATCGCTCAGGTAATGATCTCTGGAAGCGCTAATGCAGCCCATGTAGATGGTCTCACCGTACCAACTGCCAAGTGGATTGGGGTCACCCCTGCTGACATCCGGAAATACTCATTGCCAACCGAACCCATGAGTGACGCCGACCTGAAACGCCTCGACGAGCTCGCACGGGATCCCCGGTATGCGAACCCCGAGTCACAACGGCATATCAGTGAGTTTAGAGAACTCCGCCGGAAGGCCGAACAACAGGCCTTTAGTCGGTTTGGGATTGACTTCGTTGTCGAGGAGTATCTTCCTGACAAGATTCTAGATCCATCCGACGCCAAACGGGTGACCAAGCAGTAGTATCATGGTGGCCCCGTATGCGATTATGGCCTGAATCAGCAGCAGAAGGAGTACGTTCCTCTTCTCATCAATCCTCATGAAGTACGGGAGTATCCAGTACATCGTGAACGGTCCTACTACTTCCAGCGTTCCATCCTCCCTCGGTGCCGCAAATTTCCTGTATTCGATACCCGTCTTTTTGACATAGATTCTGTAGACTATATACAGTAGGAAGTTCAGTGCAAACGGTGCGTAGAGAATAATGGCAAGCCGATCCATGTTACCAAGGACGAGCGCTGCAGCCATGGCTGCTCCGATCGGGAGTCTCCCAACATCACCGGGCAACACCTTTGCGGGATACCTATTGAAGAACCAGAAGGCGACGGTTGCTCCTAGAAGCGCAGCCGCAACGGTTCCGGCGTCTACAAGAGTTGTAGGAACTTGGCCGTCACCCGTGAAGAACGGCCACAATACAACATAGGCCACTATTGCCGAAGAGTTGATTGCGGCCAAGCCCGACTCAAGACCGTTCATCCCCCCGTACATATTTGTTGAGTCTATGATGAACGTCATCATCAACGGCACAATCACGAGCGGGTATACCATTCCAAGGTTTATGGCTCCAATGAATGGAATGTGCATGGTTGTTGTTCCCACTTGGAGCGCAGCCATGGGTATGGATGCCAACAATGGCAAGACGATCTTGGTTCTATTCCTGAAGTCAAAATTATCGTCGAGTAGACCAATCATGCCGGCCATGAGTATCGAAACAAGCGCGGCGAGTATGGCCGGGCTGGTATGACCATTTCCGAAAGTGGTAACGCCAATCACAAATATCAGAGCCGTCACAATTGCAAAGAGAAGCACAAAGCCGCCTCCCTTTGGGACATCCGGTCTATTGGGTTTGTGAACGTCGATGCCCGTATGGCCTCTCTCGCGTAGCATCCGAATTGTGTTAGGCATAGCTCCAATGACTATCAATAGTGCAACGATGAATGCGACCAGTAGTAGTAGCAACTCGCGTCACTCCTCTGCCCCTGAGCTGAGTTGCCAACCATTTGATGCTTTCGGAGTCATGCAATCTCGAAAACTTGGATAGGCTGCCCGCGTACGCCTCTTGTATGTCCGAAACTATTTTAACTGTCCCGAATGCTGGGGCGCTGCGTTTGCAGTACACAGAACTCCATCCCGATAACTAACGTATTGCAAAAGGGTGAGGTGCGTTGAACCATCTGCATAGACAAATTGCAACTCTCGCAGTGTTGACGTTGTTCATTGTCAGTACTCTGTCCGCGTTCTACCTGACCACGACTAGCGAGGTGACATCGGAGCACCCCCAAGTGGCAGTGCCAGAGCCAGCCCTTTCTCAGTCGCAGGTCAATCTCTCTATTCCATACGTGGACGAGCACTATGGCTATGCAGATGGTATAATTGATCCTTACGAATACAGCTACAACTACACCGATCCGGTGACTGGAATCACAGTGTTCATGGAGCACAACTCTACGGTGTTGTTTGTGGGGTTGAAAGCACCAACATCGGGATGGGCTGCAATTGGCTGGAAGAGTCCCAACGGCACCTATACAAGTGATGGAATTAACGGCAGTGACATCATCTATGGTGCAGCACCCGGCACTCCCCACACCAGCTATCCTCGAATCAATCTCCAGAGCACAGGAATCATCGTTCACTACAAGCTGTATATGAGAAATGGCACACTCTTGCAGGAGGGTGATGCACCTTCCGGTGATGATGAAACCACGCTTGAGAAAGAGAATTTGCTCTCCGCATACAAGCAAGCGATTCTCGGAATGCGGATTGGCGAAGTACGTCACTTCATAATACCCGCCGAGAAGGGCTATACCAGTGAGTCTGACGCACTCTACGGCGAGGACCTCGAATATGTGGTGACTGTAACAAAGATAGGTGCAACGACAGCCAATCCAGCTGACTCCAGTCAAATCCAATACATTGACGCTCATGGTGTGGGCACGGTCCAATACGTCGTTGACGACGATCAGAGCCGAGTGCTTCAGGCAAACGCTACGGACGATGGCTCTATCACTCAACTTGAGTACTTCATTCAGATGAACAGCACAGATTCTAACGACATTCCCCTGCTGAACAGCTCCGAGATGACCTATCCCTTCATTCTGATGTATAGCCCCGATGAGAACTTTGACAGCTTCCCCGCAGCGCACTCTGATTGGTCGAATCCGATGGCTATTCGCTTTGTGCCCAATCGAGAACCTGTGCTTGATGTTCTCTCTCCCATCTCTGATGGCGTCCTTGAGTGGATTACACACATTGAGCTCAACGTCACCGATGACACACTGGTGCGACGTGCGGGATTCCGTGTTGACAACGAGAGTTGGGTCGATCTCAAGTTCGACTTCAAGACGGATCTATGGACATTCACACTGGATGCGTCTGTTTATGAGTCGGGGAGTGTACACACGGTCTGGCTAAATGCCACCGACGCGTCCAATGTGACCGTAGTGATTTCCCGGAATGTGACCGTGCATATTCCTTACAACCCACTTCTCGGAATGTCGCTCACCATATCCCGTACGATCACGACGCTCATGTATCATGGTGTAAAGTCGACAGATGAGATAAAGGTGAAGAACGAGAACGCACTTCCCATCTCAGCGATTGAAGTGTATCTCCCTGAAACGTACAGGAATAACTTTCTCTCCATCGAAGCTGAGGACTCGTCCGAGAACCCGCTTGATGTGCTAAAGCTCCCTGATGAAGGTGGAATGTATCGCTGGCGCGTCTATTTCGCCTCACCTGTCGAGGCGGGTGACTCCTACAAGTTTACTGTTGTCATGTATTTCCACTCTCTTCAGGAGATCTATAACTATGATGATAACATCTACAGTCTTCAATTCTACAAGTACCCGATGTTGCCCTACGTTATCGACCGACTGTCAATATCCATGGCCTTCAGAAGCGGAGACTCGTTCTACAACGGCACTAACCCTGAGGGTGTCTACTACAATGTCAACCCCTTCACTTACGAGGAGTTCACACTCCTGATGAAGTCCTTCACGCCTGACATCGTGGCCACTCGCAAGACTGAAATTCGCATTGACCCTTGGGGCTGGTTGCACTACAAGGAAACTATTACACTGGACAACGTTGGTCCAGCAAGAGAAACGGACATTGCCTATACGTTTCCGGCCTACATGTCCAACGTCCGCATCTATGACAGACTGGGGATCTTGGCCTCATCGCAGCCAAGCGACTACAACTGGAACGAAACGTTGAAGCAGCGTATTAATCTGAAGAAGGATCGTTTCGGTGACGAGGGCTTCATGCCCAACTACCACTACACCTTCTATGTGGAGTATGATTTGTATCTGCCGCAGTACCAGAAATCGGTTACTGATGGCAACGAGATTGAGTTTCCAATGAGCACGATAGACGAGATCCTAGTCAAGACCCACACAGTTGATATTGTTGTTCCAGTGTCAGTGAATGTGATTCAAGCCTCAGGTGAGTACAGACTACTCTACGGGGGCTTTGACGCAATCCTCCGCTATACTGCTTACAACACCACACAACGGAATCCGATTGAAATCTTACTCGTGTATCAGATGACGCCAGCCATTCTTGCGCGGCCGCTCCTGTTTGCATTGATAATTGGCCTTGTTGCTGCGCTCTACGTTTCAGTGCGGAAGGTGGAGCTGCCCGTCGAGGGTGAGATGTCGCCAGAGGAAGAGGCCGCAGTTGTGAGGCAAGCTGGTGCCCCGCCAGAACTACTCAGTGAGTTCGCAAAGGCCTACTCCAAGAAGACCGCCCTCAACTTGGACCTCGAAAAGCTCGAGTCTGCTCGAAAGAGAGGAAAAGTTTCGAAGCGAGAATTCATGGTTCGCGAGCGCGATATCAAGGCGCAGCTTGAGAAGCTAGATGCACAGCTCGCCTCCCTGAAAGAGGAACTCATATCATACGGCTCACGATATCGTGACGTGATAGGTCAGCTTGAGCTACAAGAGGAGAGAATCGAGGGTGCCAAGGCTGGTCTGAGGCAGCTCCTTCTTCGAAAGAAGAAACAGAAGATCAGCAGGGCTGCATTTGAGAAGACACGCCAAGAGTACCTCAAGACAATCAAGCAGGCCGTCACTGCAACCGACCGCATCCTCCTATCGCTTCAGGAGGAGGCTGGTGAGGTATAGGCATTCCAGCTGGTCACTACACAAGCCTTATCACAGGATGGTTGTGTCGGTTATGCCCCTTTGGGGTGTATAACGATGAACCCTGAACTTGTGTTTGATCGAGAGAAGATTAGCGTTGGTGACCTCTTGGAGCCGGGCACCAAGGCAATGGAGATGTACCAGTATCTTCGCAACTCTCCACGTGTTCAATCGTATCTAAGAACAGCCAATCGCATGGCCGTTTCGAGACTGGGCTACACGGACCACGGCCCCACCCATGCCGAGGTTGCTACGTGGAATGCCCTGAAGGCCTTCGAGATACTCGAGGAGTCATTCATTCCCAATGTCGTCGCCGAGGGCATAGGCGATATCGATGATGCCAAACTTGTCGTGCTTGCCTCTACCTACCTTCATGATATCGGGATGGTCATCCACCGCAATGAGCATCCTCAGGCTGCAGTACAGCTTGCCCACCCCATTCTGGAGGCAAAACTGGCCGAGATCTACGAGGACCCGGGGAAGGCGACGGATATCCTCTCTTTCGCGCTTCACGGAATCTACGCACATGACGATGACACACAGTGTCTGACTTTTGAGGCCGGAGTGACCAAGATTGGGGACGGATGCGACATGACGAAGGGCCGTACGATAATCCCCTATCAGAAGGGTAAGGTTGACATTCACTCTGTCAGCGCCTTGGCGATCGAAGAGGTCATTCTGGAAAGGGGCGAGTCGACTCCCCTTCTGATCACCGTGGCGATGGACAATCCGGCAGGCGTCTTCCAAGTTCAGGCAGTGCTCCAAAAGAAGATCTCGACGACTGGTCTGAAAGACCATATCTCCGTGAACGTACTGGTGAATGGCGAGCGTCTAGTATTGTCACAGGTGAAGCGTCTATTCAAGGTTCAGATTGACGATTCCGCCGAACATCCCAGTCTTCGCGAGAAGTAGAAGGTGGTAGCCCCGCCAGGATTCGAACCTGGGTCGGCGGGGCCAAAACCCGCCATGCTGGACCACTACACCACGGGGCTTCAGCTGGCTGATACAGTGTCATGTGTAGAGTTCAGACCGAACGGTCTACCGCTGTTAATTATCTTCGCGTCTATGCGGTCTTTCCACCTCTCGAGGAACGCCGTTTCCTCGATTCTCTGCTTTCCGGTAATCCGGTGTTCGTCAGGGAGCAGACAAGCAATCCCGTCGATTACCGGATACCACCTTCCGCAATTCGGGCATGTTATGAGTGCCTCATCAATCTCCTCATAGGTTGTGCCGTCCTCAGAAGTTTCCTCGTGCAAGGCGAACACTTCGAGCTCTAGCTCGCTCCTGCACTCGGGGTCCGGGCACGCGAGGATATCCATGAGCCATCTCTTCACTTACTGCCCTCCTGCGGGCACTACGGCGTCTTCGTCTGTACAATTTAAAAATGATTCCCAGTCGCCGTGGCACATACTCGTTAGTGACCAAAGGCGAAAGGCTATCTGGCGGTCTGCAGTCCTGTCACAACAGCGTCTGGTGATGTTCAGATGGGACTAGAACACCCATACCTACCGACAACCCGTGAAACCGAGAAAGAGATGCTAGCGGCGATGGGCTTGGAATTGCTGGAGGACCTGCTTGTAAACATTCCTGAGAAATTCAGACTTCGTCGTGAACTCAAGATTCCTGGGCCGCATAGCGAACACGAAGTCATGACTCGCCTCGGGCAACTGGCGGCCAAGAATCGACCTGCACTGGACGGAAATGTATTCCTTGGTGGTGGTGCTGGTCTTCACTATATCCCCGCAACCGTGTCTGCTCTGGGTCAGAGGTCTGAGTTTGTGACCGCCTACACCAGCTATCAACCCGAAGTAAGCCAGGGGATGCTGCAGACACTGTTCGAGTATCAGAGTCTGGTAGCTGAGATACTTCAGATGGATGTTGTCAACAGCAGTCTGTACGACCTTCCGACATCCCTTGGCGAGGCAGCACGGATGGCTGCGCGTGTCAAGAAACGACGGAACAGATTCCTAGTTCCGGGAACTCTCAATCCCGTGGCTCTTCGAGTCCTTCGGACGTATACCGAGCCCGTAGGAATCAGGGTGGAGCCCATCTCGTTCGACCCCAAGACTGGGCTGATGTCCCTCACTGATCTCGGCTCGCGGCTCGATGACACCGTGGCTGGGGTCTACGTCGAGAATCCCAGCTATCTAGGCTTCATTGAAACACAGCTCGATGAGATTGCGGCAACCGTACACGATGCAGGCGCTCTCCTTGTGGCCGGAGTCAACATACTCTCTCTTCCCCTACTGCGGGCCCCTGGCGAGTTTGGTGCCGACATCGCGATTGCAGAGGGGCAGTTTCTCGGAAACACTATGTCCTTTGGAGGCCCCATGCTTGGGGTATTTGCTTGCAAGGGTGACAGGAAGCTCGTCTATCAAATGCCTGGACGGCTTGTCGGGATGACCACAACAGTGAGCGAACCACACAGACGCGGATTCGTATTGACACTTAGTGCGCGTGAGCAACACATTCGACGAGAGAAGGCCACGAGCAATATTTGTTCAAATCAGGCCCTCATGGCGGTGAATGCGGCAATCTATCTGGCAACCATGGGCCCCGATGGCCTACGCGAGGTGGCCGAAGCAATCCTCTACAACTCCAACTACGCAGCGAGGCAGCTCGACAGAGTAGAGGGTGTGACTGCACCAGCTATTGGAGAAACTGTCTGGCGTGACTTTGCAGTTCAGTTCGATACTGTGTCGGTGGCCGCGGTCCACGAAATGCTTCTTGAGCGTGGTATTCACGGCGGGACTCCACTGACATCACAGTTTCCGAGCCTAGGCGAAGCAATGCTGTTTTCTGTGACAGAACTACACACTCGTGAGTCCATTGACAAGATGGTTTCTGCGATTCGCGACATTGTTGAGGGAGGCGCATAGGAATGAGCGGTACATTTCATCAAGCATCTTGGAACGAGCCCGTAATATTCGAGAAATCTGTGGAGGGTGTGAGATCACATGTTCCTCCACCAGTGGACCCAAAGATTCGGGACCTCTTGGGTTCCGTTGACAGCCTTCTGCCTTCCGAGGCTAGACGTAGTGCCCCATTGAATCTCCCTCGAACCCCAGAGATGCAGATTGTGCGTCATTTCACGCGGCTCTCGCAGATGAACTACTCAGTCACACTCGGTACATACCCACTGGGCAGTTGTACGATGAAGTACAACCCCCTAGTTGACGAGATTGTTGCAGGTATGCCTGGCTTTGCATGGCTTCATCCTGGTCAGGACCCACGTACTGTGCAGGGCGCGCTAGAGCTGATGTGGGAACTCGAGCAATGGATTGGAGAGATCACCGGTATGGACGAGGTGACACTTCAGCCGTCGGCTGGAGCACATGGGGAGTTCACAGGAGTCATGCTGATTCGCGAGTATCATCGGCAGGTCACTGGAGAGTGGGACAAGCGCCATGAGATGATAATCCCTGATGCTGCACACGGTACAAACCCCGCGTCTGCTACAATGGCTGGGTACAAGGTCGTTGTGCTACCATCGAATGACGAGGGCCTTGTTGACCTAGATGCCCTAAAAGAGGCAGCAGGTCCTGCTACCGCGGGGTTGATGCTCACTAATCCTAACACCATTGGCGTCTTTGAGAAGAACATTGAAGAGATTACTGGCATTGTCCACGATGCAGGGGGTCTCGTCTACTACGATGGTGCGAACCTCAATGCCATCATGGGGATTGTACGGCCTGGGGACATGGGATTTGACGTTGTGCATGTCAATCTCCACAAGACCTTTTCAACACCACACGGTGGCGGTGGACCTGGTGCCGGCCCTGTTGGGGTGAAGAGAGAACTGGCTGACTTCCTACCAGTTCCACGGATTGTACGCCGTGGTGACGGGTCATTCGACTTGGACTATGATCGTCCAAAGTCGATTGGGAAGGTTCATGGTTTCTATGGCAACTTCGGAGTTCTTATTCGTGCATACGCATACATCTATGCCCTCGGCCATGAGGGACTGCGGCGTGCGTCAGAGCTTGCAGTTCTAAACGCGAACTACGTGGCTCATCATGTGAAGCAGATTCGAGGCTTTAGTCTGCCGTTCTCCAAGGATGCACCGCGTATGCATGAGTGTGTAATCTCTGCGAAGCAACTGAAGGAGGAAACCGGTGTCACAGCCATGAACGTTGCCAAGCGTCTCCTCGACTTCGGTGTCCATGCGCCCACCGTCTACTTCCCACTCATAGTGGAGGAGGCGTTGATGATAGAACCTACCGAATCCGAGTCGAAAGAGGACCTAGACAGGTTCATAGCCGCACTGAAACAGATCTCCGAGGAAGCCTATACGAATCCGGAACTCGTAAAGAGTGCGCCACACAACACGGCTGTGGGTCTGCTAGACGAATATAAGGCTGCACATCCCACCACGCTGACTCTGTCGTGGCGTATGTACCAACAAAGGTTGAAGAAGACTCAGTAGAGGGACCTATTGCACTGATTGTGTGGATGTCTTCCCGTTGATGATTCGCAGAGAGCTTGGCAGGTTTGCCCTCACGGCAGAGGCAAAATGGATTGGCAAGAGCCTCTCCGTGATGATTTACGGTGGGGATGTGCCTCACGTGGGTGCCGTTTCAGTTGCCTATCCCTCCAAAAGCGAATTCCGTGACGCATCCATAGTGACTATGAGTACCTTATCATTGCCAGGACACAAGGACTATGTAGTTTCAGGTCCGCTGGCCGAACGGTTGGCAAAGGCACTCAATACACCCGTTGTTGTCACTGTCGGTGTGCACATCGACAACGCCTCGCCACAGGATTTGGAAACTGTAGTGGCAGAAATCGAATCGATGGTGGACGAGTTAGCCTCTGCATTGAAATGAAATAGTAACACGGGGGATTGGCGTTGAACATACGCTTCAAACTGTTCGGCCCCATACGGAGAGTCTGTGGTACCGGAGAGATGAGCATCGATGTCCCAGAAGAATCCCGTGTCAAAGACGTGATTGAGTACTTGGTAGATAGGATTGGGCCGGAGCTTCACTCTCTTCTCAAGGACGATGAAGGTATCAGTGGGAACTTCATAGTCATGCTAAACAAACGTGATGTCAACACACTCGATGGGCTGGAAACACGAGTCCACGATGGTGACGAGCTTGCCCTACTGCCCCATGTTCAAGGCGGATGACTGGTTGGAAACTATGATGAGATTCTATTTGGAAACTTACGGCTGTTCGCTCAACGCCGCAGACTCCGACATGATTGTTGGAAGGCTCCATCTGCTAGGGGCTAGACGAGTACAACAAATCGATGCTGCAGACCTCATCATCATAAACACATGCGGTGTCAAGGAGCCCACGGAGGATCGAATAGTGTATCGCCTGACAGAGCTGGCTGCTCTGCAAAGGCCAGTCATAGTGACTGGATGTCTGCCGAAGATATCATTCAATCGGGTGGTTGACGCAATCCCCAACTTCGCCGCTATTCTCGGTCCGCAGTCGATTGACACATTGGGAAACATTGTCGAACGAGTCGTGAGGGGCGAGCGGGGCATTGTTCATCTGAAATCGGATTTGACCTCAAAGCTACGGTTTTTCGAGGGCCCTCCGGATACGGTAGTCTGTACAGTCCCCATTTGTGAGGGTTGTCTTGGAAGCTGTACCTACTGTGCAGTTCGACTTGCAAGGAGTGTCCTGCGGAGCTACACAATTGAGGAGATTATATCAGTCGTTAAGAGAGCAGTTCATACTGGATATCGCGAGATACGTCTGACAGCCCAAGATACAGCAGCATTCGGTCATGACACTGGCGAATCTCTAGTGGAGCTTCTGACTGCCCTTGATACAATTGAGGGCAAGCATCGCTTCAGGCTCGGAATGTTCAACCCGAATCTCATAGCCGACTCTCTCGATGAATTGCTCAAGGTAATGAGATCCGACCACTTCTTCAAGTTCTTTCACATCCCCCTTCAGTCGGGTAGCGATGCGATCCTCAGGGCCATGGCCCGCCGCTACACGGTCGATGAGTGGAAACATGTTGTGGACACCATTAGGTCCATGTTTCCACGTGCGACCATAGCGACTGACATAATCGTAGGCTTTCCTGGCGAGTATGATGACGACTTCGATGCGACATTGCGTGTCATTCGGGATGTTCGTCCGCAGGTGGTGAACATCTCAAAGTATGGTGATCGCCCAGGAACAAAGGCGTCCCGCTCACGCCACAAAGTGGCCACATCTGTCAAGAAGGACAGAAGCAGGCGGCTCTCCCAAATGGTCAACGAGATGATTCTGGATGAACATCGACAGTGGGTTGGCTGGTCTGGTCCTGTCCTCGTTACTGGTCCAGCCCCTCGAGGTGGCACGCTCTGTCGAGATCAGTACTACAATTCGATTATAGTGCACGATAGATTGGACCCGGGTCTGTTTGTAGGTGTGCGAATCACGGAGGCGTACCGGAGCTACCTGCTGGCTGCAGTGACATCCTGACTCTATATCTCTATGTCAACAATCCTCCCAGTTCTTGCGCTCTGTCTGGCTGCCTCGACAATCTTTAGGGCTGAGATTCCATCATCAAGGTTGACGCGAGGCCTCTCCCCACTTTGAATACAACGTACAAAGTCATTCAGCACCTCTTGGACCGGCTCTCCATAGACCTTTATCGTTGCGCCTCGCTCAGGCAGCCGTATTGCCCGGCCGTCTGCCAGCGGCTCCTCGTCCAGATCCTGAACGCGTATTATCTGGCCGAAGAGGTCGATGAAGAGGGTACCTTTCGTACCTGAAACGTCCATCGAACGTCTGCGCCCGACGTACTGTCTTGAGAGATGAAACACATGTTCCGTACCACTATCAAACTTGACGATGACTGTGGCGGCGTTGTAGACTCCTTCTGACGTATTGCACTGTGCGTAGAGGCGTGCGGGACCATGGCTCAGTCTCGCCATGATATCAAAGTCGTGAACTCCAATGTCCTCCAACACATCGCCCAGTGACGGGATTCTTGCAGGCTGAACAAATCCTCTTCTATCATGAATGACGGATCTTATCTCGCCAACAGCACCCTCATGTATCAGCGACAATGTTCTCTTAACAACTGGATTATAGATCTCAGAGTGCGATACGATGGCCACAATCTCTCTCTGCTGTAGGGTTCTTGCCACACGAATCGCGTCATCAAGCATACTTGCAAGAGGCTTCTCAATCAGAATCCCCCTCACACTATCGTAGTTCTCAGCAATTGCTTGAGCTATTCTTGCATGTGTGCGCGTGGGTGTCGATATGACAACACCATCCAAGTCCATCTCATCCAACATCGCTTCATAGCTATCGAAGGGGTTCGCACCGTACGTCTTGGCAACGGACTCTGCCCGTGAGAAGTCCGTGTCTGCAATTGCCGACAGCAACCCCATGCTGCTGAGAATTCGGGCATGGATTCGCCCCATATTTCCGATTCCGATAATGCCTATCTTGAGTAAAACCAACAACTGGCACCTACCTGCTATTCACTGGGGGTTGGAACTAGGTCGCCGTTTATACATTGCCATTGCTCGTAGTCAGACCTCACCTAAGCAGGAATGATGGGAATTGGGAGAATGAGAAGTGGTGCGGAGGGCGAGATTTGAACTCGCGAACCCCTGCGGGACTAGGCCCTCAACCTAGCGCCTGCAGTTGACATGAGCGTTGGGAGTGTTCTCCCATCTCACATCTTTGACCTGGCTTGGCAACCTCCGCGCAAGTTCTGGCGAAGTGCCAGATGTGTTTCAGCAAGTGACGGCGGGCTGAGCCACTTAAAGATGTCGGAACCTATTCAAGATTTCGAACGCTTGGCTCTCGCCGTCACAAGCCGTAGTATTCCTCTTTTGTTTCAATGTTGTCAGGTTGCTCCCAGACAACGAAATGGACTGTTACAGGTTAGCGCCACTCTATCTGGTGGCCGCTGCGTACCACTCGAAAGGTGGGAGTGGTCTCCTGCGTGCAGCTCTCTTGTTCTTCTTTTGGCTGCGCCTAAACATTTTCTCATATCACCTCGTATCTATAGAGCTCCTTCACGAGCGCACTTAACATTATGGAAGACTGCACAATTCCGCAGTCTTGCGCGGTGTCACACTCGTAGTAACTATCCATCAAGAAGAAATTGAATGGAGCCCCGGGCGGGAGTTTCTTCGTCTGTGACACTCACAGATGAGTTCGAACCCGCGATCCTCTGCTTACGAGGCAGATGCCCTAACCACTAGGCCACCGAGGCTCGTTTCTGGGCTGAGCGAGTGGTCTCAGTTATAAAACTTTATGATGGGCGACGGTTCAAGGCGACTGAACAGACATGAAGACGGGTAAGCTTGGTGAGCGCGCATTCCTTGAGAGAATCTCGGGTTTCGTCCGGATACCCCAAGGCTCAAGACTGGGCTGGGATGAGGATGCCTGTGATATTCCCATCGACGATTCCACACACATTGTCATCAATGTGGACACATTTGTTGCATCAACGGATCGACTACCGGGGATGTCCGAAGCACAGATGGGCCGGAAACTAGCAGTCATGACACTGAGCGACATTGTCGCGAAGGGTGTCCGTCCAAGAGCGATGATGCTCTCGCTGGCTGTGCCTAGCGACTATCCTGCGGACTCCGCAGAGGAGATTGTGCGTGGTCTGTCGCAGTACTGTATTAAGAATGATGTGGAGTTTGTGGGAGGGGACGTAGGAACCAGCGATGATGTTGTGTTGACTGGTGTGGCCCTCGGCACAGCCCATCCTGATGAGATAGTCCCTCGTGCTGGTGCACGTCCGGGTGACATAATCGCAGTCAGCGGCAGATTCGGGCTGACATCAGTTGCCTTCAAGATGCTTCTGGAAGGTCTTGAGGTACACGGCTCACTCTCTCAAAGAGCCCTGATTGCCGCCTACAAGCCGGTGATTGACTTTAATCTGGTACGCCTCCTTGCGGCTCAGAGGGCAGTGACTTCTGCCATGGACTGTAGCGACGGCCTTGGAATCACACTCAACACGATGGCTGCGCATAGCAATGTGGCGTTCGAACTCGAGAGGATTCCCGCCGCCGGCGGTGTTCGGGAGTTCGCTGAGAAACACGGGATTGATTTGATGGACCTTGTGATGGCTGGCGGCGAAGAGTTTGCACTTGTCGTCACAATCCCCGAGAAGCATTGGGAGGTGGCCCGCGAGATTGCCCGAGCCAGCACCTTTGGACTGCAGCGTATTGGCCGGGTGCGGGAGGGCTCGGGGGTCACATGGCTGAGTCCTGCAGGTGCCGTTCCGGTCACCATGAGAGGCTACGACAGTTTCAAGGAGTGGAAGTGACTGAAGCGTGTCATCATAGTCGACGGCTATGTTGATGAGCCTACATGTTTGGGTGTTCCTCCGTATATCAGTATCTATCCCAGGTACATAGCCGGCGCGATATGGACACATTCTCCAAGGACCGAGGTACTGTATCAGACGATTGATCAAGTACGGACCAGCTTCGACGCAGCGTGGAACCTGTGGTCAACAGCCGATCTTCTTCTCCTAATTGCTGGCATGATAGTTCCTGGTAAGTACCTTGGGGGCACCCCAATCTCTATTCGTGAGGCACGACAGCTGTTTTCACATGAGTGTATCTCACACATCCCGAAACTATTGGTGGGTCCGTGGGCCCGATTCGGTTGTGGGATAGAAGGTGGCAAGATATCCCTCAGTTCTGAGGTGCTCTCTCCTCCGTTTGACTACATTGTGAGTGGTGATGCAGAGATCTTCATGCGCGATGTCATCCTCAGTGGCGACTTGGAGTCAGTGCCCAGCGACATCATGCGTGAGAATATGACTGAGATTGAGGAGTATGCAGTTCGCGGGGCACGCATAGTGACACAGCATCCAGGCTATCAGCGTAAACACCTGATCTGCGAGATTGAAACGTACCGGGGGTGCCCGCGGTTTATCACAGGTGGTTGTTCCTTCTGTGTAGAGCCCAGCTACGGAATGCCGCAGATGCGGGACTCCAATGACATCGCACGGGAGGTCGAGGCACTCTACACTATCGGTGTGCGTGCATTTCGCCTTGGTCGTCAGGCCGACATGTTCACGTATGGATCTACAGAGATTGGGCTGGAGGAGTTTCCGTCCCCCAATCCTGAGGCAATAGAGGACCTGTTTTCTAGGGTTCGACACGTAGCGCCCTATCCCCTTGCTCTTCACATTGACAACGTCAATCCTGGTACAGTCGCTCATCATCCTGCTGAGAGCCGCCAAGTAGCCCGTATCATCATGAAGTATCACACAGTGGGTGATGTCGCGGCGTTTGGAGTCGAGTCTCTCGATTCTGAAGTCAAGCGAAGGAACAATCTCAAGGTCGATGCAGAAGAGGCGCTCAAGGCTGTTCGCATCATCAACGATGTTGGCGCGGAGGCGCCCCCTTGGGAACTACCTCATCTTCTTCCGGGAATCAATCTTCTGTACGGCCTGCCTGGAGAGAGCCGCAGAACTCTGGAGTATAATATGGAATTCCTCAAGACTCTACTGGAAGAGGGGCTGATGGTACGTCGCATTAACATTCGGCAGGTTATTGGTTTCGAGGGGACCCGCTTGGGTCGGACACGATACGCACGTATCCGCCATAAGGACTTCTATCGGCACAAGCAGGAGATACGATCCAAGATTGACATTGCAATGATACAACGGGTCGCCCCTCTTGGAACTGTGATTCATTCCGCATTCGTTGAACGTGTGGAGGGCAACTCACTGCTCCTTAGGCCACTCGGTTCGTACCCGCTACTCTGCCATATGCCCCAAGGACGAAACATGCCAGGCGTGACTGATGTCTTCGTTGTGAGTCACGGTCCACGGTCGGTCAGTGTCCTGCCATTTCCATTCTCAATTCACAATGCGACACTTGCTCAGTGGAAGAGCATTCCAGGCATTGGTGCCAAGCGAGCAGCACGACTCAAGGGTGCAGTTTCTTGGAAGAGCATTGCCGAGATTGAGTCAGCACTTGGAATCGAGATTCCTAGTTGGCTAGCGCGCACATTGAGATTCCAGAAACAAACGAATTGAATGGCGGGCCCGGCCGGATTTGAACCGGCGACCTCTAACTATCCTCGGTCGTGTCATACACGCGCCCCTAGAAGGCTAGCGCCCTATTCTTCTCCCGAACGACGATTCATCCGGGTCCAGACTAGGCAACGGGCCCTTGTGTCTTCACGGCGACAGTCCGGACATAAACCTTTCCGCGAGGCACTCGAGGATGTCAACTTAAGGAGATGGGCAGTTAGGAAGAAAAGGGTCCACTGACTCCTAGGAGCTCATGTTATCTACAGTATCAGAAGCCCCAAGAGCCAGTGGCCTGTTCCAGCGTGACCGTACTGATATTCACACTCGTGCCCTTGGTATCGTACTCTATCATTTGGGTCTCTCTCTCAGAGACACC
>Ga0164310_10000060_pt1 | contig 51482 bp, 78 predicted proteins | sample GuaBasSedimGuay1_FD_121795 | JGI IMG/M metagenome (GOLD analysis project Ga0164310, IMG submission 121795) | Subseafloor sediment microbial communities from Guaymas Basin, Gulf of California, Mexico - Guay1, Core 4569-9, 0-3 cm | ecosystem: Environmental > Aquatic > Marine > Hydrothermal vents... | reverse complement strand
TTATAGACGATAATGGCGATACGAAAACTGTAGAGGTAGACGTCTCCATTAGTCCAGAGGCTGCCGAGGCTGCAGAAGAGGCAATAAAAGAACAGGACTTGTTTGATAACGAGGATGAGGTTCTGGAGCTGTTGCGGATCGACGATCCGAATACGCTCAACGCTCTTCCCCTAACTGCACTTGCAAATAGAATGTTGAAGGCACTCTTCAAGAAGTCTTTCGTGTGTGGTTATCTCAAGCGGAAAGAAACAGAAGAGCCCGTCATCGTGATGAGAAAGAGGGATGATGGTCGTAAAGATCAAAAGGCTGCTGAAAATATCCGCAACCTTAAAGGCCTTGTGGTCATGTGCGAGAACATTCTGAGATTCTCCGGCGTTGGTGTCCGTCAGGCTGCCATCGAAAGAGCAGTGATGGAAGCCGTAGAAGGAGGACTGGGCATTACAGCAGAGTCGCTCGATAGAGTATTCAAACCGGGAGATGACAGAAACAGCGAAATCATCCCGATGATTAAGAAGTTCGTGGCTAATAGAAAATAGGGGGATAGTCACATGGCCCGGAAAAAACTAATACTAATGGTGTCCAATCGTATGGACTCCAATAAGAAAGAAGGCCGCAACGAAAACGGCCTAATTCGTATGTCCGCCACGGCCCGTGATTTCATGGGCTTTGGCGGAGATAAGGTTGAGCTCTGGCCCGAAGGAGCCTCTGGTGAGGACAGAATTAACAAGTCCATAATGCTGTCCGTATTCCACGCTTTCAAGGCAGATATATCTGAATTAAAGAAAAAAAATTTGCCGACCGGAAAATATAGGCGGGTAGGTTTTGTTACCACAAAGATGTTTAATCGGATTTGTGGTGGCAAAAAGCAGGTGGCAGAGAGCATATGGATATCAAATGACATAAGTGATGCCGTATTGGGCGCCGATCCAGAATTTCTTTTGGTGAATGATGAAGACTACGTTGTCAATGCTCAAGATCTACTGGGAAAGAACGGTGACTTCGGTGGCGATGGTGCCATGTGTGAGATACGTCCAAAGCCCGAGACTTCCGTACATCAGCTAGTGGAAAATATGCGTTCTATTTTTGATACGTGGTCAACCCACGATAAAGCTGGGAAATACCGCTGGCTCACGACAGTGTTTTATAATGACGGCGACCGAGGCTATCCATGCGGTGGTCATATTCATGTTGGAAACCCGAAACAACTCATGGCACAGAGCTCACAGCTGCGTGGCAAGGCTTGGAAAGTACTTAACAAAATAATGGACGAATACCTCGCCCTTCCTCTGATGAAGTTGGACGGGCCAGACGGTAAGCAGAGGAGATTGCCTGGTACAGCGCCGATGGGACCTTTTGGTCATTTTGGTGGTATGCGGACAGACCTCGGCAGACTAGAGCACCGTACGTTGAGTGGTATATGGATTCTACATCCCTCACTAAGTCGTGCCGTGCTTGGTGCTGCAAAGGCGGTCGTCGATGAGACCTTCTTGTTGGCAAACGAAGAAGCCTGGTCAAATGATTACATATTACCTGGCAACCTCAACCGACACAACGTATGGAGTGGTGAGTTTGACCAGTGGGACAAAATCCCATTGGCCGCTGATATGAATGCCACATTGTCGTCGGGAAAGATGATCGATGTTCTGCATACCAAGAACCATACCTATTGGACGGCAAAAAGGATTGCCGACTTGCACAAGAAGTTTAAGGGGCTGTCCACGTACAAAGAAAACAGTCATTACATTGATGGACTCATTGAGATTTTGAAAATTAAATACGATGAGTTCAGCAAGTTCGAGAGGGAGATCCAGAAGAACTGGTTAGGGAAGAAAAAGTTCATAGTAGACGTATAAAATCAAAGGAGGTCCTTGACATGGACAAGAAAGATGCTTATATTTGGTACAGCGGAGCAACCGATGTGACCGGAAAGAAGCTCCAAGCCGCCTTGGAAATTGAAGGTGGCCGTGATAAGCCGAAGGGAAAGAAGATCGTCATCGGCTGGGGCGCAAAGACAAAGAAAGACACAACCTTTCCGGCTGGCACTACGGTGCTCAACCACCCAAATAACATTCGGAGAAACCGAAACAAGTTGGGAACGTTGGACACGCTGTTGGCCGCAAAATGCTCCGTCGAATCCTTTGTTCCTGCGGAAAAGATTATGGCGGAGTTGGACAAGAAGAACGGCAAGATCGCTCTTCCTCTGGTAGGTCGTACCAAGTACCACCAAGGTGGCAAAGGTTTCTGGACTTGCCTGACGAAGCACCACGTAAAGGTTGCAATCGATGAGGGTGCTCAGTATTTCCAGAACTATATCGATATCAAAGACGAGTTCCGTCTCCATATCTTCAAGGGTGATCTGATTCGGGCTCAGAAAAAGGTCAAACGTGACAACATGGCCGAGGCGTTCGTCGAACAGCACGCTGCCAAGGTGCAAGACTACGCCAACAAAAACGACGTCAAGCTTGACAAAAAGACCATGGACTATGTCCTCGGTAAACTGGCAAATGAACACCCCAATGCGGACATGATCGTCCGATCTAACAAGAAAGGCTGGAAATTCGTCGGCCTTAAGCAGCCTGCTGCTGGACTGGTAAAGGTTGCCTGTGATGCGCTCGATGCCATTGGCCTACAGTTCGGCGCCGTTGATTGTTGTACGGACACCGAAGGTAAACATTGGATCATCGAAGTTAACTCCGGCCCCGGCTTGGAGGGTAAGACCTTTGATGGCTACGTTGCAAAGTTCAAAGATACACTGGCCGACCTGATGAAGCCACCGAAAAAGGTGGTAAAACAAGTGCAGGCTGCAGCAGTTGGTGGTGCGCCTAAGAAGGCACCGGCAGCGGAAAAGAGTAAGCTTGGCGCGAAGACCGCTAAGGAAAGACTCTCTGGAATGAGGGAGCTTCTGGAACTGGTAGAAGGCGCCGACGAAGCCGAAGCCATGGCAGTGGAGAATCTGCTAAAGAAGAAACTCGGAGCGTAAGATGGCAAACTTTTTCGTGTCAGTAACGCAGAGAGCAATGGCCTGCCAGATAGCATCTCTGATCAACCTACATAACAAGCTCTATAGACGTCATACTGTAAACACAATATCAAATGACAAGGCAGATTATTTCGTTGAAGTTGTAGGTGATAAGGTGATAGGCTGTGCAGGCCTTGCTCAGAGAGACACTAACCTGTGCGAAGTGAAACATGTTTGTGTCCATCCGGACTTCCGGAAAAAAGGAATTGGTAAAAAGCTGGTGGAGCTAGCAATAGCACACTGTGATACGGACTACGTGTATATGACAATACGCGATGACAATATCCCAAGTTTGAAAATGGCCCAATCACTAGGATTCGTTCCAGTCAAACAGCACTGGAGCCATGATCACTACGTGATTACAGTGGGGAGGAGAAAGAATCATGTCGCAACTCAAATATGCAATTGTTGAGCTGATAGCGGACAATGGAAAGTCCAACAAAATTGAGTGCGGTCTGCTGCGCGGAATAGGTGAGGTGGACGGTGCAAAGATACTCTGGTTGGTTACCGGAAAGAACATCGTTCGAGGGCAGAGCCTCAAGTACTACAACGTACTCTCCGTGACCACATTCGACGGTCTTACAAAGACCTATTGTTTCTTCATGGCTGATGATGACGAACAGAAAGATGCCATCGAGGAGATTGTAAAAGCTTATGAAAATCTCAAAACTATTGCCGCCGAAGAAGGCACTGATCTGTTAGACGTGTCTAAATTCGAATGTGTACCGGACGACTTTGGAAAGATCAGCTCACTGCCCAAGAAGCAAACCAGCACCTCGTCTGTCGGAACAAACCACATAACCGGAGCTGCTACACATAAACCGGCCGTAAATAATCATCTGGATCGAGATTATTACAGCAGAAACTACGCGGCCGGTGGCACGGGCTATAATGATAATTGGAACGCTGATCCAACACCCTTTGCCTGGAAGAGGAAAGGCAGAAAACCGACCAAGAAGGCCTTGGAATTGATGCGGAGCAAGATTCTAGAGCTATCCGCTGGTAAGTATGAGTTCAAGGCACTGCCAGTAAAGGGTGAAGTAGAAAGGGCAAAAAAAACAGGGCGGGTAGCAACTCAAATGGACCCTAAGGATGTTGACCCCTTCTACGAAGATGACATTCCATTCTATGGGTGTGGATAGGAGATCCTATGAAGATAATAGGAAACGAGGACATTCAACAGCAGATGTACGTGGCGGTACAGTCGGCCAGGGCTCAGAATCGGTCAATACCGCACATGATATTTGCTGGAGCTGCCGGCTGTGGTAAGACAACCATGGCCAAGAGGCTGGCAGAGATCGCTCAGACGGATTTCATACGCCTACTGCCTGACGCCATCAAGAAGATGGATGATGTCTACAGCCTGTTTGAAGGATTAGACCACCGCGGTTACGACAAGCTCGGTAACCGTATCGCTCAAATAAAGCCGGCCGTTGTCTTTATAGACGAGATACACAATCTGAAGATACTCCCACAGGAGTGGTTGGGTGTGGCAATGGAGAACTTTGCTCTCGAAGCCAAGGATGGTAAATATTATTGGTTGCCCTACTTCACATTGGTAGGTGCTACTACAAATGATGGCCTACTTTCCAAACCGTTCTTGGATAGATTCAAAATGCGTTTCATCTTTAAACAATATTCGTTTGATCAGTCCATCCAGATAGCATTGGTTCATGCAGAGAGGCTCGCCGTGGCCATTATGGGAGATGCTGCGGAAGCAATCGCTAAGAGAGGAAGAGGTGTACCAAGGATCATAGTTGGTTATCTGGAAAGGTGCCGAGATACTGCAATCGTACACGGCGAAAAGGTTATTACCAAAGAGGTGGTTGAAGATACCTTTAAGCTGTTAGGTGTAGACGATACCGGCTTAAGAGAAACAGAGATTCGCCTACTTAGAGCACTCTATAACGCAGGCATGCCTGTCGGTGTGGAGAATCTGTCGATCATCATCAATGAGGCTCCAAAGACTATTGTGTCTGCAATTGAGCCATACCTTATTCAGAGGGGACTTATCATACGCTCCGGCCAAGGTAGGATACTCACTGAAAAAGGAAGAGAATACCTCGAAGTCAGGGAATTAGGGAAAGAAAAATTCCAAAAAGAGGCGTTGCCAGCAGGCTACGTCAGGAGGTAATATGCCTATAGCTGTTGAAGCAAAGGCGAGACTGAAGAAACGCGGCAGAAAGTTCAAGTTTGCGGTAATACAAAAACCAAAGGAAGAGTTTCCCAAACATCTGCTTGGAGAGACCGTCGAAGAAGCCGAGTCCTTGTTCAAGGAATATTCCAAAACACTTAACGACTTAGCTCGATCTTACGCAAGGATGAGTGGGTTGGAGAGGACGGATCTATTTGGGGAAACCATCATGGGTCTAGCGAGGGCCAAGAGGGACTTCGATCCAACAAGGAGCGATGACTTTAAGACCTTTGCAATCTTCAAGATTAAAGACGCTCTCAACAAATACGTCCGTGGTTTTTCAGCACCAGTAAGAGTGCCTGCTTACATCAAGAAAGTAAATCGATGGATCGATAACTTGGAGGCGCTTCTGAAGTGTGCAATGGTTGAGCCTGAAGACATTGAAGCAATACTGGCAGGTGAGAAAGCTGTTATGCTGTCTGACGATCCATTACAAAAGGATTGTGATAAGCTTTCAACGATGATATCAGATGAGGCAGCACGTCTTAAAGTAACTAGGAAGGAGCTGATAAAAAGAGCCAGAATATTACCGCACACCTACAGTGAAATGCATATCGAAGAGCAGGCAGACGAGCCCGAGTTCGATGATAAACTGTTGGTGGATAAACTCAAGAGTCACATGACTGATACTGAGCTGACTATATCCAACATGATCATGGACGGCAAGACGTATAAAGAAATTGCTGCCGCGTTTGGACATAAACCACCTTGGGTCAGACAACAGCTCGACAAAATGAGAGATAGATTTCTCAAAATGTTAGGAGGTAAAAGACCATGAATACCATGGAAGCACTCCGTAAACTAAACGGATACCATGGTGCTGAGGTTTACCTCGTCGGGGGTTTCGTAAGAGACTTCATAAGAAGAAAGAAAAACGGCGATATCGATGTGGTTGTGAGGAAACTCAAACCTGCGGCGATCAAGACGTTTCTAAGCAAGTATGGTAATGCCAAGTATGCAAACCTTACGTTTGGTGTGCCTATCATCCTATTCAAAGCACTTGGCGACACTGTAGAGGCACAGATAACGTTGCCCAGAAACATCAAAGGTGACTTCAGACCCGGAAACACACTAAAACAGGATGCCGAATGTAGAGATTTTACCATTAATGCGATGTATTTGCCGATAAATTTCAAGTCCAGAAAAGATATGAAGGACTACTTCGGTGGCTACAAAGACATCAGGAAGCGAGTAATACGTGCTGTAAAAGATCCTGATCAGCGCATATGTGAGTCTCCTATAAGAATGCTCCGCGCAGTGTCCCTGGCATCTAGGACGCGGTACCGCATTCACAAAGACCTGATGCACTCGATGCGTAGAAACAGGGAGCTCATCAAGCTGGCTCCAGTAGAGGGTGTAAGGGAAGAACTAAACGAAATACTTCTGTCAGCCAAACCATCTACCTACTTGAAGGTAATGCACAAGGTTGGCCTACTTGAAATAGTTTTACCTGAACTGGACAAATGTGCCGGCGTAAGGCAGGACAAGAAGTACCACAAGTTCGACGTTTTCAAACACTGTCTCTACACATGTGATTATGTAGAGCCCACACTCGAACTGAGGCTGGCCGCTGTTCTACATGACATAGGAAAGCCCGATACTAGAGAAGTTCGTGGAGATAGAACGACCTTCCATAAACATGAGGTGGTTAGTGCAAGACTGACGAAGAATCTCATGGAGAGATTACGTTATACCAAAGAACTCACTCGTCGCGTAACACACCTCATTCGTATGCATATGTACCATTACACTCGTGACTTTACTGATGCTGCTGTGCGTAGATTCATAAAGAAGATGGGTATAACAAGGGAAGACTTGGATGACATCGAAAGCATTCCTTTGTTCAAACTCCGACGTGCAGAGAGAAAAGGCAACGGTTTTAAGACCATAGCAGTTACAGACAGACAACGTGACTTTGAATCACGCATAAAGGCTGTCTTCAAGAAGAGTAAGGGCTTTGAGATCGGAGATCTAGATATAGATGGCAACGTCTTGATGGAGCTCTTTAACCTAGAACCAGGTCCAAAGGTGGGTGAGGTATTAAATCACTTACTAGACCAAATTCTTGAGGCTCCCAAACTCAATAATCGGAAGGAGCTAATCAAACTCGCTGCTTCGTACATCTACTACGATATGTAAATCTACTGGAGGTGGCCGGACGGTAACCGGCTATTATCTGAGAGCCGGGCATGTGAGTTGGTTCAATTCCAAACGTAGACTCTGGTGGTGTAGGGCCCGGACCACAGGTTCGACTCCTGACTCCAGACCAGCTATAAGGAGGAAACTCGTGTCGTTGGAAAACAGAAAGAAGGTGCCGGTGGGTGATATCGAAAACGCGCTATCGGCTTTAAGGCATCGGCTGCATTATAGAGTCAAGCAGTGTGGTGATCATGGGTTTGCCTCAATACATGAGATTCTTGGCTTAATAAGCGAGGAGTTCAGAGAGTTTGAGGAAGAGGTTCACAGCGATAAAAGCGAGCTGCGATACAAAATCAGCAGCGAGCTGTTGGACATAGCGGTCGGATGTATATGGGGATATCTCTCCATAGCACACAAAACGATCGATTGGTAGCTTACCAACGCTGGATGGGAGGTGGCGCCCCAAGCGCTTGTGGCCCCATCTGGCTTAACATAATGGATGGCTGTAATTCTGATGTCTGAGATGCGGATTACCAATACGCTTTCCTGAGGATCCCAAGTATCCGTGCCTAGGGAGCAGGCTTTCTAACCTGGATGACCCGAAGCATAGGGAACTCTGAGGAATTCGCGGGGACGACGACAACTGACGTAGCATAGATTAGGAATTAATGCGTCTTGCGTTTGTCAGTATTTAAACAGGTCTTATGAATTCTTCCTGTTTTCGCGGTAGGTTGTGGTGGCAGGGAACGAGCATGGCTGTGAAAAGCTATGTACCGCAGTGGATAAAAGGAATTCAAATTTTATGAGCCATGATCTTTTTTAGTGGGCGAGACTTCTTTTGTCATGAAGCTCAGTGTCGGATAAAGAGAGTCTTCCAACGCAAGGAATTGGGGTTCGAATCCCCTTCGTCACGAACAGTTGGCGCGGATTATGGCCATCCGACCACACAAGAAAAAAAACAAAAAGGACAGGTAAAAACACATAAGTTATTAGATAGTCTTACAATTAAAATCTGCCCGTGTAGTTAGGAGCGCTGAGGTGTATAAGCTGCATACTCGTTCTTTAAGGCGAGAGGCGGTCGGGTGCAACTCCCGGCCAGCGTGTTGATTAAATGCACATTATTAATGATACTAGATTGATTTTAATTAGTAGGACTTTAAACTAGGCATACCTAAGGTCTGTTTTGATAACTCGCCGATATGTGTATGCCAATGCTTTACACTGCCTGTGGAGGATTACGCTTCCTTAGAAGCAGGTGTGTAAAGTTGTATTACCGTCTTCTTTTCGAGGAGTTAGTTGTTAACCCGATGGACATGAAAAAGCTTTCCGATGTGCGTGCAGAATGTCACTGGAGTGGTGAAACGCAAAGTAGATAATGCTTCGAAACGCAAAGTAGCTTAAACACACATGGAACACGCGAAGGGTAGAACTAGGCATGTTCATTTACGATTAACGAATTGAATTGAAGGCCAGGTCGAGTGGGATAGGGGCGGGTATTTTCTCTTATATTGAGCCGTTTATAAACAGCAAGACATGTAAGAGAAAGATCTCTACAGCTCTCATGTAATTCGCGTCATTCCTCAGGCGGCGTTTGTAGTCCGTGTTCGAGGTACCCGGCTTGAGTAGATGTATGGGATCACAAGTGTTTGTCCGTGTTTTACCTCCTTTTTTAAAGTATCAGTCTCTTTTAGCTTGTATCGAAAAGATTCACCTCCTTGTTATTTTGCTAAAGGTACAAGCAGTCAGTCGGGCTGGGCCGCCCGGCTGACACAAGATGGAGAGATTCACAACCTGAAACCCCAACAGTCGGTTAATATCCTCCAGGTGGGGACGGACTTTACCGGTTGTGTCCGTTAAAGAATCTCTCTTCTCTTACAAGAAAGGACAGGTGTATTATGGGTTTTGACATTTTTGACGGCGATTTTGATGCCGATGAGTTTGCTGTAGGTCTTGGAGTTGGCGAGGAAATAGGCCTTGAAAATGCTGAAGACGAGGCAAAAGCAAAAAGGAAGAATAAAGGTGATTTCGAAGTTGATCCTGATGAAGGGTTTGGTGAAGAGGATGACGGCGGAGACGCTGAGTCATCCGGAATGAGGGCATCTATAAAAGGAGAGAGGCCTAAAGGCGCCGTCTCTCTAAAAGATAAGAAGGAGTCCAACTTGCCTCCATTCGAAACGTGGGTTCGTGATATCATCACCGGAAAGAAGGACTTGGATGATGACCTGTGAAATTAGGATGATGGGACGAAAAGGCTCTAAGTCCTGCAAAGCTATTATAGAAGGAACAAGTCTTAAAAGATACGTTGGCAAGAAATATAGGACTGATGTTCTTGTCAACTACGGCCTCTGCGGCCAAAAGCTTGCTGATTTTTACCGTAAGTTTCCTTCAGCAAAGGGGCTGCCTACAATTAACCGGTATGTGGGACACTCTAAGCTCAACGCTGTTAATAGAGTCAAGGAACACGGTATACTGGTACCTGATAGTCGTCTGTCCCTTAGAAAAACAGACAAACTGGCTGACTGGATCGAGAAAAGGTTCAGTTCACAAGGTGGTAAAGGAATTTGTCAAGCCAAGGGTAGAAAGAAACTGGCACGGAAATATTATCAGAAGATGATCAAAAACAGAAGGTATGAGCTTCGTGTTCATGTCTTTCAATGGGTAGATAAGGCAGACTGGAGTGTTCAGAAACGTTTAGGGAAGGAAGGAGAGATTGCTTGGAACTTCAACAATGGTGGTTACTTTTCTACAGTACATAATACCAGTCTGCCTGTCTTTAAGAAGGCAATTGACATAGCCGAAGAAGTGTTAGACATACTTGGATTATCTTTCGGCGCCGTAGATCTCATAGTAGATCGAGACTACGAAATATATTTCATCGAAGTAAATTCGTGCCCAGGTTTTCAGGAGCTAAGCAAACATATATACACGGATGCTTTTGAAGAGTTAAAAAGACTACCAAAGAAAAATATCTTAAGATTCACTGATTAGGGAGGTTACTGGAAATGGCGGCCCAAAAGAAGAAAAAGCTTATCGATACCAAGAAGGTATGTAAGGCAAAACATACTAGCAACCATCTCGTCGATTACTATCTTTACAAAACAAAGAAGCCCCTTCAGATGCCTAAGGGGAAGCCCGGTGATCATGGTACCGGCGTATGTTTCTCGAGTCTCTTGAGCAATATAAGGAATCGAGACAAGACGCCGAATCGCGTTCTGTATATCATGGAAGATGACGACGACGGCAACCTATTGGATCCACCTCTGTCTATTAAGGAGAAGAAGGAGTTCATCAAAATCAGTCGGAAACACCAGCTGCTTCCTGACTATGTTAAGTACGACTGGATAGGTGAAAATGGTGTAAGTCGGATCGTTCTTGACATCTCAGATATGTCCCCGTCACTCCTCTATGCGTACCTGTGTCATTTTAGGTACATAAGAGAGGACCCTGGTTTTGTTCGGGCTCTGGTTTATCTGGTTAATACCAAGAAGATGGATTTCTACATTGCCTATGCATTGGCACACAGAGTCTGTCTGGCGTGGGGTGGTCATACGGTACTGGATTATTTGATAAGTTATCCTGATACCAACGACCCTAATTCCATGAGTCTGAATCTAAGGTTTGCTGCCGGTACGTACAGGTATTTCAATGATCCGAAGAAATATGATGATCGAGTCATAACCCAAGGTGGCAATTTTAATTGTCAATCGACTATCAGGTCAGCATGCAAAAAGAATACCACTCTGAAGAAAGTGGAGTCCTTCTTCAGCAAGAAGATGGCTGAAGCCATACGCTTGACTGACGGAAAGATAGAAAAAGCTGCGAAAGAGGTAGAAGGAGATGGCTAAGAAAAAAATTCAAGTCCAGGCCGAAGAAAATCCTTATGGGCCCAGTGACGACGTATGTTTTTCTCTCTGCTCTTCGCCCGCTACCGGACGAAAACAGATACTAGGCTGGCAAAGCTGTAAAGCCTACATACATGATGCGGCCACCGCAGAAGCAACCGGGGACAAGGATTGGGGCGGCAACTATACCAAAGGACATGATCCTCCGATAGATATGGAGAAGCTTCGTCTGTTAATTGGCACCGCTAACATTGAGGACAAAGAGTTCAAAGAAAGACTGTACGGCGGTAAAAAGATATTGAATCTTATAGAAAAAGCTGCTGGCTGGGACAAATCCAAGATAGCTCCGGTTGAAATAGTGGTAGCCAGCTATGAGTGTGACGTCTACCTCATTACTGGGCCCAAACAATGGATGGCTTCGCCGCATATGATATCTATGGTTACCATGATCATAAGACAGGCCTGTAGGTCTGACCCGGGCATTGCGAAGGATGAGAAATCTGCTACTAAGCTGTTTGAACAGTGGTCGAATAGCCACCATGAAGACGCTGAGTACTTCTTCGCCGCTTGGGACAAGATCTTCTTCATTGCAAAGAACTTTGACAAGATATTTGGCGGTATAAAGCTTGCCACTCGCTATGTACCAGGCGGAGTAGGATCACACGGTAACGGAATAGCAAGCCTTTGTAGCGGTACTGGCGGTAGTATGAAGATTGTCAACAGGCTTAAGAAGCTCTGCGAAGAAAACAACGTAAGATATTGCGAGGATGATTACGACTATTAATGGAGAAAGCCTATGGGTGAAATGAATGACAAACGTGCGGAGTGGGCTTCGTATGCGGTACGTAGATTCTCCGAGATCACTGGTTCTGAGTTATTTGAAGAAGCAATAATGGATCTCTTGTGTGATCTGAGACATCTGTGTGATAGAGAATGTGTCGATTGGTATGATGTACTGGATAGTGCCATGAATCTGCACTACAGAGAGGAAAAGGAGTTAGATGAGTAAGTAACATGGAAACAATTAAAGAAAAGATAAAAAAAGTTTCAGAAAGCCTTAAGCAGAACAAAGGTTTCCTGGCCACGGAAGAAGCTACAAAGAATGCCATAATAATGCCTTTTCTGAGAGCGCTAGGTTATGATGTGTTCAATCCAAAAGAAGTGGTGCCCGAATTCACTGCTGATGTAGGCATAAAGAAAGGCGAGAAGGTTGATTACGCCGTGTTTAAAAACGACAAACTCATAATGATTATCGAATGTAAACAGTTAGGTGTTGATTTAAATAAAAGTTACTATATAGATCAGCTATACAGATACTTCTCTGTTACTGAGGCATCAGTGGCAATACTTACGAACGGCGAAAAATATATGTTCTTCTCTGATACAGAGAAGAAGAATACGATGGATCAAAAACCTTTTCTGGTCTTCGATATGGTGTCAGCACAGGAGAGTACCATAGTGGAACTTGAAAAGTTTTCCAAGCATAAATTCGACACGGACAGTATAGTTTCTTCGGCTGTAGACATGAAGCTGATAAGAGAGGTCAAAGAAGTCTTGGATAAAGATATATTTGGTCAAAGCGATCAATTTGTATCTTATATGATACCAAGGGTATTCCCTAACCGGAGAAGGACCCCACAGCTCCGACGTTTATTTAAACGTGCAGTAAAGTTGGCAAGCCAGCAGATAGTACGTGAACACGTGAAGGGCAAACTCGAGTCTATGATGACAGAGGAATCAAATGATGTGCCTGCTGTCGAAGAGATGGCTGCAGAGCAGGAAGCATATATAATATCGGGAAGGAAAAGAAAGGCGTCTAAGAAGGTCTCAAACTTTATCTTGAAAGGCAACGTATACGAAGTAAAGAACTGGGCAGACTTACTAAGGACATTCTGTACCGTTCTATTTGCGCGAGGGCCCGATGTTTCAGCAGAAAAGATAGCCTACAACATACCTAGCTTTTCTTTTGATTCGGGCTCCCTGCGGAAACCATTCAAAATTGGAAATACAAATCTTTTTGTCGAAACAAACATGAGCGCTTCAAAAGTCAGGAAAGTTTGTAGAAAACTATCGGAAGTGTTCGGGTATGAACCAGAAGAACTGGAAATTACCTACGAGGAGGCAAATGAGTAGAAAATATCTCAACGACAGATGGTGTGTTAGATGTGGTCGAAAGACTCCCACACCTTATCTGAAGAAGAACCAAAAACACCTGCCTCCGGCAGGTTCGGTGCTCGACATTGGTTGCGGCAACGGCCGCAACTCAGTCTTTATGAAAAACCTGGGGTATAAGGTAGACGGCATCGACATGGCAGGAGACTTCGGGATTAAAAGTATCTTAGGAGTTGAAGATTTACCAAAGGGTCCCTATGATATCATCCTCGCTAATTATGTATTGATGTTCTTGAATCAAAAAGAAAGATACAAAGTTTTTAGGGACATACTTAGGTGCTCTAAAGAAGGTACAATGCTCTTCATTGAGATGTACCCCGCTTTAGACGGATACAAATATGATCTCAACAAGATCGTAAAATACTTTACCCGGAGAAAGTGGGAAGTGTTTAGACAATCTAAGGAAAGGGCTATCCTCGTAAGAGGGTAGTCTTTTTCTTATTTTTTAAAAACTTTTCACGGCGGCGGCCGCCTATGAACCGCGCCTTAAAATTACTCCTGAGATTTTCTAGGGCCAAACCCCACGAAGCGACATCGCCTTCGCTACCCTACCTACTCCCAGAATATATGCTGCGGTACGCATGTTAATCTTATGTTTGTTTCTCAACTCTAATACCTGATCAAATGAACGTACCATAATATTTTGTAGCCGATCTTGAACTTCTTGTTCCGACCACAAAAGTTCCTGCAAATTTTGGACCCATTCAAAATAAGAAACAGTAACGCCTCCAGCATTTGCTAGAATATCTGGTGCTACCATGATGCCTTTATCAAACAGTATCTTATCGGCTCCTGGTGTTGTTGGGCCGTTGGCACCTTCAAGAAGGAGCTTGCACTTGACATCGTCCGCATTCTCTCTTGTTATCTGGTTCTCTAGTGCTGCTGGAACAAGAATGTCGCATTCCAAGCTTAGTATCTCGCTGTTTGGAATTTCGTCACCCTCTATCTGGCTCCCTACCAAACAACCATCCTGATTTTTACATCTCAAGACCTTATCCATATCTAAGCCCTTGTCGTTATATACACCACCAACAGAATCACTTATGGCTATTATCTTAGCACCGGCCGCTGCAAACTGCTTGGCGGTAATTGAACCAACATTTCCACAGCCCTGAACCACTACCCTTGCACCCTCCAACGGTAAACCAATATGATCTGCTGCCAATTTTCCTACCAAATAGACACCACGTCCCGTCGCTTCCATCCTACCCAAAGAACCACCCATCTCGATCGGTTTACCAGTCACCACACCAGGCACAGAATACCCCTTAAGCATTGAATATGTATCCATTAACCAACACATAGTTTGTGGGTTGGTATGCATATCTGGTGCCGGAATATCTTTTTCTGGTCCTATAACAGGCGAAATCTCATTGGTATAACGCCTCGTCATTCTTTCAATTTCTCCAGGCGACATATGATTGGGGTCACAAGCCACACCGCCTTTAGCGCCGCCGAACGGAATGTTTACCACGGCAGCCTTCCACGTCATCCACATGGCCAAAGCTTTAACCTCGTCTAGATGTACACCGGTGTCGAAACGAATGCCACCCTTAGCAGGGCCCCGAGCGTCGTTGTGGCGCACTCGATACCCACGGAATACTTTAATAGAGCCATCATCCATTCTTACGGGGAAATTCACAATGTACTCTAATTTCGTGGTCTTCAGAACTTCAAATACATCGTCTGGTATATCTTTTAAATACGGTCTAACAATATCAACCTGTTCCTTTGCTATCGTGTACGGGTTCATATTTTAATCTCCTCATATCCATGGTTGAAAGCTTCTATGTTCATGTATTCTGTTCCCTTGGGGACTCTGCCTATGATTGCGCTCTCGGCATGGTCATATTCTATGTGGTCACACATACGAACAATCACACCAAGCACTATCATGTTTGCCATAAATGGCTTAAACTCCTTTCGTGCCATCTCCGTGAACGGTACTTTGATTGCTTTGTTGGTCGGAACTCTCTCAACTATCGAAGAATCCACAACAAATATACCATCCGCTGCTTTTAGATCTCTGTAATATGTATTACATGAGGCCTGATTTAGGGCAACAAAAATGTCCGGCCTTATGGCCTTGTGATAATCTATCTTACTATCACTAATTACCACCTCCGCCTTGCTATAACCACCTCTCACCTCGGCACCATAGCTCTGCGTCTGGGCCACCTCCCAATCACCGTAAACTCCAGCAGCTTCTGCCAAAATTACAGCGGCCAGGATGACACCTTGTCCTCCCTCTCCTGCTATACGTATTTCGTATCTCATTCCTTAAACACCTCTGGTTCTACGTTCTTTCCAAGCCACTGAAGGGCTTCTACTGGCGACTTCGTTCCGTTCTTCCTGCCTAAATGTGTCGTACATGTTGACATAATCTCCACCACACTAAATCCTTCGTGTCGTACCGCTTTTACAAGCATTTTGTCTAGTTGTTGTGCGTGAAAAACGGTACCTCTGGCCACATATGATGCGCCGGCAGCCACCGCTATATCTGGTATGTTTAATGGGGACACTTTATTTCCGTCTAGTGTAGTGGTAGTAGTATAATCTAGTGGTGTAGTAGGAGAGCATTGCCCTCCTGTCATACCGTACACCTGGTTGTTTATAATTAAGGCTGTAATATCCAGGTTACGACGACAAGCGTGGAGAAAATGGTTGCCTCCTATGGACATACAATCTCCATCTCCCATTACGGTAATGACGTGTAACTTAGGATTGGCTAGCTTTATACCTGTTGCAAATGTTAATGCTCTACCGTGTGTGGTGTGTAACGTATTAAAGTCTAGGTATACTGACATTCTACCTGAACATCCTATGCCGGATACTAGCGCCACCTCGTCTTTTTTTATTTTCATTTTATGCACGGCACGCACTAGTGAACCGACTATCATTCCATTTCCGCAACCTGGGCACCACATATGTGGCATCTTTTTGTTATGTCTTAGATATTTATGGATTAGTTTTGTCATCTTGTATACAGTCCTCACATATAAAAGTGAACTCGACTACATCTTTACTCTTATCGAATCTTCGGCACCAAACACTCTCGAAACCTTCCTTCTCACACCTCTCACACCAGAATGTCGCTCCTGGTATTATGTTTTGTTTAGTTATCATTTATACTCCTTCAACGAGCCCCAAGACCAGCCAATACTGGTTTTGCCGCACTGTTTGTTTGCACCTTAACAAAAGGATATTATCTGGTGTAGGCTCTTCGGCTGTCTCCAAATTGCAGCCGCTTACAACCTTGCCATACTTTAGTGTGCGCCATATTGTTTTAAAGAGGCAAATTGGATTTCTCATCTTAATCTTCCCAGAGCCTGGCCAAAATCATCTGTAAGATCGTGTGTGGCTTCTATACCTGTACTGATTCTCACTAAACCAGGACTGATTCCGACCGCCCTAAGCTCTTCTTCTGTGTATGTGCTGTGTGTCATACAGGACGGTACGTTTATAAGTGTTCTTGTTTCTCCCAAAGACACAGCAACAACTGGAACCTTAAGGTAGCTAGCGAACTCACCGGCCTTCTCTCGAGCTCCTAGGTCGATCGATATCATACCGCCAAAGCCTGGGTAATGAACCTTCTTAACCACGCCTTTGTGTCTATGGAACAGTCTACTAAGTGCGGAGGCATTCTTCTCGTGTCTATTCATACGAAGTGCCAAGGTTTTTAGGCCTCTCAAGCATAAGTAGGCTACGAATGGACTCATGATTCCGCCCGAGACCGTCCTAATGTGTTTTATTTTATTGTGTAGTTCTAGATTCTTAGATACTACCACGCCACCTATCAGATCACCATGACCACATACATACTTAGTACAACTATGTAATACTATATCTGCTGAGGCGTCCTCTAGTGGCCTCTGAATTATCGGAGTCGCAAAGGTGTTATCCACCACCACCGGCGCTCTACCACGCACCCTCGTATAAAGTTTCTTGAGCCTTACTGTATGAAGCGAGGGGTTCGTCGGGCTCTCTGCAAACACCAGCTTAGTCTTAGGACACACAAATAGATTCGATAGGTCTGGTTTGAATGTGCGTACACTAATACCAAGATCTTTAACTAGTGTTTTCAAGAGCTCGTGTGTGCCTCCGTAAACCTCCTCAACACATAAAATTTTATCGCCAGGCTTACATGTTGCCATTATTACCGCATGAATGGCAGCCATACCAGATGCGAAAGCTAAGCCTCCCTCACCACATTCAATCTCGGCCATCTTTTCCTCAAAGACATCCGTAGTTGGGTTGCTAAGCCTAGCATAAACATGTGCAGAAGAGTTACCGCTAAAAGCATCGGCCGCATCCTGCACGCTTGGAAAACCAAAGGTGGAGCTAAGATATACAGGAACGTTTATTGAACCATGCGGCCCTAATTCTTCGGCCGTTAATAATGTCTCAATATCCAGCTTCTTCTTCATAGTCTTAGTATCCTCTGATAGATTTCATCTGGTGTAATAAACTGACCATCCACCCTACCATATCTCTCTACGTTACAATCGAACTCGTTTAATCTTTTGATAATTAAACTCATTTGACCCATGTTCATCTCCGGCACCAACACAGCTCTACACTGTTTAAGTACCTCTCGAATCATCGTCTTGTCATACGGAAACAACGTCTGTAGTTGCATCAGGCCCACCTTACAATCTAGTTCGCGCGCATCATAGACTGCTTTGGCGGCCGATCTTGTTACAGATCCATATGTTATAATAGCGACCTCGGCATCTTCCATACCGTAATAACTACTCTCTACAATCTCATCATAAGCATCAACTAGCTTTCTGTCAAGTCTTTTTACGAAAGCATCTACTTCGTCCGGCCTTTGTGTTGGAAAACCGCGCACATCGTGAACTAAACCAGTCACATGATGTCGATATCCGTCGCCGAAGGATGTCATAGGTGACACACCAGTTGCACTGTCTTCGTACGGTATGTGCCACTCCTTGGGAACACTCGGCTTAACACGATCGATTATCTCGCTATCTTGAGGTATCTCTATGGCCTCTCTTGTATGTGCCGTCACCTCGTCCAACAAGACTATCACCGGAACCCGATATTTCTCTGCGAAATTAAAAGCATCGACCGTAAGTACATAACACTCCAGTGTATCTGCCGGGGATAAAACAACCACTGGGTGATCACCGTGTGTACCCCACTTCGCCTGCATGACATCGCCTTGAGATGGTGCTGTCGGTATACCTGTACTTGGTCCGCCACGCATTACGTTTACAATAACACACGGAACCTCTGCTATAGAGGCGAAGCCTAGATTCTCTTGTAACAAAGAAAATCCTGGGCCACTCGTGGCTGTCATAGCCTTAGCGCCTGCTAAAGATGCACCTATCACTGCACCCATGCTAGCAATCTCATCCTCCATCTGTATGAACGTACCACCTTCACCTGGAAGACGCTTTGCCATGGACTCGAGTATCTCCGATGCTGGCGTAATAGGATACCCAGCAAAAAAGCGGCAGCCGGCAGCAAGAGCGCCTTCGACTACCGCTTCATTACCCTGTAGAAGCTTCTTCATCTTTTACCTCGATCGCAAAATCTGGACAATGTAATTCGCAAAACCTGCAACCTATACATTTCTCAGGTAATACGGCAACAGGCCGTCCTGTATCATCAAGTTCTATAACTTGTTTCGGACAGCTGGCCACACAAATTCCACAGGATTTACACCACTTACGATAGAATTGCTGTTTATATTTCATTAACCTTCCTTGATGTTTATACCATCTGGATCAACTCTAAACTCTACCCATTTGATTTTGCCTTCACGAACCAGCTTTCGAACTTTAAGCTGTGAAGGGGAAAGTCTTCCCTTACCGGTTTTTATTTCAACAAAGACAATACAATCGTCCTCGAAACTTACACCGTCTATAGGTGAGCCTAAGAATCTGAAGTGACCTGCCTTATAGGGCCATGCATGGAGAAAAGGAGCTATCTGCTCACTAATCTGCCCTATACGAACCTCGGTACTCTTCTTCTGACTCAATAAGGATGTGTACTTGTCTTTCTGTTTGTCCAATTCCTTTTCCAACTCTAGTTTGCGGAACTCCAAGTCATAAATATCCTTGGTTTTATTGTCAAGGGCCAGCCTTCTGTCGGAGGCCAACGTCTTGGTTGTCTCTAAGGCTTCGTTGAGTTCTTGAATTCTTTTATCTTGTTTCTTTAATTCCTCTTCATAAGATACTTCACCTTTGGTCTTAAAAACTAATTTCACCAAAGCATAAACTCCCCAAACAATGAATGCTCCCGCTATCATAGAAATCGGTACTATCGCTTCTCCTAAACCAAACATAAATCTATACTCCTTTATTTTATTTCATCTATCAAGCCATACTCTAGTGCTTCTTCTGATCCGAACCACTCCATCATATCCATTTTTGTCAACCACTGTTGTTGAGTAAGGTTTGTGTTGTCCTCTAAGAGCTGTGCATACTTTTCAGCAAACATTTTCATAACATCCACATCATTGCCGATAGGCTGATGCACCATGAATATTGTATTGGCCGACGCAGTTCGATAGTCGCATGCTGACGCCAATAACACCGTAGCACTATAGCATGCTCCTTCGATGTCCGCAACCGTTATTATACCTTCTTCGCTTAGATTCTTCATAGCGTCATATAATGCGAATGTATCAGACAAAGAACCGCCGGGACTATTCATATAAAAATGGACTTCGCGAATGCCCATTCTTTTTAAATCTCTAATCTCTCTATAAAGATTAGATGCGTCTGCTGTGCCAATTTGACCTACAATGGCTCTGTAAGCCACACCATCAGCAACCTCACACATACTACTTAATTGCGTCACAGGCGGCGGCGCATTAACGATGGGACTGTATACAGAGTATCCTATTCCTCCTGCTACTGATATAATAACTACAAGCAGAAGAGAATACAGGAGTTTTTTAAGCATCCACCGTATCTCCCACACTCATAGACTTTTCCTGAAATATTAACTGGCCATCTTGTAAAACTTCGCCCATCATTTCACTTCGACTCTGTTTACCCGTTCGAATATCATAACCCAAAATTAAAAAAGCATACTGTCCTGGCAACAGATCAAGTGTTACTTTATTGGTTATATTTTTACCAGGATTATTGTCCACTATATGCTTTGGATACAAAGCAATTGGGTCGAACAAACACTCTCCGGTTGGTGCTCCGTTCTCCACTCTAACCACACAAGCTATGGCGATCGCAAAATTATTAGTTGCATTAATAACTTCCAGCTTGTATGTCTGATGTGCTATCGGTGTTGGTAATGGTTCGTGTGGCCCGGCGGTCACACAGCCAGCCAACAATGTTAGCGACATGAGGGCGATCATAGCACACTTAAACATCTTCTTCATCGTTTCCTCCTCCATTAGGTTTTTTTAGAAACGACAACCTTTGCCGGCTTGAGTAAAAACTCGCCAAGCATATAACCATCCTCCACTACAGCGACAATCGTGTCTTCCTCATGATCCTCTTTCTCCATTACCATAATAGCTTCGTGAGTATTTGGATCAAACCTTTCTCCGATCGCCTCAATCACCGTGACCCCGTGCTTCTCCAGCCTCTTGAGTAGGTGATTTCTAGTCATTTCCAATCCTTTTGCAACCTCTTCCGGTGCTGCGGAAATGGCCATGTTGATTTCATCAACAATAGGCAAGAAATCCAGAAGGATAGACTGCACAGTAACCTTTTTATACAGTTCCATCTCCTTCTGCTGTCGTTTTTTATAATTATCGAGGTCGGCAGCAGCACGTAGGAGTTTTTCCTCGGCATCTACTGCTCGCTCGTTAGCGTCTGCTATTTTTAATTGACAATCTAAGCAGGGCTTGTGTTCCTTTTCTTTCTTATCCATTTTCTTATTCCAGCTAAACATTTTTCTGCCCACCATCTTTCCTTGTATTCTTTCTTTTTCGCATCTCTGTGGCTTATATTAGAGCTCAAATGGCCAGCATAATATGCCCTTGAAATAGTCGCATTACTTAGAATCTTTGATTCCCATAAATAATGAAGGCCATCTTGATCGTATTTATAGCAGAGATAAAGGAACTGGTGATTTAAAAAACAATGATAAACTCTATCAAATATGTTCTCAATAGTGCCTGGATCATACTCGGCGATAACTGCCATCATTGAAAAGGTATGGAACATTGGGCTAAAGACGTGTTGATACTTAAATGTACTAGTCTGGCCATCAACCCATACCTGCGGAGAGCTGTACTCAACACCACACTCATCCAGATATTCTGCTAAAGCATCTTCAAACTCGGCCGAACAACGGATTATATTGTAGGAGTCCTCATAAAAGAAATGCCACTTCGGATCTTCCTCTAGGACTATACAGTAAGCACCCAGAATGAGTTCCCAAGCAGCATTTTTGTTTTCGTTAATAGGTTTTCCATTTAATTTCTTTAAATTAAACTCCTTCAATCCCATTGCGTCTATCTTCATACGATCTGCCGTCGACATCTCAAGACTATTTACCACCTCGTTGCGCCTAAAACCACACAGAACGTTCTCACAATCAAAACCTTTCTCTACCATGGCGTCGGTGTACTTGGTAAACAAGTCCTTGACGCGCTCTATGTCCTTCATTTTATAATCCTTTCATATATAGAATGGTTACATAATAAATTTTCCTAATTATAATATAATCATTTTTTATAAAATGTCAATAGTCAAATAGGTTTTTGTATCCTTTCGGACACCATTTAGGGATTAGGATAAAGGGTTTAATTGGAACTTCATTGTTGGTGAGCCGACAAACGTAGCGTGAAACATGGTGGTTTGGTGCGATCTCCTTCATACTGCCTTCACACTCTTTACAGGCAGTGCATTGAATAGGATCATTAGAAGAAGATTTGCGCTTCTTTCGTTTCTTTTTCTTGCCCATTTGCGGAGACAGGACTTGAACCTGCAAAGGCTGCGCATGCCCACCACTTTCCCGTGGCGACTTTACCAGTTTGTCTACTCCGCTTCTTGCTCCGGCGGTAGGGATCGAACCTACGACAACGCGGTTAACAGCCGCGCGCTCTGCCTCTGAGCTACACCGGATTTATAAGTACATAAGTACTTGTTTTCTAAGGCCTTCCCAGTTCTCGTCTGGAATGAGCTCGACTTTCTCGCCCATCTTCTGAAAAGTTTTTGCCATATCTAAGAGGTTTTCTTTCTCATTGTCTATGATATCGAGCAGTTCGTGCGCATTGTCGCGTGTAAATTCTTCTGGTTGATATGCCATTCTCTTTAACAAAATGTGAAACCTATGAACTGTCTCTGCAGCCTTAGCTATCTTAAAGTAGTCTTGTATATTGTTGATTTCCATTATGAAATCTCGCCTTCCTTGGTTTCTTCTGGTGCAAAGAAGTTTCTCTTTTCCCTCGTTCGCATGTGAAGAATTACCAAATAGCCGATGGCACTTTCGATTTTTTCCAAGGCAGTCTGAATGTCTTCGTTATCTGCCGCTTCCTCTGCCTCAAGTAGTCTAACAAGCACATGAAGATCTCGAATATGTCGAATGTCTTCATCCGGCCTTCGTGCCATAATTCTTGGAGCCGTGTGGTGGTTCTTACCTTTGTGTTTGTTATCGCCGCGCTTAAATGCTCTTTCCAGCTCAGGCCTTACAAACTTATCGAGGTAAGATATCTTACCTTCCCAGTCTTCAATACCCATTACTCTTCTCCTTTCTCGTTTCTAACACATAAAAACTGACCACAAGCGGCCTTAATCTCGCTGCCTGCAGACACTTGGTGCTTCACTTTTGGTATAATTTCAGCAGCATAAGCCACTAGTTCGTCGAACCTTTCTGATTCTTTGTACGGTGAGTTTGGGCACTCATTGTATCTTAAAATTCTTAGTTCGGCGTTGGGACAGGCACGTTTCATAAGTACTTCTAGACTTTCTAGGTGTGGTTTGCTGTCATTTATCCCACCCAAGAACATGTGATGAAGAATCAAATCAACACCATACCAGTGAGAAAATTTGTTTAATATCTTCAGGTCGCTCCAAGCGCTGCGTCTGCCTGGAATCAGATCACTATGATGATATGAATAAAACAACCTCAAAGGACTTCGGCCTTCTGAGTGTGGGTTCCTTTTGTAGGTGGTTAAGCCATCATTTAGTGTACCCAAACGATACGGCCAGCCGTTATTTTTATCTGGTGTCGGATAAACGGTTGAAATATCAACACCATCTAAACCTTTGGCGTACCCTCTTTGCTGTGCATATATGAGGATGGCATAGGTTAAATCAACAAGATCTCTTGGGTCTAATAGAAAAGCATCACCCATACCCATCCAACTAAGCTTCATATACTTGTCTTTGAGTAGAGGATCGTCTTCGACCGCAGCATCCAAAGCTGCCGTAGCGTTTGCCAGTATCTCCTGCCACGAAAGTTTGTGATAAGGAAACTTCTTAACGGCCAAATAACAAAATTTACAGCCGATCGGGCAGCCAACCGAACTAGAAATGAACATGGAAAATTTTTCTCTGTCCACATCAACCGGCACAATCTTTCCGGTGTCTTTGTCATATACGTTAGCACATGAGCTGACTGTTTTTATTGCTGTTTCCGATCCATCGTCGTGAACATATTTCACAACCTGGCCATCTTTAGTTCGATAAGTCTCCATAAATCAGTTCCTCTAGTAATTCTCTAGACTTAGGATGTAAGACCATTTTGTGGCCAAACTTCTTATACCAAGCCTTAGTTCCTATTCCGTCGGGTTTAGATTTGCCGCAGGAATCCCAGTCACAAATCATCTCGACGACATATTTCTTAGGCATCTCCTGAGGGAAACCGTCTTTATCCACCCAGTACTGCCAGTGGTGCTTGTTTCTAGTCTTATGTAGATTCCACGCCTTTCTAAATCTCGACTCTGTATTTTCTGCTGTATAGAAATGGTGCGTGTAGTCTATAACTTCCGAAGGCAATATTTTTGATAGATCATGTATTAGACCTAACCATAAATACCCGCGCCTTAACATGTAAATAAAAACCCACCACTTGTGAATAACGAGATATCTAAAATATTTAAGATACTTAATCAATATACTCAGGCCTTTTCTCGAAACCCTTCTCTTTGAGAAGGGTAGCTAAGTCTGTACCATCTGCCAGTTCAATATCAACCTCGTAGCGGCCATAGATTCCTAATTTGTGAGAGCGAAGCTTAATTTCTTGCCCCTCTATTAGGATACTAACAAACTTTGTTGCTTGAAGACCATGAAGCTCCTCTGCTGCTGTCTCGGGTCTCCAAGTTTCTGGTGTATCAATGCCTCTCAATCTGACTCGAATTTTATAGTCAATACCAAAACCCAGGTCGACGATAACATCAAAAGTATCACCATCAACTACTCTCGTTACTAATCCTTTATATTCGTACATATTTAACCTACCTTTGTTTGATACTTTGTATTAAGAATATAATGTAAAGTTCCTTTTGAGGATATATCAAACTCTTCCATAGTTTCTTTATAAGAACCCCTATGAAATTTTCTTATCTCCTCCATTTCAAGATCAGTAAATTTTCTTACTTTTGTCGACGCATTTATAGCATCACGTTTTAACATCTCTTTTGGTTTATCAAGTTGATTTTCACTATGTGTCCCTAACACAATGTTCTCCTCAAGGTTGTTTAGTTTGTTGCCATCTAAATGTCTTACTTCTAATCCATTATCAAACACGGCGTTGCCATATTTCTGAAAGGCGGCCAAACGGTGGACCAAAACGACCTCACGCAAGCCTTCGTGACGTATACAAAAACTATAATAGCCGTGCGTATTTTTACGCAGTCGACGGTGCGCTGCTCGAAACGGACTAATTACCTTCCCATCCACAACTCTATAGCCTTTTCTATAGGCCGTTAATAATATTTCATTTGATTTAGAATTCATACTTTTTAACTCTCTTTCGGGATGACAGGATTTGAACCTGCGGCCCCCTGATCCCAAGGCACGCGCCCTAACCAGACTAGGCTACATCCCGTGGCGGGGCATAGGGGAATCGAACCCCTGATGGCGGCTCGACAGGCCGCTGTTTTTCCACTAAACTAATGCCCCTTAAGGTTCAACATCTTCTACAAACCAGCGAACTGGTTCTACTTTATCAATCCCAAATACACTGATATAAGAGCCGTCCTCAAACTTTAACCAAGCCAAACAATAATCGTCTTGACGATCGTTCCACTCTAGTTTGTAGTCGACCAGCTTCTTGCCTTTTAATGCCTTTAACAAATCTAATTCGCTGTCCATGGCTGTTACATCATCCTTGTAGGTGCACCTTACGATGCACCTGGTTTGTTTAGTTAACGGTTACGTTTACTGCAGCAGGGCCTTTTGCGCCTTGCTCTACGTCAAAGGTTACACTTTCGCCTTCTTCGAGTGTTTTAAAACCGGTCATATTAATGCCGGTGTGATGAACAAAAACGTCTTTGCCATCTTCACGCTCGATGAAACCATAGCCTTTGCTAGCGTTAAACCATTTTACGGTACCGCTTGCCATAGTGACTTCCTCCTTCTTAGATTTCAACTTTCATAGAGGTCGCCACTACTTTCATAGATCTTTCCTCGTACTAATGTTGATTGATGGAGCCCCAGGAGGGATTCGAACCCCCGACCCGCGGTTTACAGGACCGCCGCTCTGGCCAACTGAGCTACTGAGGCTTTATTATAATATAATCATTTTTTACGTTTTGTCAAGGCCAATTATAATTATTGGTTCCATGCCCGAGAAACCACCTATTGCATATGGCAACTCATACACCCAGGCGACGTTTATTACGAGACCCATCATAGCGGGGCTATGCCCGGTAATAACCTTTAAAGGCTCTCCTTTGCCCCAATTATCATTGATGGCCCTCATCACTAAACGTTCTACGTCTTCATGCTTTACACCATGTAAGTCAAGCTTTTCCATGCTTCTTGTCCTTCCGGAGCGTGCGCAGCTTATATCTATAATAATATTTCTTTGGCAAAATTAGATATAAAAATTTATCCCACATAACGCACCTCCTGTTGGTGGCCACTCCAGGATTCGAACCTGGTGCCTCTCCGTTATCAGCGGAGTGCTCTAGCCAACTGAGCTAAGTGGCCATTTCTTATTTTTACATTGGATTCTCCTTGCGATACTTCCAAATTTTTTGAAATGTTTTCGGTATCTTCATCTTCATAATGTCGCCTGGCTTTGTGCGGCCGTCATAATCTGTATCAATAACAACAGCGCCGCACTCTTTACACCACCTCACTACCGTGCATGGGTGGTCTTCGTAACCATCAACATAAATCTCTACTAGATCATGTTTCTTGTTTAAGCAACTCTCTATAGACATAACAACTCCTTTCTTGTACCCCTGACAGGATTCGAACCTGCTTATGATCTGTTTAGAAGACAGATGCCTGTCCAATAGGCTACAGGGGCTTATGGAGCCGATGGCCGGAATCGAACCGGCGTTGTCCGGTTTACGAGACCGGTGCTGAAGCCAACATTAAGCTACATCGGCTTGAGCCCTAGACAGGATTCGAACCTGCTTACCGGAAGTTTAGGAAACTTCTGCTCATCCAATGAGCTACTAGGGCATTGGAACCCCCGACAGGACTCGAACCTGCATATTCCGACGTTCGTAGCGTCGAGCTGTTCCATTCAGCTACGGGGGCTTATAGTCCGTATCACCTACATCTTTTGCCCAAAATCTTTTAGAGGCAATCAATGTCCAGTGGAGACTGTCATTCGGTTAGCATAGTAAGCGTCGATCCATGCATCCCAAATTCTTATTGACCAAAATGGTTCCATATTAATTCCTTTCTGGAGCCGACGGTTGGAATCGAACCAACAACATCTTCCTTACCATGGAAGCGCTCTGCCACTGAACTACGCCGGCGTATGTTCTACAATAAAATCAATGTCTTCCTTCATGTAATATATCAACGCTGAAAGATCTCTTAATAAAAATTTGTTTGGTTTTGCCTTTGCTTTTTTTATAAGTTGTGCTACCTTCTCAGCGTCTTGCTGAAGATACTCCAGCCGTTCGACAAATATGTCTTCGTTATTTTCCCCTGATGTCATACGATCTCCTCAACAACGCTGCCTTAATCATATTACGCAGCGGTTTCGAACTTTCCTCATACTCCTTGGTAAATACATCGTAGCAATCTACGGCTTTACTACACCTACTACATCTCCAACCACAACAGCCGCCAAACAACATGTCCTCATCTGTCAGTGGTGTACCACATCTTGGACAATACATAATTCAAATCCTTTCTGGCAGGCCGGCGAGGAATCGAACCCCGTCCTAGAGCTTTGGAGGCTCCTTGGTCGCCATGACCTCCGACCCTCTATGATTTATCTTTAATGCTCCTACTAAAAATATCCAACGCCTCGTTAGGATCGTTTGGATCTGGCGTGGAATTAATACCAAATGTTATTGTGAACCCTACAACACCTTCTATATCTGCTATGTTTGCTAAATGCTCTATAAGAGCCATTCTTTGTTCTTGATCCATCATAAAAGATGCCGTAACTTCTTCTAGCCCCTCGGTATCTGTGCTTTCCCTGGTGACTAGGAAGTGAAAGTCACGATCATCCTCACTGTTTTGAATTCGAATAATCTCACGTATCATTAGTATTTTCTCCTTTTCCCGAACAACCTTAGTAAATCCATTTTTTCTTTTATTTCTTTGAACTTCTTGTACTTCTCACTGTAAATAACCGCTGTATCTTTTGCTTCGTTCATCGCTACACTAGGCTCGTGTTGATCATTCCACCAGTAAACTATCTCGTCATAAACATCCCAGCTGTCTAACTGATACAAGGCTTCTAGATCTAGGTTAACAAGCTTAAAAGTACATGTTTTATCTTCTTCATTCCAACTGGCTTCGGCTACAACACCGGCCACTTCTATCTCAATTGGGTCGCAGCCTTTAGCAATAGGAACTGTGAGTGGTAGGTTATATCTGAGTCCTACCTTGACTCGATTCATTGTCCTAACTCTTATATAACGATGACTTAGTTCTAAAATTTCGATCACTCTTAAAATATGGCCGAAATGATCACCATCTTCAGACATAAAACGCCTCCTTTTTCGTGGCGGCGAGGCCGGGATTCGAACCCGGACGGGTGATTAGCCCGGACGCCTTAGCAGGGCACTGAGATACCGTTACTCCACCTCGCCTGGTACGGAAGGTGGGATTCGAACCCACACGACCTGTTAAGGCCACCAGGGTTTGAACCTGGCGAGTCTGCATTCCTCCACTTCCGCTCTACTTTTTCGAATAAAGAATTAAAATAAACTCAGCGGCTGCCGAAAGTATTAAACTTAGTGGCAGGACTGAGATGCCGACGACCAATCCAAAAGGATGAACCCATTGCTTAATTATGAGTATGGTCAGTGCGGCAACAAGTACTGCGAAACGTAAATAATATTTAACAAGTGTTGGGCCCATCTCCAGCTTATGCGGCGGAGTCAATGCTTTCTCAACTATCTTGCATGTGTGGTGGAAGCCCAAGGTGACTAACAAACCTCCGACCAAAACACCCAAGGTAACAGACAGAGAAGCATTGAAACCTACAAATATCAACAACAAATAGAGAAGAGCGATACACATGTTCTTCGTAAAATTAAGAATCCTTCTTTGCTGTCTCATTCTTCCTATCCTTTGTTAAAGTTCTGTAAATTCTAGCATAGGCCACGCCAATAATGGTGTTGATCAAGAAAGTCATGACTATGTAATGTGTAAATGGATCGTGCTGCATCTTGTTCGCCATCCACGCATTAACTAGTATCATAACTAGTCCAGTAGCACCAAGAGAAAGCCAATGCTTCTTTGCAAACTTCTTGACCTTTTCCTTCTCGTCCTTTGTCATACTAATCTCCTTTCCGAGTTTGGTGCGACCGGAGGGAGTCGAACCCTCAAGGACTATGTCCACTAGGGTTTAAACCTAGCACGTTTGCCGAGTTTCGTCACGGTCGCTTATCTATGGAGGCCGTGGTGGGAATTGAACCCACGACACGGGGTTTTAGAGGCCCCTGTTCTAACCACTGAACTACACGGCCAGATAATTACAGACAATTCAAATTCTTAAAAACGTCCTCCTCTGAGTGTGCAGCTATAGCAGTTATCTCGTTGTCCTTGTCGGGCTCTCTCCAAACCGCTACGTCCACTTGTTTCCTATCCAACTTCCTAATCCAATTCATCAATTGCCTTTCGCCCTTCACACCAAGGTATATTAGCGTCCCATTTTCCCAGTGTGAGGAGTGGTTCAAGAGGAACTGCGCCAAAGCGTGTCCCCCTTGAACGGCTTGTTGTGCTTTAGTTAGATCCTTGCGTACCAACACATACATCTTCATCGATCTGGCTGCTCCACTTCTCTTTGATCCTATCGATTTTGTATTGGGACGCTGGATGATCATCACGAGGACACTCAATTTCATGTCTTTCACGTCCTCGCATCTCACAGTACGCAATGTGATGGTGGCGATAAGTGTATTTTAAACTTGCAATCTCACTCATGATGGCGCCTAAGCTCCTTCCATTGCGTTTGTCTGGCTTCCTACTTTTCTTACGTTCTCTAATCTTTTTTGCTCTTACCTTTTGTTCTTCTTTAATTGCCTTAAATAGTTGCTTTCTAGTCATTGTTCTTTCCTCCTAATAGTTTGATTTAATTGAGTGTTGTTTTCAAATCATCACATTATGGAGGTGCTCTAGAAGCAACCTACGGCGGAACTAACTTAATCTACGTCATGCTTTCTCTCCTTTATAATTATTTCACGGCCATCTTCCAACACTATTGATGCTGGTATCTTACCGTGGCCACAACAACTAGCAACGGTTCTTATGTTGGCCGCGTTCAAGGCGGCTACAATTTTTGCGATACATATATCCACCTCTTGCAGTCTGCCATTTAAAGGCATTGGAACAGTACACTCATACGTTCCGAAATCACAACATTTATCTGGTTTCCTAATCATTTTAAATCCTTTCTGGTGCCGAGAGCGGGACTCGAACCCACACGGCCTTAGGCCACGAGCGTCTCAGTCTCGCGTGTCTACCAGTTCCACCATCTCGGCTTGGTGCCCCTCCCCGGATTCGAACCGGGACGCTCGGAGAGCACGGGTTCTAAGCCCGTTGAGTAGGCCAATTCCTCTAGAGGGGCATTGTGGAGAACCTGGGAATCGAACCCAGCTGAATATCCTGATTGCAAATCAGGCGACCACCCCTTGCAGTCCCGTTCCCCTGTTAGACAGGCAGTTTTTCACACAATGAGCGGGGCGTTGGCCCCGCGCCGGGCTTGCACCGGCTGCCTGTCTTGTGGGCCGCCTGGGACTCGAACCCAGAACCTACTGATTAAGAGTCAGGTGCTCTACGCGATTGAGCTAGCAGCCCTTGGTCCTCCCAGGTGGATTTGAACCAACCGTTAGACGATTATAAGTCGCCCGTTCTGACCGCTGAACTATGGGAGGTCAGAGAGGGCAGGACTTACAGAAGAAGCAGCGTTCCATCATCTCTTCACGCCTAATACCGGAGGGTTTGCGGTTACCCACTCTGATTAATAATATAAGCACGAAATTTTATTTGTCAAGAACTTTTCTTGCGGAAGGCTGAGGAATCGAACCCCCGGCTTTTTACACCGCCCACGGGTTCAAACCGTGTTGCCGACCATTCAGCGGAGCCTTCCGTTGGTCTAGGAGGCGGGATTCGAACCCGCGACTTCGTGCTTCCAAAGCACGCGCCCTGCGCAGACTGGGCCACTCCTAGAGATTAGAGTAAGACTATAAGCCGGATTCTGTCGTGGACAATCATTCATCTATGCCACCTACCCACCAGCTCGAACGAGCAGCCCTCAAACGCTGGTCTATTTGGTGTCGCATCGGATAGAGTTTAGCCGTTTCACATTTCTCGTCTCTGTTCCACTAGTCCTCGGGTCACCCCGGGCAGCCGTTAGCTGCTATCCTGCTCTGCGATGTCCGGACTTTCCTCTGCCGAAGCAGCGATTGTCCATCTTACTCTTGTAGCGGGGGTGGGATTCGAACCCACGATCCAGGCTTATGAGACCTGCGAGTTAGGCCACTGCTCTACCCCGCTCTTGTGTGGCCCGAAGGCCACGGTTCGAAAAAGGAGATTTGTATAAGCCCGAAGGCTTGAGTCCACGGCAGGATTCGAACCTGCGATCCCTGGGTTGCAGCCAGGAGCCTTAGTCCGCTTGGCCACGTGGACTTAGTCGTAGTACCAGATGTCGTCGTAGTCTTTCCAATGATCAAGCTCTACACTGTCAACCTCACCTTTGAGATATCTTTTGATCTCTTCTCTTTCCTTAGCACGAACCTTACTTTTGGTGAGTTCCTTAAGGATTTGATTAGGTTTGTTCCAACAGCGATATTGGTTTCTGCTACGACTCATCTCGTCCTCCTTGTGCCGGCGCCTGATCCTGACGCCGGCGGTCTAGACCGACACTAATTACGGACATCACCTAGGATCAACTGTCGATAACGCCCGTGGGTATCACTTGCCTCCGGCCCGGAACCAGAGGGTGTCTGCCAGCTTCCGGAAACTGACAGACGATCGCGCCTTTTTGGCGGAGCCCTAAGCTCGAAAGCTTAGGGGAGGTTGGTTGCAACCTCGAATTTGTGGAGCAGGCCCGAATCGAACGGGCATCTCCTGGGCTTCAACCAGGCGCTATGACCACGTAAGCGACTGCTCCGTTGTGGCGACGACGGGAATCGAACCCGCGTTATGAGATTGAAAGTCTCATGGCCATTCCATTTTGGCCCACATCGCCTTGGTGGGTTGCCGGGGAGTCGAACCCGCGATTGATCGGTTAAAAGCCGAATATTCTACCATTGAATTAGCAACCCTCTCTTCTTTTCTTGTTTCTTCGCCACTTCTTCTTCTCTTCATTCTTAGCATGTAGCACTTCTTACATCTACAACCGCGTCGCCTCCCCTTAACGCCATGAACAATCCCTCGTTCTTTCCATGTCTTGCGGTAGGCTGCTGCACAATTACAACTGAGATGTGAGAAAGCTACATTATCAAGATCAAAAAACAATCCGTTTGGGTCGTCGGGATCGATCCATGCTGTTTTATGCTCTATACTAAAATCGTCTACTGTTTCTATGGTCTTGCCGCATTGAAAACATACGTCTCGTCCGAGTTCCTTGGCCATCTCAAACATGAGGTTTTTTGCGCCAACGATGTGCTGCCGTGCTGTAATTGATGCCTAGCTGTTTACTTTTCTTATCCATAATTCATACCTCACTTGGTGTCCGGAGAGAATCGAACCCTCATCATGCGAGCCACAGTCGCACGCTCTACCATTGAGCTACGGACACAGTAGAAAGTCTAAAATGTTTTGGGCTCTCTGCTGTAGCCACACCCCAAAGTAAAAAAGCGAGACAACCTGTCTTGGCTACCTCGCTTTGTGTCAAAATTTATAATTAGAGAAGTAACCTAGACCATGACACGTGACGCGAGGGATTTTATGATAAAATGGCGCCTCGGCCACATATCGGGCGTATTATGTTCTGGACATAATGTCGACGGAAATGTTGTCGGTGCCATAATAAGCTCCTCGCTTTCTCCTCTAATTTGATGGTGGGTGAGGGAGGAATCGAACCTCCAATGCCGTTAGGCGGCCGGGTTACAGCCGGCGGAGCACACCACACTGCTCAACTCACCCTACTATTCTCTATATATTAAGAGGTTAGTTTATTCTGTGGTAAAATCCACCACAACTTTAAAAGTATTTCTATAAAAAGGTTTTGTTTCTACGCCAGCATGAACGACCGTAGCTTTCATCTTCAATGCACCGGCTTCTTCTAGCTGGTTCAGAAAGTCCTGTAATTCTTTCTTTACATCATCCGTTGGTGCTGCTTCAAATACTGCTCTCATCTCTCTTCCTCCTATAACATAATCATTATTTTTTATTTGTCAAGCATGGACTTCACTTTTTCTTCGTTTAATGCTTCAAAATGTGTGATACTTCCATTATCATAGTGTGCGCAGATATGGCCCCAACCATTTGAATCTATACCAAATAGGCCATTCAACACACCAATCATTCCGACCTGGAAATAATCCTTGCTTAACGCCCCAACTTGTACTGTTTCGTGGTCTGCCATCTCTTTGTTGCAGGCTGTCCTCATGCTGAACAATGCCGTAATTGCAACAGGATCTTTCTCTAGCAGACTGTTTAGAAAGTCTACGGTTTCTTGTAAACTGACGCTAGTCTTTATCATTTTCTTTCTTCTCCTCTTCTGCCTTGTCGTAGTCCACACGCTTCTGATAGATACCTTCCAGCTCTCTACCCAAAGCCTCCTTGATTTTTTTCAAGTCGCCAAGACGCATGACAACCTCGTCTAACTGTCCATCATTTAAGAGCTTATTGATCGTGTTCTCAATCACACTCTTAGCATCATATTTGCCAGCTTGTATTAGTGAGCGTGATGTTGCTTCTACGTGGTCACAAATCATAAGTACAGCTGCTCGAACACACGTGGGACGTTGACATTTATAACGGAACAGATCCTCAACGTCCTTACCAGACTTCTTGAAAAAATATGCCATGACGCTGTTTCCGTGATGCTGACTGATAATTTCAATCATTTCACGCGGGAACTTCTCGTCATTCATCAAAATATTAACCGAATCGGATACATGCCGACCGATAAGCTGGCTACTAATCCATGGATCTAGATCCTTGTGTGGATCTTCATCCTCTAGTTGGTTCTCTGTAAAATACTTTGGATTCACAGTCTTACCGACATCATGGTAAAGAGCCGTCACCTTCATAAAGGTTACATCCAAATCCAATGCCATACTCACACCTTCTACCATAGAAGACAGTGATTGTGAGTGTTTATACGTTCCGGGACATAAGTCTCTGAACTTTTGCAATAAAGGATAGCTCGAGTCTAGCAGTTCGTGTAAATCTTCTTTCTTTTCCTGCTTTTCAATTGACTCGTCTTTCTCCGCAGCGTTCATAATTGTCCTCCTTACGGGTTTAAAATCTTATCCAGCTCTCGCTGTGCCTGTCTTTTTATTTCTTCCCAATACTCCTTATCTTCTGTCAAATCAGGATCATTTGGATGATGTCGCAGGCCTCTGCGTATTCTTTTTAATTCTATCTTAGCCAACTCCCGTTGTTGCATCCAAAACCTAAGCGAGCTTTTTTGGTGTTGGTCATTTTGTGCAGTCCATATTTTGTTGTCCTCTGCTTTTGCTGTGGCTACTGCTTCTTTGACAGCCTCTTTCTTGAACTTCTCATCGCCTGCTCGAACACGATCAGTAACGTTCCAATTCAAAACCAGTATGCCGGTTATCAAAGTTACAACGGCCGTGGCCTTGGCGATTACACCGCCTTTTCCATTAAATAGTGCCATTTTCCCGGTCCTCCAAATTCATGGTTTGCTTTTGCGCCGGACGTGCCTAACAACGACCATGAATGTCGCTGGAGCACAGAGTCCGCACCTAAGCCTTTATTTTCCTTCGTCTTTCCCATAAATCTATGTAGAATTGTGCATTCTCATAGTCCATTTCTATTCCGTTCATAAAATCGTCCACACACTCATATACAGGTATGCCAAGCTTCATAGCCTCTCTGATTTCTCCTAAGGTTCCTCCGCTTACTTCCCATCCTTCTACAAGAACGACCGCATCAGAGCGTCTCAGGAATTCTAGGCCGCCCTCGATAAACACACTCTCAGGGCATAGACCTCCGAAGAAGGCGGTTATTTTGTGCGGACATAGAGCGTATACACCCATGGCCCACAGCTTGGCTGTGACCCTACTGGCTTCCTCTATATTCCTTAGGCGGTCATAATCATGTTCGGCCGTGTAAGGACCAGCCACGTAAATAACGTCTTCCATAATAGTTCTCCTTTATTCGTAGTCCCTGACCACAATCCCAACAGGAAAGATTGGAACACCATCCTCACTCCTCTCCTGATAACGGACAGTCAGCTGCTTCCCTATATAAGAAGCGAGATTCTTATACATCTCACGCTTCTGTTTAAGTGTTCCTTTTGGACATGCATCGAATGTCCTGCCTGTGCCATCGCCAAGGTCACAAATAAATGTGACGCAACCCTCGTGCAGGCCGGTGCCTGGCTTTCCTCCGACGATCGTAAACTCTTCATCTATAAATTCTTTATATTTCTGAAGATCCTTACTTCTATGGCGAAACTTATAGTATCCGTCCTGGTTTCTAATTATAGCGCCTTCATAACCCTCTTGAACAAAGGAATCATGAAACATTTTAACTTTATACTCTTTATCTATCTGCCAAGACTCCACGACAACTATCGGATAACCAACATCCATGTTCTCTCTCAACCAAGATAGCCGATGTTTGTATATCATGTTAGGGTCGGCCTTGTCGTACAAATGAAGCTGGAGATCCTCAGATTCTGGTCTCCACTTCTTAATTAGTCTCACAATCTGTTGGAAACTCATACCGTGGCAATAAATCTCACCGTCTACAATGTCGCCAACCTGCAACGTCTTCAAGAGCTTTGGCGAAAAGTGATCCAACGTATCGAAAACCTTGCCTTTACGTGAGGTATACTCAATTTTATTGTCACTAACCTTATGTGCAAACACTCTACAATTATGGACGACTACACCGTTTGCTACATAATTATGGTTGTCTTTCACTTCAATATCATACTTGATAGCATCGGGCATTCTTCTAGATCTTCTGGTATGAAAATTAACAAACTCAAATTCATCGCTAGGTTTTTCTATATACCCTTCTGTAGGGAAATAGTATTTGTATTCCACACCCTTACACTGTCTATTCCTAATCTGATTTAACAAAAACAATGTGTCTTTAGTCGAAAACGTTAAAAACCTTCCCCTACCAGTCCTTTTATTGACTTTGTTACATGTATTTATAGTTGGTCTACAATTCCATATCTTTTCGAAATATTTAATAAACTCGGTCAGTTGTCGTTCTTCAAAATTATGTGTGCACAAGGACAGCCGCGGAGTATAAGCATTACCGTTGTTATAATTAATTGACCCGTCATCGGCTATCCATAAAGAAATGGATTCAGGTGTTAATAATTTTATTAGTGTCTTGTGGTTTAATAATTTTCTTTGTCCTATTTTTTCAGAATGGCCCGTAAAATAAAGTTTATCTATCGGAAAATTAGTTTTAGTTAGTGCTTTCGAAACAAATCTCCAACCCTTACTACCATAACCAGTGATGGTCTCTTCAATGTTTCCAGAAAGGCCCAACACATCTACTTTGAAATCAAATAAATTCTTATTTGTATGGACAAATATAAGTCTATATGATGTTCCGCCATGTCTTTTATCTATAGAAATATTAGAATCGCCAAGCAAAGTACCAACTAATAAGCTATTTTTATAGAAACTGTGTTGGTTTAAATATATTTTGTCTTTTTTATCGTCTAAAGTGGCCGCCTTTTTCCAGCCATTATTTGTAAGAATTTTATGGTCATAGGTACACTTAATAAAATTATTTTTTCCTGAAGACGGTACTATTTCTAACCACTCACTATAATGGCCAGATCCGTTATTAAACCAATTTATAATAGGCTTAAACTCAAATAAATTCTTCTCTTCATTAAAACTTAATACTTCAACACTAAGTTTGTCTTCAACTATATCCTCAATAGATTTATAACCAACATCTGTTAGAATTTTAGTGGTTCTGAAAACACAACCATTAAGTTTCGGCTGTACATAGCAGGGATATTCAATGTTGTGTTTTCTATCCTTAAAAGCCAAAGCCAACATTGGAAGAGGAACCGGGTCTTTCTTCGCCGGCTTGCCTTCCGTATAGGCAGCATCGATCTTCTTATTCCAAAGAGACTGTGCATCTGACACAGCCTGTTCCCAAACTGTAGTCTCATTCGATCGACCAATATTTTTGCCGCTGCTGATTATCTTGTCATTGGTCTGCATCTTCTTGCCAGTATAGCCGTGAGTGCGCCTGATTGCGCATGTGCCATCCTCTAATTCGTGAACCGATATCTGCCATTCCTTTTGTTTTCCAGTGGACGACAACGCAAATAATTTAGGAAACACTTTCTTCATCCTTTAAAGCCTCATAATCTACAAGTTTGATAACAAAATGGTCGTCAAGAGCCCACCGACCATACCTATCAGAGATCATATTTTTGAATCTCTCTAGATAATGTAATGCAGGATTCGTAAATGTCAAGTAAAAATTTACATCGGACTCGACTACCTTATCGAAATTCTTCCAAAATAAATTTTTTAACTCTGGCGTCATACGTCGACCGGTGTTCTCTTGGAAATCAAGAGGCGTCACACCTTTTATATATATTGCCAACATAACATTGTCTTGTGCTAATCTCTTAAGTGTCCGTAATTTATAGACACACTCAATCAATAGCAGATCACTGTGAAAAACCTCAGTGTAATCCAGCCGGTCTACAATCTCTGGCCAATGTTTTAAATATATTGCCGGAGCGCCTCCCATAAGATGGAACACTCGAGTACCTGATCGTCTAAACCAATAAACCAGCTGTTTTGCTGTATAATCCTTGTGTTCCCCTAAAACACCGTCTCGTGTCACATAACAATAAGGACAATTAAGCGGACAGCCATAGAGTTGGACCACAAATTGTGTTGGGTAGTCCTCTTCCGGACAGTAAGGTTTACGATCACACAAAATCTTAGGAAACTGGTCGTAACCTCCGCAGCCACGGTAGGTGTTACACAGCCTAAAATCCCCGAAGAGATCTTCTTCTCGAACATCCTTCAACTGCCGTCCTTGAATCGGACACACTGGCCATTTATACATTCTCACAACCATAATCCTTTTTGCATGGTGCCAACATGATCTGACCGTCTGCCTGTAACAGAGAGTGGTCGCATCTATCACATACGTGGTCTCCTACAATGTTTCCAGAAGCGCAGAACTCCACAGGTTTCATATTCTTGGCCCTGCCTTGTGGTACCAACTGTAAAAGGTGAACTTTGTCTGCATTTTTAGGTATATAGGCTTCCTTTCCTGGTACCAAACAGACATTGGCTTCTACCTTGACCTCAGATAGTATAGTAGTATTATATATTAGTTGTCTAATAGCATTCGTATAAACCCATACGTTATCCGTATAATTATAAGATAGCCTTAATATACGGTAGAACTCAGGATGTGCAAGAGGCTCCCCTCCTGATATGTTTATCCTATCTATTCTCTTACCACTTTCTTCTAAGTTAATAAGATGTGTGGCTATCTCATTATAATCTAGCATATGTCTTTTGCTGGGTGATGCGTTGGTGCTACAATATTCGCATGCGTTTGGACAGTAATCTGTTATCTCTAATGTAACTTCCATGGTCGTTATTTCCTTTTCTGTGTCCTATGGAACTTATCCCATCCTCTTGACTTACGTTCTATAATTAGATCAAACTTATTAATGTATTTACCGGCCGGGCAAAAACTTGCCTTACCATTGATTATCTGTGCAGCAAGCGCATGTCCTATGAAAAGTGGCCATATGGCTAAGACAACAAATGCCTCAATGAATCTAATTATCTTTTTTGTCCTTTCCGTCATTGATATCCTCCGGCTTTAGCAATAGATTTCTTGTGAGACCCAACTCATCGAGTTTCTTCTGCTCCGCCTCGATCTTTTTCTTCTGTCTGCTAGCTCGTGCTTGAAGTTTTCGTTTCATCTTCTTTTCTAATCTAACACGTACAATAGGACAGTCCTTCTCTTCGCACCTCTCCTCACAGATGCCAATGAAAACTCTCAGTCCTTGTATCTTACAGAAACGAAACTTACTCTCTACCACCTCAGCAGCTCTCTCAGTTTTGCGCCGCAATCTGGGCATCTCAGTTCCTCTCCGAACTCCACATGTTTTCTAAACTCTACGTGCGAACATCTTTCACACTTAAAAGGCTTTCCAACCAACTTCTCCGAGTCGGCCTCTTCCTTGCGTTTGTAACGTCCATTAACTTTTCTCATAAAGTCACCAATCTTCTCTCTTATGTAATCTGATACCACAACACACCTCCTATTCCGGCATGTAATCATAGAAGGAAGGGTCGATGCTTAGCATATAAGTTGCTGGCTGGGACAAGGCAATTTTATTATAGGCCACCAGATATCTATAACGTGCCTCTTCTCCCCAAAACTCCAATCTCTGCAAGATTATCTTCTTGCCAAACTCTTGCATGGTAACAAGGTTTTTGAAGTCTCGGGCATACTCTTTTCTCAGCCAACTCATATAACCGCTACGCATTAAGGCCCAAAGAACCTCATCCTTCTTTTCCAACAGGCTGTCTGAGTGTGCGATATACACCTTACGATAATCTGGATACGCCTGCGCCACTGACTCAGACACCAATCTATACTCGGACGATACCAAGCCTGTCACTACTACGCCAAACTGGGGTATTACAAATTGAACACTTATTGCACTTATTAAACGATCAACTTTGTAACCCACCCTGAATGCTCTTATCATCACTGTGAGTTCAATTTCTAACTCTTCCAGTGTCATTATTTATCTCCAACAACATCTGATACCGAATCTCCGTAACCATTAGATAGGTACAACGGCGGCTCAGTAGGCTTCTTCTCAACCCCAAAGACCACTTTATTTCTCTTGGTCGTGATTTTGATGATAGAATCATCCGTAATGCCTTCCTCAAGAAGTTTGCGGGCTAAAGGTGTAGAAACCTTCTTTTCAATACACCTCTTAAGAGGACGTGCGCCATATTCTTCGTTGATTCCATCCTTGTAAATATATTTCCGGAGTTTATCCTCGAACTCCAATGTAACCTTGCTATATGGAGAATCATTTGTCTTCATATTATCACCAAGCTTGTACAGCTCAATGTCTATAATCTTCATATAATCTTTTTTAGTAAGATTACGAAAGTTTACAATAGCGTCGATTCTGTTGAGAAACTCTGGCTTAAATCTCTTTTTGAGTGCCTCATTCAGAGCGCTATTCTTCTTATCTTCCGTAAGAACAGCGGCGTCGCCAAAACCAATCGCTTTTCCAATGGCCTGTACCTCAGCAACACCAACGTTCGATGTCATGATAACTACGGAATCCTTAAAAGATACGGTTTTACCTTTACCGTCGGTCAGTCGGCCTTCTTCCAGTACCTGGAGAAGAAGCTGATGTACCTTATAACTAGCCTTCTCGACCTCATCAAACACTACTACCGTAAAAGGGTTTTTCTGTAGTGCATTAGTAAGCATACCGCCCTGCTCGTGTCCTACATAACCGGCCGGTGCACCAATCAATTTGGAATATTCATGGTCGGCAGTGTACTCAGAACAGTCGACAGTTACCAGATTGTCCTTGCTGCCCTTAATTAGTTCGTCAGCAAGAACCTTGGTTGCTAAGGTTTTACCGACACCTGTTCTACCTGCAAACAGGAATGAACCAAGAGGTTTGTTGGGGTCTTTCAGGCCAACACTGGCTCGCTGAATGGCGTCCGACACCGTATCCACCGCCTCATCCTGGCCGATGAGGAACACCTTCATGTTGTCGCCCAACCTCAATATATCTTCCTTGGGCACATCTTTAAAGGTACGCTTTTCTTTTTCTTTGCCTTTCTTCGTTCGGCCAGTCGTCTTAAGTGCCGAAGCAAATGGGTTGTGTTCGCAAGATTCATCACAGTCATCCCCAAGCGAATCGGTTGCCAATTCCTGTGCCTTTTCAAAAGTAAGGAACGGATTGACCGCTCTACACAACTCATATAATTCATGCATAAGAATCGGAGGTGCCACAGTAGTGGGTATACCCAACTGATCAAGCATACTGAACAAATCCTCGAACTCTTCAACACATACTGATACGATAAAGGTCTCAAAACTAGAACGATTGTGGAAAAACCTCTGCTTTAAAACACTTTCCACATCTTTCGACGAATATTTTTTAACCTGAACGTACTGATTAATTCTTCTCCACCATTTCTTTACCAACTCAAAACCCAGTTGGTCGATAGGTTTAATTTCATTAGGTTTTTCTTTCTTCTCGTCTTTCTTCTCTTCTCCTGCTTCTTTGAGTCTCTTATCTATTTCTTCAGAAACATTGGCGAGTTCGTCGTAATAAGAAATGTCCCAATTCTTATTTTCCGTAAGAAGTTTCTCGCCTTTTTTCTTACGACCCTTCTTAAGCTTGACAACATGGTTCGTATTAATGACAAGCTTATCAGGAGTAAACAAAGGGTTAACATCCAGAATTGCCGCTATCAGTTCTTCTCTAATTTTTAATAGCTCTGGAGGCTCGACCATCTGCTGGCTCAGATGAGCTAACATCTGATTAACATTAGCAATACAGGTAGCTATCATGAAGTCCTCATAAAGGCTCTTTGTTATGTGGCCTTTCTCGCTCGTAAGCTGAGTAAGTTTGTCCTCTATGTCCTTCTCTGGAATTTGAAGGATCAGTGCTTCAAAATCTGCTGTCTTAAGATACCTGCGATGGACGCCGTAATTACCTTTTGCCATGACAATCCTCCGTTCTATTTTTTGTCGATCTCGTTTCCATATTTAATAACAGTTACCGCATCCTGATAGGTTAAATCATCAGGTTTCTTCGGTAAATTGTCAGCTCTACCCAAAGCTTCCTCTACCAGCTTGACAAAACGCTCTGTTTCCGGCATGTCGCCAAACATAGAGGACTTAATCTGAAGCAGTCCTTGGATGGCAACTTTTTGTACGTCTGTTATGCCTGAGGGCCCTGTCGCATCTGGGGCCGTTGGCGCTGGCGGCGCCTCAACCTTAGCCTCTGTCTTAGGTACTTCTTTAGGAGCCCCAACAGGCATGTCCGGCATTGGCGGAACTAATCCTTCTGAGCTCGTTGTATTATCAGTTGGAAAGGGAGGAGGCGGGCTTATATCCGGCGCTGGTTGTGTCTGACTGGAAGATGGCCCGGCCCCGCCTCCTGTAGGCTCCGCAAATGGGCCGCCTTCGTTTTCGGAGGCCTCTTCCAGATACAATCCAACGCCCCATCTACTACATGCATTTTTAATTGCTTTTGTTTCTGCAGACTTGTAAGCGTTACCGAGATCAATTATTTGTCCTTTATTTTGACCTCTGGTATACCTCATAATAGTACTGCTTCCATAGCCGTCATGTGAAAACCACTGGTTAGATTCTTCGTCGTACGCCGAAACCTTAACACGCACTACTACAAAGTCCTCTTGTCTGTCATGAGAGGTGACCTCTGTCGACCAGCAGCCTTTAAAAAGTTTATTCATCCTATCTATAATGTCGGTACTGGCAACATATTTAAACTTCATGCCGCCGAGACCCTCTCTAACCTTCAATTCAAAAGGTTCATAAAGTCCATCTAAAAGTTCCTTCTTCATTTCACTCTCCTTTCGTTTTTCCTACATACAATATAATCATTATCTTGTATTTGTCAAGGGCGGAATTACCGCCCCGACAAATTATTCCGACAATTCCATCTTAAAATGGTCTTGAAGTGCCACAATCTCATCATACAAAGCAGCTGGATTAGGAACTGTGATGCCAGAATCGTACACAAATTCCTCATTAATTGCATCAGCATAGGAAGCCTTGATCTCCTTAGAAATCTTTTCGATCAGCTTGTAAGTACCTTTACCACCGACCATATCCCAGAACTCTGCTCCGATCAACACCGATGTATCTCCACCTTTGATGTCGAACCACCTGGTTGGTGGTGACCAGTTGAAGTTTTCACGGCCTCCGCCGAAGGGGTTGTAGTTCAGAACAAAATAAGCTTCGTCTACCAACGGTTTTTCCATGGACAGCAGCTTAAAAATCTTTTCTTTCGCTGCCTTAGCTTGGTCGTTGTTTGCCAACGGGCTCTTACACTCTGCCGCGATCCTTGCGTGGTTGCCGCGACGATTAACAGCGTAAACGTCCGATGTAATAACAACCTGAACAGTCTTTCTGCTTTTTCCATCAAGAATGTAAGCCATTTCTTCCTTGAAATTTGGCTTTGCACCGGTGCTTTCGAGGCTGTTCAGGAGGTTGTTAATACGAGACATCCTAACAGTGTTAATCCTACCAGCTATGGTGTAGTTTGTTCTACCATAACCCATGTGGGCCTCAGCCAGGTCTGCCGCAGTCTTTTGAATCAAGACGCTGCCTGCAGATGTGGAACAGGTTCTCTCAAGTTTCCGGACTTTAGACACATTGGCCGGAAGCAAGTTGAATGGGTTGACTGAGTGCCTCTTGGCGGACAGTCTTGCCTTCTTAAGAGCATGCTCCACGAAGTTGGTCATATTATCTCTAATAATAGTTCCACGCCTATTCTTAGGAACAGCGACCACCTTCCTTTTCCTTCCATTAGATTTTTGTACTTCTTGCATTCTTCTTTTCTCCTTTCTAAAAAGATAATTTATTCGTAAGTTCTTCTTCGGTAATTTTCTCTCCGTCGAACCAGATTTCTCCATTGTTTGGCGCTGTGTTTCCAAATACAACCGTATGAAAGCCAAGATATTCCCAATCCCTATCATCGTGGAGGATTCCGTATGATATCCATAGGTCGATGTTTGAAAACATTTCTTTTTGCCATTTTCTACATTTGCCTGCATAGATTTTCTGCTCCAATAACATAATTTTCCTGGTCTGTACATTAGATAAAATCCAGTCTAGGTCAGACACTCTATACCCTTCATAGCTGTCTGGCAAACACCGTCTAATCCACTTGCTAAAATCTAGGTTTCTCTTGCCTGTTTGTTCTTGTCTTGTCAATCTTGGTGGCATAACTATTCTCCTATAAAATCGAAAAAGTTTTGTTGGGCCAGCCTTTTCTCCGCTAATTCTCTAAATTCCGGATTTAATTCTATTCCTACATACTTACGTCCAAGATCGTATGCAACACGGCAAGTTGTTCCCGAGCCTGCGAAGCAGTCCATGACTACGCCGCCTTCTGGACAACCGGCTTTTATAGGAGTCTCTACTAACTTTCTCGGGAAGACAGCAAAGTGCGCTCCTTTATAGCCTCCTGTGTTTATAGACCAAACCGTTCTTTTATTACGTCCTTCTGGGTTAGGTCTGAGATCTCGTTCTCGAGTGTATGTTGTCTGGCCGGTTCCCTGATCCCACAGACTCTCACGTGTTCCGTCTACCTTCGTACCGCCCCACCTGTTGATAGGCCCATCATAAGGCTCAAGCTGCTTTTCAAAATAGTATTTCGTAGATTTAGTAAAGAAGTATACATATTCAAAATCAGAGGTAAATCTATCTGTTGCTGATGAAGGCATACAATTAGGCTTGTGCCATATAATTGTGTTCCTTCTTATCCAGCCTCTGCTCTGCATTTCAAGTACCATCCTCTCAGGAATACCGACTAATGACTTGGCTTGATAGTTGTTACCTTTGAATTTGGGTTGTCCTTCTCGTAGACCACCTTCGTTATAATCACCTCCAGCGCCACCGCTTCCGCCATAGCTATCACCTATATTAATCCAGGCAGTACCTGTTGGCTTCAGGACGCGCTTAACCTGATCAAATACATCACAAAGGTGTGAGATGAACCAATCGGGAGTGGGTTCGGCGCCTAATTCTCCACGCCAAGCGTCACATTTTGTGCAGAAACTACTGGTGGTTTGAGAGAAAGCTTCTTTAGCAGCCTTCCACTTGGTTTGAGGTGTGGACTGGCCAGTCTTGACTTCCTCTGCCCAGACATGGTCGCAGTCGTCCGAGCCGCCCCAAATTATTGGATTCGTTTGATAGTTTCTTAGATTCCAATAGGGCGGAGACGTGATAAAACAGTCCACGCATTCGTCGGGGAATGTTCTTAATACATCAATGGAATGTCCCAAATATATTTTATTGTACTCCATATTCCTCTTCCTGTCCCTAATATAAGCACTAAATCCTATTTGTCAAGTATTAATATAAACCCATTTCTTTCAGGGTTTTATAGACACCCATCCTCTTCATCTTTATGACGAAGAATTCCATAATAGTAGGAGTATGTGGTCTAATTCTAAGAGCCATACCTGCTTCTTTTGGTGTTCTGTCATTCTTTTTATTATTGCAAGGCTTGCAACTGGCAACACAGTTTTTGAAGGACGAGCCTCCACCTCTTGACTTGGGTATAACGTGATCTATTGTTAGCTTTTCATCCTTGCATCCGCAATAGGCGCAGGTGAAATCGTCACGTACGAATACGTTCCTCTTACTAAAGGGTACACGATTCTTGTATACACTTTTCACCAGGTCCATCAGCCTAAGAACTCTAGGAATGACTATCTCAACGGTCCTTTCTGCGTTTTTGATAGTCTTTTCAGAAGCCTTTACAACCTCTGCCTTCCCCTTCACCATTAACCGAATAGCTCTTTTCCAACTAATGACATTTAGAAAGCTGAAATCTGAATTCAATAGAATTACTCTCTCCATACATTAGCCTCCTATTCTTTTGTGTGAGACAGACAGTAGCTATTTAGTGATCATTCCTACAAGCTACTTTGTCTATAGTTTTCCCATTGTCGTTCATAATATACAGAATTGAATCTGCTGCCGATAAATAATGTTCCGGAGTTCCATCACTTTCATAAAGAGTCAATAAAATAAACTCAAACTCTTTGGTGACATCCATATTTGAAAGAACGTGGTGGACGCCCATCGGCTTCGTGATTTTGTAGAACTCATCTTCACCAGACACTCTATATTTTTTGTAAGACATCCTTTTACCTTCAAAAATCTGGCAAACATAAGGTACTACCAACTCCGCTTCATTCCCTTCCTTGTTCGATACTCCACGTAATTCTATGTTGTGTTGATCACACTCATTACCATAAATAATAAATTTTGCATACATATCTATCTTCCTCCTAGTCTGTGTGTCTGTCTGTCTCACTGGAGCGGATACGGGGATTCGAACCCCGACTTCCAGGTTGGAAGCCTGGCGTGCTAGCCGTTGAACACTACACCCGCTTGTCAGGTTCCAAAATCAATCGATAGTAACCGTCCTCATCTGGCGGGCCCATCTTCAGTGAATGTGTTTGGAACCAAAGGTCATGCAATTGATCCTTTGTCAGCAGCAACTCTAGGGTTGCTTTCCCTTCCTCAGTTTTCTTTTCTTCCATTTCTTTTTCTCCTTTCTAATTGCTTTAGCAATCTCGTCCTGGATGTCATTCGATAAAAGTTTTATCGTCCTATTTAGACTTATGGGTTCCTCGCCAGCAGGTAATAAGCCTAAAAGTCTGCCTTTTTCATTAAAGAACAATCTATTATTGGTCTTTATACTCAGGTCTATGTCTACCTGATAGGTACCATCCGGTGTTTCAGTGATGCTGAGAATTTTATAATCCACTCTAGCTATAGTCAGTATGCATCGCCTCCGCTATCTTCTAAAAAATCCATCTCCATTTAACTTTTCTGCAACCAAATTAATCAATTCGTACGCTGGCCTGCTCCTATCGAATCCATTAATTACCACTCCGTGGTCAATCTCTGTTCCGTTTTCATCCTTTGAACGCACTTCATAACTATAACCTCCCCCTTCAGTCGGGCCTGTGTTAGCTATATTCAGTGTGTAGAGATTACGTTTGCAAGATTCCATACCAAAGGGAACTAAATCTACAGTTACTCTAAGCATTGCCTTCTCCTTTCATCGATGGCTGGCCAGGGAGGAATCGAACCTCCATAACAGGGGTCAAAGCCCTGTGCCCTTCCATTGAGCGACTGGCCATCTGGTAGCCCCTCACGGAATTGAACCGTGTTCTTCTCCTTGTAAGAGAGATGTGATAGCCATTCTACTAAGGGGCTTCGTTACTTTTTGCCTTTTTTATTAAAACGTCTAGCGTTCTCTCTGCGTTTTCTTCTTTTTCTATCACTAGGTTTTTCGTAACTACGTTTTTCCTTCAGCCTTTTAAAGAGCCCGTCCTTTTGGAGCATCTTCTTAAGAACTCTTATGGCCTGTTCTACGTTGTTATCTCTTACCTTAACTTCTAACGGCCTAAAATCTTTCAATTTAACCTCCTTTTTAGAATTTTTTATTAATGATTTCTTTAATCTTGTTTCCATCGACTGCACTCCCAAATTCTTTTGTTACAAGCCCTATTGCTTGCATTTTATTCTTAAGCGTTGAAAAGTCAACATTCCTCTTTAGCCAGTCTATAATTTCGTCCTCTGTTAATTCCATAGGAAGATATAGGTTTAGGATTGCTATAAAAGCCGGATCAGTAGGCCTTCCGCCTGCTTCCATCAACTCTTCCTCTGCTTTTATAAGCTTTTTAATGATCCTTTCAACCTCCAGGTCGCTGAGTTCCTTGCTTCTTTGTCTTTGCAATTCACCCAGGACGATACGAAGGATCGCTCTGATAGAAGGATCGACACTGTGATTCATGTCATACTTAATCTTTTCTTGTAGAGTCATCTTCTCTTAATCCTTTCTTGTGGTGGAGCTGTCGGGGTACCGCCCCCCGAGTCCTACGTGCTACAAATAAAAGGTTTATACAGCCATGTATGTAAACGGTGTGGAAACTCCCTTCGTCGAGCTGTTTTTTGCTGCCTGCTCCGGGCATCCCTGTCTCGTCAGGGCTTCGGTTTAAGGTGCGGCGTTCCTGTTTCCAACCACGCCGCGAGGTCAGCTTTAAGCACTCGCTGAGAGTGTTTTAGCAGGTGCCTGGGAGAGCTGGCTCTCCATGTAGGCAAGCATTGACGATTTGCCAATTATTTTTTATCACAATTTTTACGTGGTTTGTGAACGTCCACGGGCTGAGCTTCTATCCATACAACACCCAGTCGAATCTATTTCAGCCCCTCCTGGTCAATAATTCGAACTGCGGATTTCACTGAATTAACATTGTATCCTAAAGTCTTTGAAATCTTTTTATAACCCCAACCGTTTTTTCTTCTAAGCTCCGCTATCTTAGAGTAGTCTAACTCTCTTTCTTGCTTGAGGTTATTGTGGTACTCCATATGCTCTCTATGAAATATAATATCCAGGTTTTCCAAAGAATCGTCTAGCTTATTCTCGTTACAATGGTGAACATGCTCATCAGAATCTAAAAACCGACCTAAATATTGTTCTACCACATACCTCGACCTAAGAATATATCCACGATTGTTTGCTTTAGGATGATTAGGTAAATAAACACCTATTCTACCTTTGGCTATCTTACTTTCCTTCATCATCTGTAATTCTCAGATCGTCAGGAACCGTATCAGAACCATCGCCCCAGAACTCAAAATCTTCTCGAAGAGCTCGGCTCGGGCTGGTTACCAATTCCATCATACCGGCAGCGTTTCTACGTGCCATTTCTCTTATCACTTCCCGATAAAATTCTTCGAGATCCTCGTTGTTTAAATTAACAAAACCACTTCCATCCATTTTAGATCTCCTTTCTCCTGAACAACCACAACTACATTTATGTCCATCATCTTTGCAACTCATCCTTACCTTCCCCTTTAATATAATCACTTTTTCTGTTTTGTCAACCTTGCTTTCTCAATCTTTTCCCATATTACTGGGCCGTACACAGCTTCCAACGAATACGTGAATAAAAATTCTCTAAATATCTCGAGTTCTTTGTCGACATCTTCGCAAGTCTCGAGGCGCTTCAATAAATCTAAGCATGCTCTTTCGATGCGAATCATATAGGCCTCCACTTTTATAATAATTTCAAATGGCCTGTAATCTTATCGACCTCCTCCGGACCCGCCGGGCCTATACCAATACAAGTATATGTTGGCGTCCCATGAAACTCCGTTCGACCTGCGTCCTGTATCAGAGCGTTTGGAATCTTAGCTAACGAGGCGGCTATATATAGCTCCATTAGCTCGTCCTTTGAATCTACACCGACCACGATTTTAACAAATGGGCCGTGCAGCCATTTATAGACGGCGTCTTCCTCACTCATAGACAGGGTCCATTTATTCTTTTCCTTGGCCATCATATCTAATATGACAGCCATAGATGCGTGTGCAACTTGTGCGGCCAGCTTACCTTTACGCATTTTAAGATCTTTTCTAACCGCTATTATTTGTTTAGGTTCCATAATTCCTCCTAAAGGAGAGCAGTTTATGGTCATACTCAGGACATCTTGGGGCCAGCGAAACAGCTAGCCTCCACCAGAGTGCAGTTTAGTGTCGTGCTCAGGACTTACGTCAACAGCCGCCTTTACAATGGGCTACTGCTGGGAGCATCCATTTTGTCATGGCAATACCTCCTTAGAGCATTTCTTTTTACAACCGTTACCGTTTTGTGCTTCTATGCGCTCAATTAATTCCTTGAGCTCTTTTAAAAGCGCAGCGTTCGCTTTGAGTTCTTGTCCCTGTTTACGACGTGAAACAAATTCATGTATATAGTGTGCAAATTCACAACACAAATGAAATATAATACAAACAGACAAAATTACATTTGTGACTGTGAGTGTCTTACTACCGCCTAATACATCATATAGTCGATCTAACATGTTATTATACCTCCAAATTTATTTTATAGATTTGAAGGTACAACGTAATACCATCACGCGGACGAATGTAAAACCTAACTCCTGACATAATTCACCTATAATCTGGTTAATACTTTAGGTCCATCCTCTAGAATAGCTACCGTGTGCTCAAAATGAGCTGACGGTTTGCCACTTACCGTCTTAACAATCCAACCGTCCGAACCTACTCTAACCTTAGCATTACCTATGGTCAACATTGGTTCGATCGCAATGACAGTTCCGGGCTTAAGCACGTAGTTTGTTCCGCTGCTTACATAGTTTGGTACCAGCGGGTCTTCGTGAACATCAAATCCTACACCATGTCCTGTATACTCTTTAACAACATGAAATAATTGTTTTCTTGCCGTCTTATAAATAGCACGTGAGATGTCATTAAGCATTCCGTTAGGAACTGCTTTCTTTATTCCCTCACGCAAACATTTCTTCGTGGTATCAACGAGCTTTTTAACCCTCGGTGAAACCTCACCTACTATCTTAGTAAAGGCCGCGTCGCCAAAATAACCATTTCTATCAACACCACAATCAACACTGACGATATCACCTTCTTGTACCGCACGCTCACTTGGAAAACCGTGAACAACCTCATCGTTTAAAGATATACAGAGACAATAAGGAAATCCCCTATACCCTTTAAAAGACGGCCTCACCTTGTGATCGACACAATACTTCTCTGCTATAGATTCTAACTCCATAGTGCTTATACCGGGTTTTATGTGGTCATAGCACGCATACAGAATCTCACCAACCATCTTGCTGGCATACTCAATCTGTTGGATCTCGTAAAGTGTTTTTAAATGAATCATATCATAGTTTCTGGTTCATCTGGTGGTGCTTCTTCGGTAACTTCCTCATCTTCTGGCCAGGACTCTTTACACTCGTCGCAGCTCTTACGGAGATCCCAATCCAAATGCATACCTGGGCTCTCAATAGATTTTTCTACCAAAAGTTTGGTTGATTCGAAAACAGGATCGTCAAACAAAGCGAGCTCAACATCAGTCTTGGCCTTGGCTTTCTTGGATACATCACATCCCAAAGCCTTGGCTTTTCTGTTAATACAGGCAGCTATCTTTTTCTTAGTTGCCTGAGAAAACTTAGATCGGCCAAGGTAAGCCTTCGCCGTAGCTACGTGCTTACAGTCTGGAACAGGAAAGCTTCTGTTGGGGCCACAAAAAGTAGACTTCTTAAGTTTCTTTCTGTCCTTAGTAGTAAGCTTCTTACCCATAACCTGGTTGGCTCTGTCTATAAGCTTATCCAACGCGTTAAAATTTTTGCTCATCTTACATCTCCCACAAACCATAGAATTCTTCAACAAACTCTTCAGGTGTTGCCTTGTCAAACCAGCCCATGGCTATTCCGCCTGGCTTTAAAACCTTACGGCAGGCATGAGCATAGTCTGCTATCATTGGTAGCGTGTCTTCGTCTATTACGTCGTAACAATCAACAAATACAAAATCATATTGCTTGTCTGTAGCGTACATATATGGGAGGCCATCACAGTTTAATATTGTGTGTCTATCATCAACAATGACATTCACCTGCTTTTGAACCTCTACCACGTCCTCACGCAACTCTACCGTCGTGAGCGAATCTACTTTTGGACATGATAGTATATATCTCGAAGCCACACCGAGACCCAGTCCGATTTCCAGACAGCTGCCTTTGGGTTTGTCGCTTATTTGCCATATATAATCT